>JAAOEI010000126.1_pt1 | contig 30495 bp, 33 predicted proteins | sample 7059261 | NCBI WGS metagenome assembly JAAOEI01 (sample SAMN14008812, study PRJNA610033) | viral metagenome | isolation source: viral particles filtered from seawater | place: China: Hangzhou Bay, Yangshan Deep Water Harbour | collected 2017-10-31 | reverse complement strand
CGAAGTGAACTTCAAGGGCGTAGTGGTTTCGTTGTGCCATCAGTCGTCTCCGTAGAAGTTCACGCTTCGCTTGGTTCCCAATCGAGCCAAACGCCGCCAATCATTTGACGAACGACGCCGAGAGTACGCTGCACTTCATCGGCGTGCATCATCAGGCAAGCGGCATTGCCGCCACACACTTCCACACCTTGCCGGAAGCCACAGAGCCGATTGAACCATTGGTCATGCTCCCGCCTGGTCCTGCTGTTATTCACTGCGTCAACCAGTTGCATGTGCTTTGCTTCAAGGCTTGTCATCACGCACCACCTTCCATCAGTCATCTCCGTAGCCTGTGGGGACAGCAACCACCGCTTCGCGGTGGACGAGACTGCCCGACCGCATGACGATCTTCGGTATCTTCCGGCCAGTGCCGGTCCACACCAGAGCCGGATGCGGGCGACGGTAGTGTGGAATGACTTCGATCGACTTGCCCAGCGTCCAGCCGATCTTACCACGCCGCCGGGCGCGTTCGACCAGAGAATCGACGTTGTCTTCATTGACACGGCACTCGTCTTTCGAGAGCACCTCGGGCCGCACCAGTTCGGGATCATCTCCGATCAGGCATATCGTGCAGGCGATTCGGATAGCGTCTCTGATGATTGTGTCGTCGAGTTGCTTTCCGTACTCCAGCGATGCGCTGACAGGTAGGGCATCGAGGGATTCTTCGATGCTTTCGGTTTCTTTGAGTGGGAAGCATCGAATCAGATAGACGGGAACGGAGTTTTGTTCTTCGCCGTGGTCCAGTCCTATGCTGATGCCGCGAGTCGTGCCGTGGGCCGGATCGAGATCAACATGGTCGATCCACATGGTCCTGACTTCGTCATGGAGTTCGTGGCCGAGTGGGAATTGGACCGACAGGCATCGCAAGCCGCGAGGGAGAGAGATGTCAGACCCTCGAACCTTTTCGAGATTCAGCCGTGTCAGCATGGAGATGAGCGACGGATAGATCCTGTAGTAGGGCTGACGGTCCACTTCCCAGCAGGTGTCGAAGTGTGCGTGCAGTCGCTGCATACTGCCAGAGGTTCTGTCGTTGAGGACCGAAAGGATGTCGTGTCGTGTCAGTTTCGGCAGTTGCGGAAACAATTTCGCGACTCGTTTTGCCCCCGTCAGGATTGGCTCGTATCGGTGGAAGTTCACAGTTCGATCTCCTCGCCAGCGAGGAACTTCTCGAATTCCGGCTGCCACTTCCAGGGCTTCTCGACGATCTGAATCACGAGCAGAGGGCTGAAATCGTGCTCGTCGACGAGGTGCCGCAGGAAGTTGGTAAAGAGAGGGTGGTTTCGATCCAGTTCCGTGTCACCGGCAGCATGGTAGAGGTTTTTCATCGTATGTCCTTTGGTTCAAGAAAATGATGCCACCGTGGTTTGCAGGCGGGCATCGCGCCGACCCCGGAGCGATATGGGGAGGAGAAGATGCAGGCACTCACGGATCACCTCGCACTGTGTCCCATGTGGCCAAGACACTGAGCCGATGCGGCGGCTATTTCAGTCGTACGGGTATCGTCAGCAGCGGATCGCACTGACAGCCCACGGCATCAGGGCCGTGGTAGATTCGTTGAATGTCGGGCACTTCTTCGACGACCGGCAGATCGTGATAGCTTCGCCCGGTGAAGCGTCCGATCGACGAGCAGGAGCGAACATCCTGCTCGTCGTAGCCGGTCATGTCCAGCATACCGCAGCGGCGGCACATTATCGTCTGGAACATTAGAGATATCCTCGGTCTTCGAGCCACGTCATCACGACGATGAAAAGCCCTGCCCCGATGACGTAGGGCAGGGCTGCGTTGGCTGCGTCAATCATGCGAGCACGTTGTCATGGGAGTAGGCGGTGGCTTTGTCGCCATCTACCCTGACGACCGCGTCCCCCGGCAAACAGATGCCACCGACCCATACGGCGGATCTGTGTCCGAATGATTCAGGGACCAGCTTGACCCGCCCCTCCTGGGTGACGTGTCCGCCGTACGGAAAATTGACGCTGAGTTCGACCCAGTCCATCAGTCCGGCCATTTCGAGAGCAGTCATCCTGTTTTCCATTGTTTCGTCCTTCTTATCAGGGGGTTTGTTGCCACTCGCTGTGGCGTTATGCGGGCATCTTTGCATCATATCGACCGACAGTCAACATTGAGACCACACTTTTTTCCAAAAAAACTACAATTCGATGCCAGCGTGCCTCCTCGTTCGTTCGACCGTCGCGTCGGTCGACCAATAGGCTGCACCATACTTCTCTTCCCACGCCTCGCGGCATACGTCGAGAGGCGGAAACTGCCAGACGTATCTCAGCGACCGCTTGACCTCGATGCGGCCATTGATCTCCAGTTCTTCGGCCACGGTCTTACGGACACGCTCAAGCGTAGGAACCGCCTGTCGCATGAATCGACCGAGCTTCGTCGCATTGCCACGCCGACTGATCCCGAACGCACGAGCGTAGTCCAGATAGTCGTCGACCATCTTGTCGCACAGAATCTCCTCGGCCCAGCACCCGAAGTCGTCGTGCAGGCAGCCGTCATCCAGCTTGCCGTACCACCACTCGGCCATCGGATCGAGCGTCCAAATCTTCTGACGTGCGAGAGCCTCGGTCTGCGGGACCGTGCGTACGTTCCAGTCCTTCAGGTCGAGACTCAGCAGGTAGTGGAGCAGAGCCTCACGACCGCCACGCTTCTGCATCAGGTCAGACAGGTCGCGGAAGTACGCTGAGTTCTGCCGCTGGGTAGGCTGCACATCGAGCACGAAGTATCGTCGCTCGTTGCCGCCAGCCGGAATCACCCACTCGCTGTTCGACGCCATGATCAGGTGCGTGTAGTTACGGCTGACCTCAACGTCGATGCCCTTCGCTTCGATGGCGATCATGTCGTCAGTCACAAGTGTCTTCAGTGTTGACTCATGCTTCTTGTCACCAGCGAAGAACGCTTCGTCACCAAACAACAGAACGCAGTCACGCAGGTGGGCATTGAAACTGCCCACGAGATGCTTAGGGTCACTTACAGTCAGGAAGTGCCGACCGAACAGTGATCCAAACTCCTTCGCGTAGAAGCTCTTTCCGGTCCCCTGATCACCACGCAGAACGATGGCAACTTCACCCTGACGATCTGGAAACTGGACGGCACGGGCCATCCAGCGGATCAGGTAGTCGTAGTAGGTTTCGTTGTCGGCACAGAGATTCGTTCGGATGTGATCCAGAAACGGCCTACAGTCTCCCGGAGAAGCCTGCACGCCAAAGCCCCGCCAGAGATTGTAAGTTCCGGGCAGTTCCTTGCCCGGAGCGAACACCAGCGTGTCATACTGACGGCGTTGGGCATGTTTGAGCCACCAGTCCCCGAGGGGCTGGTATTTCGGATCGCCGTCTTTCGTTTCACCGACCTGTACCTGAAGATGGCAGTAGCTGTTGCGAATGTCCCCGAAGGACGTTCGTGTCAGCCGTGTGCGGCCCATCGCCAGATCGAGGACTTCCTCGACGACAACGCACTTGCCGCCCCAGTTACGGATCACCGCGTGCCGCTCGTTCATCTCCAGAAGCTGGGGATCAACGGCGAACTGCTTCGCCCGTGTCAGTTGACGGCGTGCGTACTTCTCAGAGTCCGGCTTTTCGAGAACCGACTCGGAGATGCCCATGTCTGGGTCAGTGATGATCGAGTAGATCACCTGATCGGGCACGCCGCACCGAACGAGCCGAACGAGAGCGTCGAACAACCACGCGCTGCGGCTGTTGTCACCCTCTTTGACTTCGTCCGGGTGCATCCCCTGCACGCAGATCACTTTCACGCGATCGGCCACCTCGTAAGCATCGAGGTCGTCGATGTCGATTCGTTCGACGTTCCCGCTGATCTCCAGATCGTCGCCCTCGACTGTGCCGAACTGCGACTGTGGCGTCTGAAGTGGGGGGAACCGGCTCAGGTCGTAGACGAGGTCTTTCCTGAACCACGCAACGGTTGCCAGTCGTGGCTCCCGGCCCTTGCGGCGTTTGCGTGCCGTGGGCCAGTTGACGGTTCCGGGCAGCCGCATGATGCGGTCGATGTTGTGGCAGTTGTCGGCATCGAAGACGACTTCCAGCCGCTGATTGTGGGCTTTCGCCTGCTCAGCTTTTGCAAGATCGCCGCCGATTTCAATCGGCAGGTTCAGCTTCCAGAACGCCTGTACGCCGCCGCCGGAATCGACGACGACGGTTGGCGTAGGGATGCCGTCCTTGCCCGTCTTCAACAGAGACAGTGCCTGCTGGCGACAGATTTCAGGATCGACGCCACCCCGAGGGTCGATGTCGACGTGAAGCCATGCCACCTTGTCGATGTCGGCACGTTCCGCCTTGCGGTTGAGATCGCGCAGCGGAACGCCGACATGGTAGTACACGTTGTGATGGTCGAGATTCATCTTCTCGACCCACGCTATCATTTCATCCGCAGTATCTGGGCGAAACGTCTTCGTGATCGTCCCACTGCGATCCGTGTGGATCGCAGTCAGTACCCACGGGCCGTCTGGAAAGAAGTCTCCGAGATACCGCCGAACCAGATCAGTTCGCGGCTCCATCGACAAGCTCCAGCATCTCGGGGATTATTGTCTGTGCCCACTTGACCGTTGCCCGGCCACCGCTTTCGATCAGCACCCAGGTCGATTTCGACACGTTGAAGTGCTCAGCGGCTTCGGCGATCCCCCACATCAGGCGTCGTCGCAGGATGGCGATGATCTCGTCGTCCTGAAGATCGTCGATCTCCGGGACATCCACACTGTCGCACACTTGCCGTCGAACTCGTCGCGGCAGGCTGTCCGTTTCGAGTTCGCGGTAGCGTTTGAAGTCCATCCCGACCTGCTCAGCGAACTCCTGCTGTCTCATTCCAGTTCGTCGACGAGCGACGAAGAACCGCTCGGAAGCGATCAAATCCAGTTCTGCAAGCATTCCAGTAGTCTCCTGTTATCGAGTCCTGTTTTGAAAACGAGACGGGAAGCGGACTCCAGTTCTTCGCGTGTCGCACTGCCAAGAATATCGGCGGCAATCTTTCCGTCAATTAAGAACCATTCAGATTTTCCAACTTTGAGCAATACAAAAACAGTTCCGCCCTTCTCTGCGTGCCGTCGTATCCATGCTCGTTGATGCCTTGTGAAATGGTTCATCCGCAGCGGCGTGTCAGGCTTCTTCGGCCACTCGTCCGCTTCTTTCAGTTCAACCCACCCGCCGATGTACGCCACGTCGGGAGTTCCCGGATACGCGCTGTTTTCGACCGCTATCGCATCCAGGGGACGAAGTGCCTGAATGACTCTCCGCCTCATGTGCTGACTCTCGCGCGGCATAACCAATCTCCATCTGAGCGGTGGTGAGTTCAATCGCCGGAATCCCGACGTATTGGGCAGCCTGTCGTTCGAGACAGGCTCCCTTAGACATCAGCCATCCTGGCAATAGAGCGATCGCATCGCAGGTGAAAAGAGCGTCGATGTCACGCAGCATGATCTGCTTGAGATGCTCGTTCGTGACATCCTCGTCCTTCTCAAAATGCAGGCCGAGTTCTTCGTCCATTCGAGAAGGGTTGACCGGGTCATGCCCGATCTCCTTCAGGAGAAGTTCGGCGGCATCGAAGGCCGCCTTGTTGAAGTCTGGGTATCCCCGCATCGGTCCTGCGATGTAGACGCGCATCAGAAGTCCTCTTCCGTTCCAGAGAGTGACTGCGGATCGGGCAGTAGTCGCTTTACCATTCCGCCGCCACAGACGTTGTAGCCAGCATCGTCGACCCAGTTGTCGAGATAGGTCAGATTGTTGACCTTGCGGGCGATCTTGATCATGGCCGACATCTGAGCGACATCCAGCCGAGTCACCCGATCCGGGCTGTCAATCAGCCCCCGCCTGTACAGCCACCAGCCCCACAGTTCGCGAATGTGCTCGAAATTGTCCTCGGCGTCCCCGTAGCTGTTCTGCCGGTCACGGCAGACACACGCCTTGATCTCGTCGAGTACCTCTTCCCGCATTTCTGTTCCAGACTTCATTCGTCGGTCCCTTTCCAGATTGTCTTTATGACGGTTACCACCACGCCACTGAATACGATCACAAGCACAATCGGCCATGTGATCGCCACAAAAAACTGTGTGCCTCGACTTGCCCGATGCACGCTCATCGAAAGCTCGACCCAGATCGCGCAGACGAGAGAGCCGAGAAGATACCAGAACACCCAATCGTTCACGATATGTCTCCCCAGTTAGGGCCGATCTCCACATCGACCTTGTTCGGAACGGCCAACGAAACAGAATCCCGCATCAGTGCCGCCAGTTCGTCAGCATCTGCCCGCGACTCGACCGTCAGATCGAGTTCGTCATGCACCTGAAGCTGGAGTCGAAAACCGGCCCGATCTGCCAGAACCATCGCCGTCTTCGTCTGATCTGCGGCAGACCCCTGAATCAGCCGATTCAACGACTTGTGGGTCCACTCGACATTGCCTAGCCGATCCACCGGGAAGCGGCATCGTCGCCCACTCAGCGTCGTGACGTAGCCAAGTTCCCGGACGCGATTCTCAGCAACGCGAGCGAGCCACTGAACATAAGGAAGTCGGGCATTGAACGTGTCCATCACCTTCATCGCTTCCTCACCAGCAATCTCAATGATGCGACCATCTTTCTTGGTCATGGTTGTCGTTGGGAAGCCCAGCGACCGAGCCAGCTTCACGCCGCCCATTCCGTAACACAGGCCCAGAAATAGCTGCTTCGCCTGTTTTCTCGGAAGTCCGGTCAGCTCTGCCATCATCGTGTGGCTGTCAGTATTCGGATCGTCCCAGTAACGGCCCACGGCCTCGTCGACCACTTTGCTGATCGAGTCCCCCTTCGTCCTGAGACGATCTGCACAAGCCTTCGCCCAATGCAGCAGAACACGAGGCTCCTGCTGCGAATAGTCCAGACAGGCCCATTCGCCGCCATCGTCGGGCAGGTAGATGCAACGCCAGTCCTCGGCCAGATCATCCCGCACGGGCTGCTGTTGCAGATTCGGAAGACTGGACGAGATCCGCCCAAACGCGGCCCCGACCATATCACCATCTTCCCGCTCTTTGCGGAGCTGGTTGAAGGTGCAATGGATTCTGCCGTCGACCGAGTGGCGTCGAATGCTCGACACAAACGTCGTGCGAATCTTGTTCGCCCGGCGGGCCTTGAGAAGTGCCCGAGACAAGGGAGTGTCGAGCGATTCCAGAATGAACTTGTCGACGTTGTTCTGGCCGCTCTTGGTCAGCGGAATCACACAGCCGTCGTGCCTCAGCAGACGGCCTACGACCGACGCCTTGTTGATGTCTTCGTGTGAGAACACCTCCCCGGTCAGCTCATGGATGTGGGCCGCCAGCTTGAGTTCGATATCGAGCATCCGGCTCTCGATCTGGCTCAGGCGGTCGAAGTCAATCTTCACGCCACGTCGTCGCATCTTGAGCAGAACCGGCAGCAGGTCGGACTCCAGATCGAAGACACGCTGGAGTCCCTGCTCGCTGATCTCTTTCTGCTGCTGCTCAAGAATCCGCAGCGGCAGCAGAGCATCGAATTCGGCGTACGGGCCGACGTACCGGGCGGCCATCTTCCAGATGTCCCCCTTCCCCGACAGCCTGTAGGCCGCGAGTGCATCATCCATCAACGCCTCGTCCTTGCCGCCCAGCCCCCGGCGTTCCGCAATCGCCTGTAGTGAGTAGCGATCTTCGAGTTCGCTGATCAGTGCGTCTGCCACCTGCACGTCGCGAATGCGAGCACGTCGAAAGACGACGCCGTACTGAGCGAGGTAGTCTAAGTCGTACTGAAGGTTCGCTCCGACGATCTCCCCGGTGTATTCGGCAGCCTGATCTTTGAGATAGGCGATCACCTGATCGCGGTTGAGATTTTCTCCCAGCCCGTGAGCGATCGGGAGATACCACGCCTTGTCCCCAATCGCGAACGAGATGCCCGCGATGAAGCCGTTGCGTCGGACAGACGGCCCCAGCTTCTTGAGGTCTGGGTCACAGGTCTCGATGTCGAGTCCGACCTGACGAAAAGACGCCCAGCGGGGGAGTTCCCCCACGCTGGGCATCTGCCAGGGCGACTCTGGTTCAAACAGAATCGGTTGAATCACTTTCAATCAGCTCCTTTCTGAGTATGACGATATCACGTTCCGCCTCGATCCCGATTCGGGCATCGTACGAACGGCAATCCACCAGTGTGACGATTATGGGCTGATCACGGCCCGGCACCTGAATGATTACCTGCTCACCCTTGTTGCGTCCCAGCACCAATGGCATCTCTTATCTCCGATCCAAAGACATCCATGTACCACTGCATTGCAGCGGCAGACCAATCAACTCCACCCGGCATCGACCGAATGGAGAAATACGCAGCTTCGTAGTTCGGCTCGTTGATCCTGTAGAGAGCCTGTACTGCGGGCAGGGCAACACGGCGAAGGAATCGCGTGCGAAATCCGATCGCCTGATGCGTCTGCGTCAGCAAGGTCGCTTCCGAGATGAAGCGGTCCAGTTCAACGTCGCAAATCTGGAAGTTAGCCAGTCCGATGTACCAGCCACTTTCAATGTTCCAGTAGAACTGATCGACGTTTTCCTTGTGGACCATCGGTCGATCGACCTTGATCCGAACGTGACCTACGCCGCAGCCGAGAGATGCCGCGAAGAATTGCAGGCACATGGAGATGGTGGCGAAGTCCTCGATCAGAAACTCGTACGCCTCGGCTTCCTCGTAGTAGACGTAGGCGTCCAGATACCGGCGGTTCTCGTTGCCCTCGGTGAAACAGAACCGAACAGCGAACCGATCGGTTTCAATGTGACGGCCTACGACAAAGAGCTTACGCAGGGGAATGTCTCGAACCGTTCGGTCCAGCAGCTTCTCGATCCCGCGTTTGTCCTGACAGCCGGTAAGTACCCAGAGAGCGTGCAGCAGTACGTCCAGCGGATTGTGTCGGATGAACGTGTTGACGCAGGCCGTTGGGTCTTCAACCAGAATGCTGACAGGATTGGCCAGGATCAGGTGAGTCTCTGAGACGTTGCACCCTTCGTTGATCAATTCGATGAAGTGCTCGGACGCTCCGGTGATGGTGTTGGCGATTATCTTCTCAGGCATTTCGGTATTCCTCGGCATGTCCGGGCAGGTGTTCGTTGCTCTGAAAGGCCCGGAAAGGCTTCCAGTAACGGTAAGGTGAGTTCGTGATTCGATCGCAGCAGGCCACGGAGAAGTGCTCGAACGGCGACCAGTGGCCGAAGCCGCTGCCCTCAAGCAGGCGTTGGGCCAGCTCAACGTCTCGATTCACGTCGAGCTTACCATCGTGCGTCAGATAGGACACGCGGGCACTTCGGGCTGCCGAGATGTACGCCCAGCGGGAGATGGCTTCTGCGTGAACGCCTTCCCGCAGATATATGCGAAGCGAAGTCTTCTTCTCGGAGTCGGTGAGAAACGGCAGGTGCAGCGGGATCTCGACCGGAATCGAGTTCTCGATGCGTGCCAGCATCATCTCAGCGATCTTGCGGACGTGTGGATCAGCATCCCTGTGAATCCGCAGGCGAAAGAAATTGGCCCACTCGGTAGCGGTGATGATCACCGTGATCCACGAGAACGGCTCCAGCAGGCGGTTGACGACGCTCTTGTGGACGTTGAACCGGCTGGACAGCTCGCGGGCAGCTCGCAGGGCAGCCTGTCGTGCGGCGTGCCACTCGATCAGGCACGACGCCTGGTCAGCCTGGGTGTCCTGCATGATCATCCCACGCTGATTCAGTCCCCACGAGAGCGGCTCGAACGGATTGTTCTCGACCTGCTCAATCAGCTTCTTAGCCGGAATCGCACGGCTCGAAGACGAGTTCCGGCAGAAGGCCCGATGCGTCAAAATCTCCGGGTGGATGATCCTCGGATAGGTGCAGACCAGCGTTGTAATCCGCCGATCGTTGAACACCGTGTCGGCCTCGACACGCACAGCGTAGCTCATTTGAGTCCCTTCGTTACTGAGGTTATCCCTGACACCCCTTGTGCCAGGTGAGCGGACGATAGGTCAATTATCGTCAAAAGGTCAACACTTACTTTTTCTTTTTCTTGCGTTTTGATTTCCCAGCCTTGCTCAAAGCGATCGCGACCGCCTGTTTCTGGGACTTTCCAGCCTTCATCTCCTGCCGAATGTTGTACGAGATCGTCTTCCGAGAACTTCCGCGTTTCAGTGGCATCACTCACCCTTTCTGAGAGTAGCGTGTCCAGCAGCGACCTGCTGAGAACTGACATCGTCCCGGTCGCCGTCTCTCCAGATTCGACCAAGAAATCGCCCAAAGGTGATTGATCGCCCAACGTCAACGGAGCCGGGAATGTGGAGGACAGCACTGGAACCTTCGGGGAGAATCTCTTTCAGGTGGTCCTTCGATGCGTAGCCTGCGGCTTTCTCGTCTGGGTTCTTTGTGCGGACTTCCGGTGCCCAGCAATCGAGAAGACGGACCCGGACACGCTTCGTGATCTCGACGACGACAGTGTCCCCGTCATAGACCTCGATAACGCGAACCGGAACCGTCCAGCCGATCGGTGGGGCGTCCGCCTCAGCAGACAGGACGCCGCACACAATCAGGCAGCTAATCAGCAGAGTCAGTCTTTTCATCCAACCACGCCTTGAGATCATCTCGGGCTTTTTCGTGACGGCGTTCCGCCCGCCGCTGGGCAGCGGCCTTCATCGCCTTCACACCAAAGCCAAGCAGTTCGTTACGTCCAAGCAGTCCACCGAGGGCCATTCCGCCGAGGTGGCTTGCGACAAATGCGACAGCAATCTCAACCATTATGTCCGTTCCTTTCGAGCATCTGAAGAATCTGATCGACCTTCTCGATCTTTTGCTCGTCGTGCGTTTCCGTGACTGCGTCCAGTGTTGCGTTCCCTGCAACACTTCCGCCCAGCAGCAGAGCGGCAAGTCCGCCCAGCATCTTTGGGTTGATCCACTTGGCCGCTGACTTCAGATCATCGAGAGCATCAATGTCCTTCTCGATTGACCCGAGCCGTTCGGCCAGAACGTCCAGACGGCTCTCGATCTTCGATAGCCGTTCTTTCGAGCCTTCGCTCGACTCGATGTCCTTTTCCAGTTGACGTACGAACGTCTCCAGCTTGGCGACTTTCATCGAGAGCTGCATAACGGCACTGCCTTTGCCGCTATCCCATTCCAAAGTGTTGTCGCCAGAGGGAGGACTCATGCCGCCATTCTCCTGTGAAGAAGCCCACTCAACAGGCCCGGAAGGCCGAGCACAAACAACCACGGATCGTCGGTAGCTCTGTCGCGAATATCACTCGCTTCCGCCTTCAATGTTTCGACTTCTGACTTGAGAGAACTCAGTGCCTTGATCTTCGCGATCGGATTGCCGTCCTTCAGAGTCGCCACGTCAGACATAACCATCGTCAGGCTCTTGCGGAGAATGTCGAGCTGCTCAGCATCGGCTTCGTTCGACGCCATTGCACCCTTCAGGTCCGCGAGGTCTTCTTTCATGGCCACGGCACCACGAATCTTGTCCAGCGGATTCGCGGACTTCAGTTTCTCAAGGTCTTCCCGTACGGAATCCAGAGCCTTCTTCAGTTCGGACTCGGCAACATCCCCGCTCGGCGGGGCAGGTGCCGGTGCCGGTGCCGGTTCGCCCAGATCAGCCCGTGGGACACTTCCCGGCGGCTCGGGAACCGGAGCAATTCCGCCCGGACGCTGTGGAAACGCAGGCGTTCGCTCAGCCCCGAGGATCATCATTCCGATGCCGTCCAGAACCGACGACAGGAAACCGATCAGCCCGCCGCGACGATCCGGGCTATAGCCGACTCTGAAGTTCTCCGTGCCGCGTACCCAGATCAGCGGAAACGCCAGATTGGTTCCGGGCGGGATCGACTTCCACATCTCATCAGCCAGTTCCTGATCGGACCAGACGCCAGCACGATACTCGACCATTCGCAACTTGAACGCCTTGAAGTGACCCGCCGCAATGTCCTGCTTCAGACGATCGCACGGCCCACAGCCCGGCGTCGTGAAGATCACGACTTCGTTGGACTTCGTGTAATCCGACGATGCTGGCCTACGGCCTACGGCATTCATCGTCAGGTGAATCTCATCCAGCGAAACGTAATGCGACCCAGGTTCGCCACCGAGGTCGTTTCTCGCGGATGCGATGCCGATCAGCTCACCCTGTTCATTGAACAGTCCGCCGCCGCTGTTGCCCTCAAGAATGAAGAAGTCCGTGCTTGTGAACCGCTCGTTCATCGAAGTCACGACGCCTTCATTGATCGACCACTTGCCAGCCGGGTAGCCATAGCTGCGAACGGTCTGGCCCTTTTGAGCGGAGCGGCCTGCGATCGGAACCGTCGCCGGAGCCTTGCTGTGCAGCTTCAGGGCAATGACCTGATCACGACCGTTCTTCTCAGGATCGTGGGCCGTGGACGCTTTCAGTTTCGTCCCGTCGCGAAACGTGACCGTCACATTGTCGCCACAGCCGCAATGCTCGGCGGTCAGGATGTAGCCGCCTTCCACAGAGACCCCGGAGCAAAGAGTGCCGCCAGGGTAGTTGAGCCGCACAACCGCAGCGGACGGGTCGGCAGCGGTAGCTGTCGCCGCAAGGGCGAAGAACATCATCAACGATTTCATGGGTCTTCCTTATTCGATTTCACGAAGCCTGACATAGTTGTCCATCATGTGATCGCTCACCGCATCGAATCGGAATCCGACGATCCGCTCGAACAGCAGGTCGAAAAACGTCGCACCGAAAACTACACGCTCAGCGGTCAGTTTTTCTTCGGTCGGCGTTTCTTTGATCAGGATCGGTATGCCGACATGGCGGAACCGAAACGGACCCGGAATGCGAGGAACAATGTCATTTGAATGGACAACTCGTAACGCACGATCGCGGAACAGCCAGTTGAACTTGTGAGCCGTTGGCGGCCCAAGAACTCTGGGTGATCCAAACGTAACAACACGACGTATGCGAAGCTCGCTCGACAGAGCCGCCGCAGCCACGGTCGCCAATGCACCGCCGAGGCTGTGCCCGGTGATGAACAGGCTGTGTGTTGACGATGGGATTGCCGAGTAGATCGCGTGCTCGATTGATCGCCACGCATAGCCGAAGCCAGCGTGAACATCACCGATTCCGTCAAAATGCAGTTTGCGGGTGTCGGCGTCGGTAAGCCAGTCTCGTGGATCGGAAGTCCCACGAAAAGCAAGAATTGTGTCAACCTGATTGGAGATTACGAGACATTCTGTCCCATCCCTCGAAATCAGCCTGCATTCCCCATCCCACCCGTCCGGGACGCCCGGCAGGTACGCATCTGAAGCCGCCTGGACCAGAATCTGGGCGTCCAGAAGCACGGATTCAGACGTAGTGAGCTGGTTCAGCATGGCTGGAGTTTACCCGGCCACGCGATGCCAGTCAGCGGGACTTTTTGCCCACGCAACGCCACCGCTTGCGGCTCAGCCGCAACGGGGAATTGGGGTTCTTCGCTGCCGCCGGATGCCGCTTGAGTTGGGCATAGCTGCGAGCACAGTAAGCGTCACCCTTCGCCGTTCCGGGACGCACTTTTGCGCCCTTTTGGCCGTACGAGACCCGCTTTCCGGTTGAGGTGACCTTCACGCGGGCCTTGCCTTTGGCGGGTTTCGCACGAGCCATCAATCACCGTCCTTCTTGCGAGTCAAAACGCGAGCCAGCTCCACAGTGGCCCTCACGTCGACCAAAGCATCGTGGGCATCGCCCTCAAGCTCAATACCAAATTCCGAACACAGGGTTTCGAGCCGGAAGTTCTCGGGCCGAGGATTCCCGGTGGCAAAATACCACCACTGTGCCAGTTGCAGGGTATCGAGCACACGCCAGTCGCCGGGACAGTATTCGCCCAGACGCTTGTACCAGTCATTGAGAAACTGCCGATCGAAGACGGCGGCGTTGTGTCCTGCCATCTGGCACGAGACGTACGGACGGCCTTTGGCACTGACATTGTTGAGGTCGGCGTGCTTCCTGAGAAGCGCCGTGAACTCCTTCACGACGATCTTCGGGCTGAGGGCGTCTCTGGCCCAGACCTCGGGATCGTAGTGGTTCTTCTCCAGTGCGACCGGATCACAGTTCTCTTCGAGAAACTTGACCTTGCGTTCGTAGCACTCAATCTCACGCAGGTTGCGATCGACAACGACAGCGGCCACCTGGGTGATCGGGTGCTCCTTGCCATTGAGACCTCCTGTCTCAAGGTCGAAGAAGACAATCGCCATGTTTATGTCCGTCCATAGAAAAAGGGCACTCGGGTATAGTACCTGAGTGCCCTGACGGACACTACACGAAACCGTTTAGAACGGCGTGTCTGCTGATGCGTTGCTCGTTTCCTGATTGACAGGTCCAGTTGCCCGGACCTGACCACCGGAGACGGCCTTCATCAGCTCGTGGGCTGCAACGAAGCGAGCATCTTCGGGCGATAGTAGTGACGCCTTGATGTCCCCATCGACGGCTGGGGAAAGCGACACCCCGAAAAACTTGCCGTGCTGATTCTCTTCCATCTTGCTCTTGATGCGAACGAGATGTGCGAAAATCGGCGGTGTTGCACGTCGGCCATCAGCACGAGGAAGCAGTAGCGTACTCACTCGTGTGTTCCACTTGCGGTATGCCTTGATCTTCGTGCTGGTGAATGGAACAACGATTCCACCGACCGGCTCATCGTCTTCATCACAAAGCACGGCGTACAGGTAGAACGCTTCGGTCAGATCATTGCCATTGACAGACAGGCGGTTAAACGAAGTCGATCTGGACTTCGCCTCTCGGACAACCGCACTGCCTGCGTCATGGACGCCGACAAAACCCCCGCCCTCTTCCCGAGGCCGATACTCGATGTAGACGTGCTCCGTGTAGGCGGGCACAAGGACCACCCCTTCTTCACGTCCGTCGTAGATTTCCTGAGTCGCTGAGTTCAGGAACATTCCCGGACGAGCACCTTCGATTCCGCCGTCCTGTGAGTCACGGCATTGCGGCGAGTTCTGCTGCAAGAGTGACAGGTACGGAGTCGAGCGATCGTCCATCGTCTGGTTTTCAAAACCAGTCTCCTGAACATCACCGTAATCAGGAACTACTGCCAGTCCACGTTCTTCGTTCTTCGTCAGTTCGGACATCGTTCTTCGTTCTCCTGTGAACGACCTAAGAAAGTTTCGCCACCGTTTGGCGATACACCCCGAATACTTCTTCGGGAATGTCTTCTCCGTTCTCAAGCTGCTGCTTGACGAACGCCTTCAGCGTGCTGGGATGTACCGCCTGCTTGCGGTCGTATCGCACGCCTTCCTTTTCGAGAGTGCCCTCGAAGCTCGTGGCCCAGTCTTCCTGATCTCGTCCAAACGCGATCTTGAACTCGCGTTTGATCAGGTTGCCGTGGCCGTGCTCGTTGAGCCACTGATGGGCCGTGACCATGTTGTCGTTCGAGATGCGGGCGAAAATCTGATCAGAGACACTTACAGTTGTGCCGTCCGACAGCTTCACCTCGCCCATTCCGACAGCAGCCATCGCTTCAGGCAGGTCGCTTTCGCTGAGCTGCTTGAAATGCTCTTTGGCATCTTCGAGAGCCTGTTCGGCTTTCCGAACAGCCTGAGCAGCCTGCCGCTGCTCCTGTGCAAGTCTGGCGATTTTTGCCAGAGCGTCTTCGCCCGCAGGGGCGACATCCGGGTAATCGTGCATGATTTATCTCCTTCATGCGGGAAAGTTATGCCGGGAACCATACTTCCGAAAATCGGCTTGTCAATTCCATAGCTTTACAGAAATCGGAATATACTCACGTTCGCGTCCGAGCCACTGAAGAATGCGAAACTGCCCCTGGGTCTGGTCCGCAATCAGTGCCGTGGCCAATCCGATCATCGACGGATGGCCCACTTGCAGTAGATAGTCGTCCGACCCAAAGCTCGAAAGACGCTGACTCAGCTTGTTCAACGCATCGTCGAGACGGAACACAGAGTCCCGAGGCTCCATCACGAAGAACAATTCACCGAACCGCTCAGCCGCACGAAAGTCCATCCGGCCCGGCTCACTCTGAACGATAAACACCCGGCTCATATCCACTCCTTGAGATTATCACCTGTGATAACATTCGCGATCTCCAGCTTCTTGCGGAGCGCGGTCACGATTCTCTCGTCGATCGTGTCTGGGCAGACCAGATCGACATACAGCACCGACTTCTTCTGCCCAATGCGGTGAGCACGGTCCTCACTCTGAAGACGCTCGGCCAGCTTAAACGTGTTGCTGTAGTAGACGACGACAGTGGCTTCTGTCAGCGTCAATCCTTCGCCCGCCGCAGCCGGATTGGCCACGAAGATTCGAGCATCACCTGACCGGAATCGGTCAATGGCCTCAGCACGGCCTACGTCCGAGGTTCTCCCGTCATAGGTTGCGTACGAAATGCCTTCTTCGCCCAGACGGGCTGCGATCAGATCAATGTCGTGCTGGAACCTTGCCCAGACGATGGCCTGCTGCGGATCGTTGTCGTTCAGAACCTCGACCAGAGCGTCCAGACGTGGATTGCCGCCTTCGATATCGACGGGTTCCTGAGTCTGCTCGGTCACGACAAAGCCGTTGATGATCTGCTGCAACCTGAGCATCTCGACGATGATCAGGTTGGCCGTAATCATGTCACCGTTGCTCAGGAATGCAATCGCATGGTCACGGATCTCATCGTAAAGACGCCTCTGGGGAGTCGTCAGTTCGACGTAGACCTTGCTGTAAATCTTGTCGGGCAGGTCGAGAACTGTGTCCTTCGTCTTGCGGTCGCTGATCGACTGAAGCATGTCGTACAGGTTGTCGACGTTGCGGTATCCGACACACATATTGAACCGTCGACCGTCCGCGAGGCTCTGCGTGTTGAAGATGCCGAAGTAGTTCTTGAACGCCAGAAAACTGCCGAAATGCCGTGCTTTCCAGAAGTTCGGCTCAAGAAACGCCACCTGCGAGTACGCATCGAACGGACCATTGGTGATCGGCGTCCCGGTCAGAATGCGACGGCTCACGGCCTGATCGCCCAGCTTCAGGGCCGCCTTCGTGCGCTTTGCGGTCGGGTTCTTGATTCTGGGCGACTCGTCCAGAACAACCATCACCTTCCGCTTCATCAGGCGGTCGCAGAATGCCTTTCCGGCCTTCGTGATCAGGGCGTCGTAGTTGATCGCTACAATCAACAGGCCGTTGAACTCGATCGCCGTGTCAAGCTGCTGCTGATACCGCTTCTGTCCGGCCTTTGTGCTCTGATACCAGAGCGATGCCACGTCCTCGACATCTTCGCTGAGATGTCGCGGGACTTCGTCAGTGATCCAGTTGCGGTGAACACCTTTGGGGGCTACGACGAGCAAGGTGTCGATGTAGCCATTGAGGTACTGCCAGGCGGCAGTGTCCAGCGTGATCTTGGACTTGCCGCAGCCCATTTCCCAGAAGATGCCGTAGGACGTTCTTTCCCTCGTGGCGTCGAAACACTCAAGCTGGTGAGCGTACGGTTCAGTCTTGAACCTCATGCCGATTCTCGAATCTCCCGTGTCAGTATTGCGGTATGTTCCGTGAGCTGGCTGAGAACACGGGTCTGCTCAGCCATTTCACGGGAGTGCTCCTGCTGAGCAGTGAGCATGGCGTTATTTGCCTTCTCCAGATTATCGAGGAACTCGATGTGCCTCGTAGCGACAAGCGTAACGATTCCTTCGTGCGGATCAAACAACCTTCGCCCCATGTAGACCAGAGATCGGTACAGGGCGAAGGCGAACATCACCACAATGAACACGGGAAACCCGAAATTCTGAAGGACCGTCTCAGGCGTCATGTCAGAAAACCCCTCAACTGCGAAATGGCTGCGGTGAACTGATTCAATTTCGAGGCGTCTTCTCGAATCGCTGACGAAGGTTCGACTGAATCCAGCAGTGCCTCGATTGCTTCCGTGTCGCCCAGACTGACCAACTCAGCGGTCGACGAGTAAAGATGCTGGTACGGACCACGCAGCCATGCTGGAAGGGATGCCCAATACTCGGCCACCTGGCGTCGAAGGCTAACGCTCTGAGGAGCCTGCACAAAAGACCCGCCGTCTGCCCTTGTGAAGCCGCAGTAGACATCATCAGGCACGACTTCCCAGCCGGTTCCGCTTTTCGGGACCAGTGAAATCTGCGTAACGACATTGTTCTCAATTAGTGCGAATCGCATTAGTTTCTCCAGTAGCTTACGCGGGCATATCGTTCAGGAACGACACTGGTTCCATAGGCTTCGCCAAGCCCGTTTGCATCCCCAATGTCGGCGTAACATTCAAGCTGGTATGTCTTCCCAGCGGTGACCGCACACCCGCCTAACAGAACCGCGCTGTAGGCAGGCAGGTGTCCGGTCAGGCCATATCCAGCAACCGTCCCGTCCGTCACATTCTTTAACCGAGTGTGGGTTCCGTAAGAGTCGTGAAGAACATTCTGCCACTCGACCCAGCCATCCTGCTTTGGGATGAACTGGTTTGAACTCAGCGTCAGAATTCCGCCGACGTTTCGGACTTCCGTGTTCAGAGGACGAACCGTCCATGTATCGCTGGGCAGATTGCCACCATCAGTATTTGCAGCGAGCTGATGCTCAAGAACTGCATCGGGGACGCCTGGAGTTGATCGGGTTCCACTGACGATGGCCCAGTTCGCTCCGTCGTAGACCAGCTCCAGTCGATCGCCAGCCAGGAACAGCTTCACGGAGCTGCCGTAGCCGCCGATGTTTGATCCATTGCCGCTGACCGTGAGCGAGAAGCCAGTTGTGACACTGGCCACATACACGGCAACACCATCGCCAGATTCCGGGGCCGCTGGCAACGTCAACGTCCAGTCACCAGAAACGGTCGCTACGATGAACTCACCAGCATCCGTCGTGTAGTTGGCACTCTTGGCCAGAACGGACCAGTTGGCCGCACCGGCAGCCAGCTTGTCAGAAGTAACAGCCCCGTCCGCAATCTTCGCCGTCGTCACAGCACTGGCCGCCAGCTTGCCCGACGTGACGTTCAGGTCTTTGATCTTGGCCGTTTCGACGGAATCCGTTGCCAGCTTCGCTGCGGTGACATTCGCAGACGCGATCTTTGTTGTCGTCACGGCGTCCGTTGCCAGCTTGGCCGCCGTTACGTTGGCGTCCTTGATCTTGGCCGTCTCCACGGCATCGGTAGCCAGAATCGCCGCTGTGACTGCACTTGACGCAAGCTGCGAAGTGCCCACGGCAGCGTCCGCAATCTTCGCCTGTGTCACGATGTCGTCGCCCAGCTCGGCGGTCGTCAGCTCGGTGTATCCGAGCACACAGACTTCTCGCCACGCACTGTCGATGTAAATCTTCAGGGCTTTCGCACCTGTGTTCGTGTCGAACCACGGCGACCCATCCGCCGGTGTTGGCGTGCTTGGGGCCGAGGTGCCCGAGAACATACTTGCCAGCGTTGAGGATCGTGTCCGCTGGTAGATCAGGGCGTCGTAGACGGAATCACCGCCAGCCGCCTCATTGAAGGTTTGCCAAGTCTGTGACATTAGCTGGCTCCGTTACTCATTGTCGTCTGGAGAAAACTGACTTCTGGTCGGTATTCGCTGTTCGCTTCGCGGCGAAGCTCCATTTTGACCTTAGCGTACTGAAATCTGTAGGCCGTGGCAGTGACCAGTGGCTCATAGTCTTCAGTGAACACGTTGTTCGTATTTGACTCGATGTAGAACGCAATCGCCGGATTGTCCGGTGACGGCTCGAAAGCTGGAGTGATCTTCACGTTGAGGAAGCTGTTGACCGACTGGTTAAAGGTGTCATACACCTTTAACCGTGTCGCAGGCACATTTGTGGCACGGAACAGGTAGTTGACCTCGCCGCTGTGGACGTTGTTCAGATCGAAGTCGTAGGTGTACTTGGCGAACGTGATGCCTTCGGCCATCAGCAGCTTTCCACCGCTGACGGACAACGGAGACTGCACGAGCACGTCGTGCCAGTATTCGACCTCGGATGAGTAGGTCACACCGTAACTGGTCGGCGTGAAGGCGTACCCGGCAGATTCCCCACTTACGATCGAATCGAAGAATCCATTCACTTTCCCGTCGCGATTAGTGGCCCACGTCTGGTTCGCGAACGCCGAAGCATCGCTCGTCTCTCCGGGAGTCGCGGTGATCACACCCCCTGCGTGAATGACCCACAGGCGGGCACGGCCTGAGTTCGTGCCGTCGTTTCGCACGTCGCAGACAATCGTGAAGTCCGTTCCCGTCGAAATCGCCGCAGACAGAGTCGCGCTCGTGATCGTGGACCGGGCGTAACCCGTGGGCGTTGAATTGTTCGCACCCGCACGCCAGACCAGATTCCCGCCGCCGTCAAATCCGAGGTAGCAGCCCTTGTTTGAGTTACCCATCTCGAACAGGCAGCCACGGACAGTGCTCCAGTTGGCGACCTGAATCGTGACTGCCCACACGCCGCTGGCTCGTCGGTCAAACTCGTCCGTGCCGGTGATGTCACCAGATCGCCAGCCTGCTCCGTACGCGGCATAGACGAGACCGCCCTGCGGCGTTGACTGGTCTGCGCCGACGCCGCACTCAATAAATGCCTGCGCCTCATTGCTGGGCAGGTAGGGCCATGTCGTATGCTCGTCCTGAATCTTGTGAGATGCCCCGTTACCGGGATTCATCAACCGCTGGACCGAACTCTCAGTCCCGTAATTTCGTGAGCCGTTGGCAAGACTTACAAACGGACGGACCTTGAACTCATACGTCGTCGCCGTAGCGTCCTCAAGAGTAACCTTGATCAAACCCTGCGGATCAGTCGTCTCAAGCCGCGTCTGGAGATCATCCCACGCACCGCCGGGCAGAGAGTCTTCCAGTTCGTCAGTGGCCCGGACTTCGTAGGACACGACTTCGTTGCGAATGCTGAGTGGCTCCCACGACAACCTTGCGTCCGCCGAATAGTACGACTGGCTAACGTAGACGCCGTGAGCGGTAAGGTTCGTCACTGCCCCGAGGCTCAGTACCTGAGCAGTGATCGAAGCCGCCGTCGAACTGAGGTTGCCGCTCGTGTCGCGGGCCTTGACCAGAAACGTGATGTCGGCAGTCGTATCAACGTCGATCGTGATGTCAGTTGAATTGCTGTAGACCGGGGATGCCGTCGAAAGGTCGTCAGGCCAGGACGTGTCCTGAATGATGACATAGTCACGCAGGTCGAGGTCGGTGACAGGATTCCACTTCAATCGGATCTTCGAGAAGCCTCGCAGGGCAAGAAGCCCAGTCACGTCTTCCGGCGGCAACTGCTTGCCGTAGATCGTTACATTAGACAGCTCCAGCGGCGGCGAGATGACCGACTTCGTTCCGCCAGCCAGAGCAGTCACCCGGAACTTCCATATTCCGGGGACCGCATCCAGCACCGTCGCGAATGGCGACGAGTGTGTGATCAGCGGCAGATATTCCTGAGTCCCATCGGCAGCACGTTGCAGAGGACCGCTCACGTCCCACTGGTACGCTGTTACACGCGGATCGGTTGACGGAAGACAGCTCAGGTCGATTCGTGTCGCAACGTCACTTGCAGTTCGATACAGCGACTCGATGTAGCTGAGTTCCGTAGGCGGAGTAACGGCACCTTTCGGGAACAGGTCGGTCGAGGGCCGATCGACAAGAATGTCCTGCTCGATTCTGGCGAACTTCGTCCTGTCGTACTCCAGTGCCGTGACTTCGTACTTGGCCTGTTCGACCTCACGCAGACTCAGCACACGGTACTCTTTGGCATTGGCCGCAGCCGCCTGAATGACGTACATCGCGTCGGTGATCGGCTCGCCGGTTGGGCGTTTTCCGAGCTTGACCACGGCAGTTGTTGTTCCCGCCTTGAGATCGACCGTGTCGATCAGCATCTCGCGGGTCATAAACATGATCTTGTCGCCGTCCTGCACTGAGTACGGTGCGTCCAGCGTAATCGTCCCATACGGAGCCTGTTCGTAGCTCGCGGCCTCTCCACCGTAATATCGCAACGGAGTCAGCAGTGTGCCGTTGAATGCCGTCGTGACCTGATCGACAACAGTGTTCGAGGACAGGACTCCGTAGCCACCATCCTCAGAATCCGCGAACCGTTGATTCTTGAGACCGCCTGGTGAGTTCGACGAGGCGTAGAATTCCCAATCGACCCAGACAAGCAGCCGACCTGTAGTCGGTGAGATCGACCACAACAGGTGATACTGAGCGTCCGCCGCAAAGAACGCCGCCGGAACCGTCACGCGACAGGCGGCACCATCCGAAATAACCGAAACGCCCTCTCCCGCATGAATGACGAGATTGCCCTCGGCGTCGAAGCCGACATACATGCCTTCGGTCGCACTGCTCGACCCATTGCCCAGCTCAGCGATCAGCCCGGTGGGCGTCGTCCCGCTTGCGGGCGTCTTGAACGAGCACTCAAACGTGGCGTCAGCACCACGATCGAGCAGCGGAATCTCTGTCGTCGTGATCGTATCGCCGTCGACAAACTGCTGGTCCAGCGTGAATGTCTGAATGACCGTTCGGACAACGCCGCCGTCCCAGTAGCTCAGGTCGCTGACCAGAGTGATGTTCGTGTCTGTTGCCACTTCGCCAGCAACGATGTCGCCGGACGATCCACCGTACTTCGCACCACTGGATGCTGCCCACGTTCCGCCGAACGATGAGCCGTCAGCCGTGGACGCTTCACCGAGGAACTGGCTGTTGCCCCACAGACGGACTCGGCCAGCCGGATCAATGTGTGCCAACAGAGTCAGTTGACGGCCCACGGCCAGCTTCGCATACGGAATAACCAACCGGGCAATGTCGTTTGGATTACCCTCGAAGTCCGATCCGCCGTAGCCCGCACGCAGGACCAGCCCACCAGCGGTGTCGAACCCGAGATAGGCTCCGGTAGTGCTGTTGCCAACTTCCCAGATGCAGCCAGTCGGCTGCACGTTCGGGTCGATCTTGACCACGCACTCGAAGACTGCATTCGTCGTGTAGTCCAGACTGCCGATCGCGGAGCCGGATGTCGTCGTTGACGTAACAGTGCCCGATGGAGTCAGTGACTCGAACGAGTAGTTCATAATTCTGCCGCCGAGCCGACTGTTCTGCTTCATCGGATCAGCGACAGCAATGATGTCGCCCGGCATCAGGTCGATGAAGTCCAGACCGCCCTGAAACGTAACCGTGTCGGTTTCGTGCTTCTCGGAGTCCAGAATCCACTTGCCCATGCGGCGGGCTTGCGACTGAGAGGTTGTGCCGTAGGCCACGACCTCAATCGGGTTGTACCCGTAGCGGTCAATCAGATCGAGGTCTTCGTAGACCTCGACCGCCTGCTTGTAGTTGTCGTCGGGATCATTCCATGTGATCAGGGCCACGGAATGCCGTGCCTTGCGTGACGTGGAGCTGTAGGTGAAGTTGCCGTCGATCACGTCAGCCGGAGCGACCAGCCGCACCGGGTCTTTGGGACGGTCCTGACTGAACGCGACTCCCGAAGTTGATGCGTAGACCATGCCACGGAAGCATGACGCGATCGCCTGAAGTACCTGATACGCTTCCCTGCGTGAATTGATCGTTGTGTTGCAGACGTAACGGTACTCGTACGATTCCTGCTTCACTCCCGCAGCGTCGATCGTTACGACCGGGACAAGCTCGTCGCAGTATTTTGCGATCGAGTAGAGCGAGTACACGTCAATGTCCGTGTCCCGATCAAGCCCAAGTCCATACCGTTCATTGGTCAGCAGGTCCAGCATGACCCACGCCGGGTTGTTGCTCCACCTCTGCTCAAAGGTGCCGTCCCAGAAGTCGGGATACCGACGCTCTCCCTCAGTGTTTTCTGCCTCATAGCCAGTTGGAACGTCGACCAGCTTTCCGAGAACGTCAAAACTTCGACGTGGGACGTTTCCGCCAAACTTCTGAGCATCGACGATAAGCCCAATCAGAGCACTGTCTGGGTATCTCAGGTTGTAGGGCTGGATCTCAGTGTAGGTCGAAACTGCGAGCGTGTCCTGAACCGTGGCCGACTCACTGTCTTCGGTTAGTCGGCTCACCCTGACCGTGATTGGATACGCGGCTGCGGGAAGCCCAGCCTCGACAAGGCGGTTTGAGAATTCTTCCAGATCAATGAAGTAGGATTCCTCGTATGCACCGACCGTCTTGCCGCTGATCGTGATCTCGCCGCCATAGATGTGATATGGGCTGACTTTGGCGATCGCCGTCGCCCCAGTGCCGCCGCCGGAGTCACTGATCACGACCGTTGGAGCCGACGTGTACCCGGAGCCGCCAGCCAGTTTGCCGATGGCCGTTGCCTCAGCATTGCGGATTCCTTTGACAAAATAAGTAGCCTTCCCCTCACTCAGATGCCCCGTGATGTCAACAGTAGGGGCCTCTGTGTAGCCACTTCCTGAATTAGTGACTGTGATCGACTCGACCGATCCGAGATCGTCCAGAGTAAGCGATGCTGCTGCTCCCGTACCGCCGCCACCGGAAAGAGAGATTGCCACAGTGGCCGGATCGTAGTCCTTGCCCGGATCGTCGATGCGAATGCTGGCCACGCCGGTCGTAAGCCAGATGTTCTTGATGACGCCGCCCTCGATCTCAGGCACTGCCGTGGCCACCACGTCGGGGCTTCCACCTGTGAGCGTAACTGTCGTTGCTGCCGTGTAACCGGAGCCGCCGGTGGGCAGCAGCGTGCATTCCGCAGTTGCTTCCTTGTCGTACGCCCCACTGGGCATCGAAAACGAGATTCTTGGTGGTTCTGTGTAGCCCGAGCCGGGGCTGGTGACGGTGATCGACGTGACCTTCCCGTCCGTAATCGTTGCCGTAGCTGCGGCTCCCGAGCCATCCCCGCCGACGAAGTTGACGGTCGGTGCTGTCGTGTAGCCCTCTCCCTGCTCTGTCACAGTTACGGTGTCAACGCCTGCGGTGAGCGGTATATCGTCAACGGAAGACGCCCCGGAATCACCGCTGGACCCCAGTTCTATCTTGATCTTCACCGAGGTCGGTTCAACGTCGCCGTTTTTCGTGTTCTGTTTGTAGAGTGAGTTCAGACGAACCTTGAGACGAATCTGCTTGACGTTGGAATTCTCGATCGTAAACAGAACTGGATTCTGTTTAGTGAGTGTTACGTTGACAGACTGCTCAGTCTCCACCTGAGCAAAGCCCGGCATTGATCCCTGATCCTCAGTGCCGAATCGCTCGTAGACATCGACGCCCTCATAGTTGAGCGACCCGTCCGCATTCTTGACCGGCGTGTCGTCCATGAAGATCGAACGAAGCGGATCGTCGGCAGTTCGTGCCAGTCCGTAGATCGGACCTTCGCTGATCAGATCAATGATCTTCGCGACACTGCGGGCCTGAAGCGTATTCGGATGCTCTTTCGGCGTACGCTGGCTTCCGCCCTTGCCCGCACCCGAGATGATGGGCTTGCTCATACAACTACCGCACCGAAGGATGTTTTGAGGGCTGGTTTGGTCAACAGCGAGAACTTGGCACCGTCCGCATCAGTAGCAGTATCGCCAGTGCGGATGATTCGCTCTGATGCCAGTCCGCCGTAGATGATCACGGAGCCGGTTCGCATCCTGCCGTAAACGATCGGCACGGCAACGCCCTGCTCGTTCGTGTTGACCGGCCCATCAAACAGAAAGCTGGGCCGCTCGGCAGGCTCGCCCTTCTCTTCGTTCTTCGGAGCCAGTGCCGAAGAGATCAGCATGAGAATGCCCAGGAAGCCGAGGCCGAGAATAATCGACCCAAAGCCGCCCAACGCACCGCCAGCACCCAGGCCAAGAAAGCCGCCAGTTGCACCCGCTCCAGCAACTCCGGCACCGATCCCGAACGGAGCAAATATACCACCCAGAAAGCCACCTGCTCCAGCTCCGCCAAGAAGTCCCAGAAAGCCCTTCAGTTCGCCTGCCGCCACCGGACGAATGTGAATCTCGTCGGCACTGGTCAGCATCTGAAGCTCGTCTTCGCACATGCCCTGTGGCCGAATTGGCGTGCTGATCACGAACCAGCCGGTTTCCAGAGCCTTCGAGAAACGGCCATTGAAATTGGCTTCCATCAGCCGAATGGCGGCAGCCACGCTCCTGACGGACATCGTGAACTCAGGGCCGAATTCCTCGGCTAATGCACCATGTAGGATCAGCTTTTTCACCAGAGGCTCCTGTGGCGTATGACATACTCAGCTCGACGAACCCACGGCCTGACAACTTCCTTGCGGGACAGTCTTCCTTCCGTGTGTGAGATCGCCAGACCACCTGCGACCAGTATCCCACAGTGATTCACAACACGCGACGATATCCTGCCCATCACGATGTCGCCAACGCGGAGATCACCTCGGTTGTCGATCTGCTCGAATCCTGCGGCCTCGATATTCTCGCGACTTAGCAGATTCTGACCATGCCGATACCAGTCAAAATCGCGAGGAAGCTGGGGCATCGCGGTTCCAATTTCGGGGTGGTACAGCCTGTACCAGTCTCGAACGAGACACCAGCAGTCTCGAACGCCCGACAGGAACGTCCGGCCAATCAGCGGGGGGATCGGACACTGATCTCCGAACCACTCGATTTGCGTTGTCCGTCCACTGGGACCGTCGACGCCGAGGATGCCCCACGGAATCGCCATTGCCTGCTGCTGTGTCATGTCGGCAGCAGACGGACAGGGCTGCATGTTGGGATGGCTGTGTACGAGAGCCTCGATGTTGTCCGGGTAGTCGGCAACACGGAACTGCTTCGACGGGTCTTCCGCCACATTCTTTAACGGCAGGAACCGACCGTCGACTATGCAGCCAACAGCTTCCGCCGGGAAACATTCCCATGCGTACTGTCGAATCTCGTGTTCCAGTTTGGCGTTACAGCGGACGGCTTTTTCTGTTTCGTCGATATAGAACTGCACCTATCTCACCCTTCCGACTCCTGGAAAGAACCATCCCGGCAACGGGCTGTCACCAAATCGAGCCACACAACTGCTCAATCGCTTTCCGCAACGATCCTTCGATGGATCGTCTACAGAGTTGTCCAGTTCATCGAAGTACGGCCCTTCCGTCCCGCCCTCGACGCCGTCTGATCCGGCCCACGGGCAGGTCGCTTTATCATAATCAAAGCCGCCGGTCGTTGGATCGTAGACACGGTAGCGTTGCAGGCAGGCATTCCTGAGAACCACCCGATTAGGTAACTGCACACCTTCCTTGTCCAGAACCGAACTGAGCACGAACTCCACGAACGACCCCGTTTCAATCTTCTTCTGCTCGACAGTGAACCGTTCGATCGGATAGTGCTCGTTCGGGTTCGCAAGCTCGTTGCCGTCGAGGTACTTCTCATGCACCTTCCAGCGGGTCAGGACTGCCCCCAGCGGATCGCCCAGCTCGGCGATGATCGCACTGGGAATCAGCTTCGCATTTGCGATCTTCACTGACGGCGTCGGCAACTGGCCCTTTCCGCTTCGCTCAAAGCCCGACGCCTCGATCGGCAGCGGTGCGTAAACATTGCCTCTCCATGTAACGTCGCCAGACTCTTGAAACGAAGAACACCAACGGTACACCTGCGATTCGCCACGAATCGGAGTCAGGTCGAAATCAAAAAGTTCGACGATTCGCCCAGGCAGCAGGCTCTGCTGATCCTCGTATCGCGTCATGCCGCAGCTCCGTACCATCTTATGAACTTACAGGTGATCGTTTCGCTGTCACCCTTCAGATCGCCACGCTTGAAGTCGAGGCCGCAGCGGAACAAATCCTGCGGGTGATTCTGGGGAGTCCAGTAGAACGGCTCAGCCGCCTGACGATCGGTCAGGAAGGATGCGATCGCAGCGGCTACCGGCTGTGGCAGGACGAACTTCAAGTCCCACTCGTCCATCTCAATGTTGATCCCTCTCGGGACAACCTGAACGAAGCCGTCGCCAAACGTGTTGACGATGTTGTTGAACTTCCGGGTGAATCCGCCGGACGAAACGTCCGGCAGAATCTGCGTCCCGTAGTACGGCGACCCGGCGGTGAGTTCCGAGAAGTACGCCTCAGTGTAAACCGTAGGAAACGTGGGGTACGCCATTACAGGAACTCCCTGCGATTCAGTGACTCAAGCATCCCGCCCGGACGGGTTTCACGCATCAGTAGTTCGGTGAAGCTCTGACGCACCATCGTTCCGATCTGCTCGCCCTGCTGTTGGCCGTCGCCAGCACCGCCGCCTTCGTTGACGACAGTGATCTGTGGAGCATAATTGATCGTTGTCTGCCCACCGGCGGCCTTCTGCTTGCCACGGGCCGTTCCGCCATTGTTCATGCGGAGCAGGTCGGCATAGTTGCGACGTGTGGCAGAAGCGTTGACAACGAACTCGCCGGGGCTGACCGCAGCGAGGTATCGGTCACTTGTCGTTCCGCCGTAGCCGCCGATGACGCCGGAGCCTGTCGCGAGCTTCTTGACCGTGCCGCCGGGCGTCCCGAATGCTCCGGGAACAAGGCCGCCGTTGGCAAATCCGAACCCGAAGAGTCCGCCGAAGAAGTTCATCAGCGGCTTGATGATCAGCATTCGGATCACAAGACGTGCAAGGTCAGCGATGATCGCGTTGATGAACTTCTTGAAGTCGAACTCGCCAGTCGTCACGAACTCAACGAGGGCATCTTCCAGTGTGCCAAAGGCACTCTCGAAGAAGTTCTGGAACTCGTTGGCTGTGTTCTCTGCTGAATTGCTGAGCTTGTCGAGCTGAGCCGCACCAAAGGAACCAAGCCCTCCCAAGTTGGCCCGCATTCTTGCAAGTTCGTCGTTTGCACTTTGCAGAGCACTCTCTGTGCCCCGAAGGCGGTCTTCGAGAGTGTCGATCCGACTTGTGTCGGGGCCGGGACCGAAGCCTGGACCCAATGCTGCCGGTCCAGCACCGGGTGCGTTTTGTATGGTTTGGCGAACTCCCTGCACAGCCGCATTGAATGCGTTGGCCAGTGCAGTACCGAGTTGTGTTCCAACTTCCCCGGCATTGGTTTTAAGGAATGCAGCAGTGGACTCCAAAATCTGTTCAGCACCCTCATTCCCAGATTGTCCGATGGTGTCGCCGATCTGAGAAGCCAGCTCGCGAAACTTGTCCAACTGAGCCTTAATCTCGGCGGCACCGGCCTCATCCTTCGGCCCTTCGGCCTGAAGACGGTTGAGTTCAATAGCAGCCTGCTTGAGCTTCTCGATGTTTGACTGAACAGCTTGCGTAAAAGACCCCTGTGAAAATTGTACGGTGAGCTGATCAAATTCCTGAAGCTCCTGTGGTGTTGGTCCGGCGGCTATAAACTCCTGACGAGCCAGTTGCTGTTGTGTTTTTCCAATGGCCTCAAGCTCGGCACGTTTCTGTCTCAATGTCTCAAGAACAGAAGCCTCTGCGGCATTTTGTTTGCGGATCGCTTCGTTTTGGTCGTCAATGATCCCCAAAGAACGAAGACGCTCCTTCAAGGCATCCCTTTCCGCCTTAAGTGCGGCAATGGCTTCCTCTGGAGTTGCGCCGCCCGCCAACTTCTCAGCAATTCTCTTGAGATCGGCCTCGTTGCCAATGAGCCTGATCTGATCATCGGTCAGCTTCTTGATCTGCTCGCCAAAAGCCGCTGCTTCTTTAGTGGCCTTAGCAAATCCGCCAGTTGCCTCATCCAGCTTCTCGCTGTTGTATGCAATGGCGTTGGCGATTGCGGTCAGAAGGGCTGGATAGTCATCCTGAAGGTTTTTGAGTTCTGCGATCCGGTTCTTATATCCTTCGACTTTTTTCTCCGACTCAGTAAAGCTGTCCCCCAGCTTCTCCTGGTCCGACAGTTGAAAGGCCACTGCTCTTTTGTAGCGTTCCAGTTGGTCAATCAACTCAACCAGGAATCCCTTATCGAAATCTTGTGGCATAAAGCCGCCGTACACACTCTCGAAAAACATTTCAGGGTCAACAAGATTATCAAACTGCCGTTTGACGGCATCTTTCAGCTCTTGTACCTGTAGTTTCAACTGGCCCTCGTCAATCCTCATTTGCAACGGCAATGGCTCTAATGGATCAACGAACTCAGGAAGGACGCCGTCCTTCACAAGGGTGCCATAATCAAGTGTTTTGATCTCATTGATGTTTTCAACCGCTCGCCCAAACTCCTCAAATCGGCCAATAAGCTCCTTAGTGAGGGCAGGTACAGCCTTTTTGCCGAGTTTGTTTGCGGCTTCTTCGAGTGTTATGGCACCAAATTCAATCTTCGCCGCAGCTTCATCAATCAACGAATTCAACTCTTCAAGCGCCTTCTGTGCTGCGGGCGTTCGACTAGTCTCATAACCGGCAAACGTCCCAGGTGCTCCAGCAGTGCCCGCAGCGGCATACCTCGCAATGGTCTTGGTTCCTCTGTCGACCTCACTTTTAAGACTAATCCCACGAACATTTGTGGTCTCAACCAGCAGCCCAGCAAGTTCTCTTGCGGTGAACTTAGCACCTTGCCCGGACGTGCCTCGCTCAGCAGCAAGCTCGCGAGATTTTTTCGCCAGCCTGTCCGCTGCGGCTGTTGCTTCATCCGCAAGCTGGTTTGACGCCTTTCCAAGACCCGTTATTGATTTAACCAAGTCCCACACCACGGGGATCACGTCCATTATTATCAACGCCCAGCCCACATAAGGGA
>JAAOEI010000125.1_pt1 | contig 30551 bp, 36 predicted proteins | sample 7059261 | NCBI WGS metagenome assembly JAAOEI01 (sample SAMN14008812, study PRJNA610033) | viral metagenome | isolation source: viral particles filtered from seawater | place: China: Hangzhou Bay, Yangshan Deep Water Harbour | collected 2017-10-31 | reverse complement strand
GAACGGGTGGTGGCTTGCATCTCCCGCGCAGACTTGCGGTCGTCTACCGCCAATTTCTCAAAGTTCAGCCCCAACTCCTGCGCCTGTCGGGAAAGCTCAATCTCAGCCATCTTTAGCTGCGCCACTTGATCGGCGTTGAGCTTGTTGCTGGAGATCATGTCCTGCACTTTGTCTTCATCCACGCCAACGGCTTTGGAGATGGCAGAAACGGCCATACCTGCAAGTGGGCCGCCGAGAGCGGTGGCAATGGTGGGTGCGATCTGTTTAAGCCAGTCCATTACTTCTTCTCCAGTTTGGTGTTGATGATGGCGATGTCTTGGCGGTTGTGCATGATGTCGTCGCGGTTCTTTTGGATTTCTTTCTCCAAGTCCTGCCGCAACTTCTCACGTGCCAGCTCTGCGCCAGTGTTGCTGGCCTGCTTGTTGTCGCTGGTCACCACCAGGCTAATCTTGCTGTTCAGCACCGTCACCTCATGGCTGAGGCTGGATAGCGCTGACATAAGGTAGACCACGCAAGAAAACAGCAACGGCAAAATCGCAAAAGTAATCTTTTCGATTAGCGCACCTTTTGCAGATTCGTCAGCCATGTCAGACCCCCAGCATCTTTTTTAACATCTCCGCAGCAAAGCCTGGGCCGAGCAACGTAACGGCAATGAGCGCATAGAGGATGTACTCAATGCGACTCATGCGTTTGCTGCCAGACTCAAACGATTTTTGGATAGCCTCGTACCGCAGCGCACAAATTTCCTCATGAGTTTGAAGTCGTGCATCGGTTGCATCGACCTGGTTCATTACATACCCTCGCCCTGCACGATATAAACAGTAGAGGCGGCAGAGGCCAAGCCGCTGAAAAAGACTTCACGCCCAAAGCGCAGAATCTCAACAGCACCAGGCACTAGCACGATGGCAGATGATGGCGTACCAGCAATCGGCGCAACAGCATTTGTCGTAGCAATTGCCGCCGTGCTACCAACGCCGAGAAACACCGTGTTGGCGCTTGAATTAATGATGCGGTATTGTCCTGTGCTTTGGGCATCAAAGCGTGCGTCAACAAGCGCCTGAACGCCGGTCGGAGCCACAGCCGCAGCAGGAATGACAACGGTTTTGCCTTGCGGGTTGAATGCGATTTGCGAGTTAGTTGCCATTTTTTCGACTCCTTATCGAACCAGATATTCAGAAACAGTTTCAGAAATGTCACGCATTTTTATCCAGCGATCACCAATAGGTGATCCGTTGTGGACACGGATTTGACCCATCAAGCCAACACACGCCCACTCTTTTCGGAACATGCGAGCAATGTATGAAGCAGATTCGTCAAAGTTCTCAGATAGAACTGGATCATCGTACACACGCCACTCAGCATCTGATGGCACTTTGACTTCAGAAGGAATCTTGTCTTCATCAAAGTTAAAGTGCTTTCTCGTGATGCTCCCGTCTTCATCAGTGTTGTCGACATGCCAATGAACTCGACGAACTGGCTTTGTGATCTTGCGGCCGTAATGGTCGATTTTGTACTTGCCAGCCCATTCAAACGCGCCAGCACCAAGAGCCACGCCGGCAGTTGCAGATACGACGCCAATGATGGCTTTCGAGTCGTCGTCTGCCGTGGCAACACGAATCTTTTTTCCTTCCAAGACCACAGGCAAGCCAATGCGATCCTCAGCATCCGGGTTGCCATCTGACCACTCAAAATACTCAGCGTAGTCGTTTAGCGTTGCGGACTGTGACAGCGTTCCTCTGATTCCGAAATCACCATTCTGAGTCAATCGTGCCTGCACCAAAGCGGAGCCACCGCCTGCAGTGTAAAAGTCGGTGCAGTCATTGTTTGCGCCGAACTGACCTCCAGGTGGGTAGTTGAATTGCAGCCACTTTTTGTTTGTGTACTGACTCATCCCAATGTACTGGTTGCTGTTGTTCAACACAAAATCAGTGTCAAACGCGACAATCTGTCCAGCGCCATTTGGAGCAACTGTCACATCGCCATTGGTGTTCTGGCTGCTAATCGTGTTGGATGCAATGCGAATGTTGCCCATGTCTGAGTTTCCAGACACAGACAAATTGACGCCGTTCAGGTCTGCACCACCTTCAACGCGCTGCCAGGTTGTTCCATTGAATGCAGCCCAATCACCAACACCCCAGTTGCTGATGCCGTCCAGCGCCGTGCTGCCTGCTACGCTGACGACATAGTAGTCGCCCTTGGTGCCAGAACCAGACGCCAGTGCTGGCGTGTTTGTACTGGCGTTCCATGTGCCTTTGTAGTTCAACGCGCCAATGGCGTTGGTGATAGATGAAACGGTCTTGAGCATGATTAGCAGTCCTTTGCGTTTGCAAACTCTGGCAGTGTTTTCATGTGCTCGTAGGCTTGCGCAATAAAGTTTGCGCCTTCCATGCTTGGAGCAAAATCAAACTCTGATTTGTCAATCTTTGTTTTTCGATCAGAAGATGTGAAGACGCTGATCTTGACATTCACAGACTCTTTTGTGCCAAACACATCTTCGACAACGATGTAAGCATTTGGGATGCTTACATCTTCGGCAAGGATAACCATTGCCTCTTTGACGCTTGAACTGTTGATCCATCCATCAAGAGCCTTGATGCTGCGGCCTGCTTTTACAGTCCATGTTTTTGTGAGAGCCATTTGTTTCTCCTTCGATTAAATAAATCTCTTGACGTTGCGCACCGCCGCACGACGAGTTGCTTCACCAAGAATTCCCGGTTCATTGAAGTCATCAGTACCGATTTGCCAAACACGCATTTCAGCCACGTAGACATCGACAGTGTTTGTCCTTAAACGCACAGTAAACGATGTATTGCCAGCAGCAACTAAAAACGTAGTGACTTCAAGAGACCAGTCTACCTTTGGAGCGTCGATAATGATGATTCCATTAATGTCAACTGCTGCCCAGCCTTTGACGTAATAAGCTATGACAAATTTGGAATTAACAGAAACATCAAGCGGTGTGAAGTTGATTGTGTTTTCTGCAATCAAGAATTCAGTTGTGACAATAGGGTATTTGCAAACCTTTGTGCCGATAACATCATCATCAACTAAAAGCCACGGCGTTACACCAAGATTGGCCCATCCAGCCGGTGCTCCACCAGTCACAAGACTGAAATTTCCATCGCCTCGCAATAAGTCTCTGTCGCGCTGCATCTGATACGCCACAAAGTCTTCATACTCTTTGTTTGTATACGGTGCCCTCACCATAGACGCCGGTGCAGCAAGCAGTGATGTTGAAGTGTAAACAGCACCAAGTCCAAGCCATGTTTGCAGAGATTTAAGCTGCGCGTCAGGAATAAAGTTATTTTCCAGCACCATGCGGTTGACTTTAGTCAGGTCTCCAAATATGGAGACAGGTGCGGCTGGCCACAATTCGTTGTTGCAGAATGTGAACTCCAAGAATCCAGGCTGCGCAGTTCCGTCTGTGAAAAACTGACCAGCCACGTTCTCAAAATAGTTGTTCTGGCAGTTAAAGATGGTCGGGCGGTAACCATCACAATCAAAACCAGTCAGGCCAGCGCCATCAACCGTGCAATCGAGGAAATGGTATCCACGACCAGGGCCAAGTTTTGCAATCGTGCCGCAGTTAGAAATGTGGCATCGCTCGATTCGTGTGTCAAAGTTTCCGAATTGGTAAGTTCCGTTGTAGATGGCGTAAGGAGAAGGTGTCGCTACGTTTCCGCTACCAAACAACTCAGAGTCAGTGATTTTGATGATGATGTTGCCGCCGTTAAGCCACACCACTTTGTCAGACCATCCAAGAAAAACACAGTGGTCAACCGTAACATAACGGCAGTTTGTGAATTTTGCGCCAACAGTACCTGTGGCAGTAACAAGTGCGAGTCCTTCGAGTCGAACATCACCAGTAAATCCAACAATGTCCGGTTGCCCATCTGCAACACCACACTCAAACAGCGTTCCGTTTCCGGTGTATTCAAGACGCGCTCCTTTACGGTCGGCATTGAATGCACCAGCACCACGGATGATTGTTTTTCTAGGCTTAAGCACAGTCAACGTGCCGTCGATCTGGTAAGTGCCCTCCGGGACAAGAACAATAGAGTTCAGTGAACTATCGATGGCTGCCTGGAAAGCCGCCCTGTTGACGTTAGCCGGAGCAGATGGAGATGCTCCGAAGTCCGTGACACTGACTGCCTCCTCAAATTTATCCTGCGCAGTTTGTGGAACTGATCCTGGCCACGGAGATGTATATGTGACATTTGTTGCGTCAACTCCAGTCAAAACGACGCCGCTGTAACGCTCAGTCGCAGTCGGCGCGCTGTACACCACGCTGCCGTTCTTGTTCATCACGCGAATACTGTAGTCGCTGTTAACGTAAAGACGCGCAGGCGTGCCGCTGTTGACTGGATAGCCGCCCTGCGTGCGGATTGGCTGGTTAGCCAGCTGCGTCAGTGCAGCATCCCAGTAGACGTTGATCGGGTTGCCTTGTGGGTCAAGGTTGGCCGCGCCAATCCAGATATAGCCGTCTTCCAACGGCTGACCATCCGTCTCAGTAAAGATCGGATAGGTTGGTTGAATGCTCAGTGCGCTCATTGTTCGCTCTCCTGCGTAAATTGTCGTCCGGCTTGCATAGATTGCATAAGCCAGTTCTCGCGCCAGCTCATCTCGCGTGGCATTTTGGCAGACTTAGCGAATCGCTGAAATGCGGCTGATCTTGCCACATCTCGAACTATAGCTTGGTTTGGTGCTTTGTTTGCACCATCAATTGCCAGGCGCTGAAAGTCAGGCGAGGCAATTAGCTCGTCGGCTGCTTTTATTACTTGAGGTTTGACGCCCTTGCTCAGAGCTGCTGTTATGCCGGACGCAATGCCAGCGCCTGTGAAGCCCATGGCAGTTGTGGCTGCTTCGATGGGCAAGCCAATGGCTGCACGTTTGGCCACCATGTAAACGCTGGCCAGCAGCGAGTCTGCGCCTTGTAGCTCCTGTTGAACGGCCTGGATTCGGCCTGTGGTGATACGCTCGCGGCTAGCCTTGCGCACGTTGTCAGAGACCCGGTACAAATCCGACAGTGACTTTCTGGCTGGCTGCGGCAGATTGTTCATCAGCGCAGCGTAGGCCTGCTTGTTCTCCAGTAATCCTTTGTACCAGTTGGCATAAGTGTTAAAGTTAAGCGTTCCGGTCTGGATGGCCTTGCCGAATGCTGTGTTCAGAGCAGAGGCTGCTACCATCTGGCGCATGTCCTTGGGGATGGCGCTTAGGATGTTGACCAGTTTCTCGCCGTCGCCCTTGGACAGCGCCGTGGTGGCCGTGGACAGCTTGGTGACTAGGCTCTGGTCGAGCTGCTTGCCAAACAGCGACACCATGTCGTCCTCGAAGCCCTTGCGCATTTGCACCAGGCTTTTGGCCAGGCGGTACTGCTCACCACGGCCAACGGTCTCGGCCAGGTTGAACTGGTCTTCATCGATCAGTTTGTAGAGGTTTTTTGCAGCGCCAGTGTTTGCGTCTTTGAAAGTTCCCTTTGCTTTTGTAGCATCGCCGACGTCCTTGCGAACATCGTCAATCAAGGCGTAAGTCGGTTGACGCTTTCCAATCACTTTGCCAGCATCGTCTTTGATGTTTATAGGTGTCAACTTACGAAGAATCTCTTGCTCCATAGTTGATAAATTTTTTATATCACCGCCAAGGTCTTTAACACGCTGCTTAATGAATGACACCACATTGTTGGCTGGGCCTCGTGTTTGAGCAGGAATGTCGGTGCGCAGCGCATTGTAGGCGTCGTCTGCCTGATTTGACAGGTTTGTCACGGTCTGGTCGAGCTGCGTGCGCACGGCCTGGTTCATCTGGCTCAGGTCAGTCATGCCACCAATCTTGGTGATCAGGTCGTCGGCCTGCTTGCCGACCTGCTCCAAGCCTGCGATCTCTGCCACACGCGCTTGACTGCCGGGGATTGATTTCACGGCCTGCGCTAGCTCGCGGAAGGCTTGATTTGAGGTAAGGTGGTCAGCCTGAAGATAGCCCTCGATTTTGAGCCGACGCGCAGCCTCCAGCACCTTGGGGTCAGGCGCTGCCTGTGTGGCCAGAATCTCAGTGGCTCGGTTTGCGCCAAAGCCACCTTCTGCCGCCTTGCGGGTGGTGGCTGTCAGATCGTCAGCTTTCATAGCCACTGCCGGAGCTGCCGGTGGTGCTACGGGTGCTACGGGTGCTACCGGTGGTGCCGGAGCCACAGGTGCCACAGGTGCCACAGGAGGTGCCACAGGTGCCACAGGAGCGCCTGGTGCGGCTCCTGCTGGCGCTGCCGGTGGAGCAGCAGCCGGTGGCACTCGGCCAGCGCGAACGTCGCGCACGACCTGTGGGATGCGGGTGACCGCTTGGCCAGCGCCGCCAAGCGCTCCGGCCAGCGCCACCTCGCCAGGGTCAAAGCTGCCGCCAGTGCCTGCTTGGGTTGCCTCGATCACCGCCTGGGTGCCAGCGCCAGCAGCAATCGCGCTGGGGATGGTGACAGCACGTCCGGCAGGGGTGAAGGCTGCCACAGCGCCAGCAGCGCGCGGGATGTCGCTGACCTGGAAGCCAGGCTTGATGGCGTACATCTTGCCGTCGATGGACGATTGCAGCACGAAGTTGCCCTTCTCGTCCTGGCTGACTTTCACGCCAGGGAAGTTGGACTGGATGATCTGGATCGTCTCTTCGGGGCTGCTCATCAGCGTGCCCAGCGCCGACTTGAAGCTGGCCATGCTGAAGGTGTTCAGCTCAGGCATGGCCGCATAGTCTGGCAGTGCTTGCGTGGTTGGCGTGGCGCGCTCGGTGCCAGTGATGGTCTCACGGATGCTGCCCACGATGCCCATCGGTTCGGTTTTCTGGAGCTGAAAGCCAGTCGGCACGCGCACCATGCCATTGGCCACATCGCGCTCCAGCTCCATCATCTCGTCGCGCGTCATGCGCCCGGTGCGGTAGGCCTCCAGGACGGGCGCCGGCAGCTCGGAGATGGTTGGTCGTGCGCCTTGCGGCTGTTGCTGACCCCTCAGCGCAGCGCCGCGCGGCAACATGATTTTGCCGGCCTTCACATCGGCCTCAAACTCTGACGCTTCTGTAGGCGTCATCTGGCCGCTGCTGTAGGCCTTAAATACTTGTGCGATCTGACCCTGTTGGGCATCGTTCATAGAACTTGCAGCAAAAACGCGCTGGAAAGTGCTTTGGGTGTTTTCTTTTTCTATGGTTGGCGGTAATTCTTGTGCTGCCGGTACGCCCTGGGTGACACGTTGTATATAAGACTTTGTTATCTGCCCCCATTTTTTTGAATCTGTGCCGCCGTTGTATTCACCAACGGCCATTGCAATGTTGCCTTTGTTTCGATCAAGCGACTCTTTGAGTAGTAGTCCGGCAGCTTGTGCGGCATTCTGCGGATTCAGGTAGGCGTCGATGCCGTACTTGTCCAGCACCAACTTTCGCGTTGATGGAAGAATCTGAAATGGTGTGCGCTCTCCGGCTCCTCCAATCTGATCGTTATTCGACCGCTCGCCGCGAGTAACTATAGATATCAAAACCCCTTTAGGAAGATTAAGTTTTTCTTCAACACTGGATGAAAGATTAGACCAATATGGGTCTTTGTAGCTGTTTGGTACTTGTTTCTCATCCATGTTATGGTAAGCCTGAGTTTGTTAATGTAGATGGCGCAGCAACTTCACCAACTGGTACAGCAGGAGTCACTGGAGTTGCAGGTGCTGCACTAGGCACAGCGCCAAAATTAGGATTAGACCATCGCATGTATTTACGGTTAGAAATTTCGCTGTTTGCTTGGGATGCTGCCATGTCTTGCTGACGCTGAGCCATGAACTGACGCGCAAAGTCTATATAGGTGCTGCCCTTTGGCACATTAATGTTGCCGATTATAATGTCGCGGGTAGCACGGCCAAGGTTGTTGTTTGCGTTTACCCACTCAGATTTGGCACCTTCAGCCACAGCCTCGTACTGCGACATCTTGGCCATGCCGCGCAGGAATGATGCGAGCACGGCTGCGTCAGCCGTCTCTGGGGGCAAGCCCTTGAGCGCCAGCTCGATGTCCTTGTCTGTGGCCACGCCTGGTGGCAACGACTTGATGGCCTGCGTGTTGCGCAGCCGGGTGTACTCGTTGCGCAGTTGCGTGAAGCTGTCCTGATTGCCGGTGAGGTTTTTCACCTTCTCACTGAATGATGTCCCTGCACCCCTACCACCGCCAGCCGACTCCATGCGGCTGGCCAGATCGAGCATGAGGCCTGCGGCCTGCTCAGCGCCAACCGCAGCCACTACCGAGTCGTTCACGATCTTGACGGCGCTGTTGTCTAGCTGGCCGGCTTTCTGTTTTATCTCGAACAGCTTTTGCTCAACTTCGGATTGCAGCTTGTCTTTGTCGAGCGCCAGACGATTTTTGTCGAGCACCAGCCTGTTGGAGCGCTCCACGATCTGGCTGTCCAGGTTGCGAATGTTGGCCGCCGTCTGGGTGTTCTCCAGCGCCAGGCGGGTCGGCGTGTTGGCCGTGATCAGCTCTTCCTTGGTCGCGCCAGCCTCGCCATTGCGAATCTCAGCCGGTGCCTTGAGCGCCTGGATGGACGATGTCAGCACCTTGTCGCCGCCAGGCACGCCAGCGAGCATGATGCCGATGGTCTTCTGAGCGCTCTGTGGGCTGACCTCGGCTATCTTCGCCCAGGTTTCGTAGGCATTAGCCTGTGCCTCGCGGCCAGCGTTGCGCTCTGCTGTGGCGCGATCGCGCAGAAGCTGAATGCCTATCTGCGGCTGTTGGGCGCTGAAGGCTGACATGACCTGGCCTCCAAAGAGCAACTGATTCTGCTGCTGATCTTTGGAGAGCGTCTCAAAGTTGGCGCGCATGCTGTCTGCTTCTTTCGCAGGCAGCAGCATGGCCACTTTGATGAAGTCGCTCGCGGTCGGGTTCGGGTTCTGCATCAGTGCAGTGATCTGCGTCTGCAATTGCTGGCGACGCGCCAAGTCTGCTTCCTGCGCTTGGCGCTGTGCCGCCACATCTGCGATGGCCGTGCCAACCTTAAACGATTCTAAAAAAGCCTTCGTAGGATCAGGGATGTCAATGGAGTAATTTATTGGCTGAACCATTTTAATGTTCCTGAAAATCAATCAAAGTTTGTGATATTGGTAGGTACTATCCCTTGACCGCCAGGCCCATATATATTTTGAGCGCCGTAGACATCGATGTACGGTTGCAAATTGTTTTTAGGAGAACCAAAACTACCGCCGAACGCACGATAAGTTCCTAACGCGCTACCAATTCCTGCTGGTATGGCGCCAAACGCTCTAGCTTGCGCTAGTTCGCCACCGGCTTGGGCTGCACCTTGCTGTGCCAGCAGGTTGCCAACATTTGCTCCAAGTGTTTGGGCCTGCGACGCCTGCCCAGTCGCTGATGCTTGACCGCCACGGTAGAGCTGCTCAGAAACCCCAAGACCAGCGCCTGAAAATCCGCCCAGTCTATTATATTGTCTGTCAATTTCCTGCTGCAACATTTGCGGTCGGAACTGCGCCAGCGCAGACTGAATGTTGCCACCACGTAAGCCACCGGTGGCAGATGCTCTGGAAAGCAAAGCTTCTTCGCCTTGCTGAATTTGACTCTGCAAAAATGGACTTTGCTCAATGCCTGCAATCGCTTGTCGCTGTGCCTCTGGCCCAAGTAAACCAGCAATCGCCTGCTGCCGCTGAAACGCTTGGGCGCCAGCCTGCTGGAATGGCTGTAGCTGGCCAATCGCGCCAGTGCCTGCCTGAACGTATGGTTGCAAAAGCTGCCTGACGGCTTCAAACTGCCTGCGTTGTTCTGCAATGCCAGACTCTGCCGATCCTGCCTGAGTTTGTGCGGCAGACTCAGCCGCATCTGCTTGCATCGAACCACCTATTATGGAGCCTGCAATCGATGCTATAGGGGCAATAATTGGATCAGGCATTGTTGCTAAACTCCTTTATATAATCTTCAAATTTTTCACCATACAATTTCATAACCAAGTGAGCATTTTTTGTGGCAAAGTTTGGGCCATGCGTAATCGATACGGCCATCAAAATTAGGTCATAATAACCTGCACGCCAGACAAATGATCTGGCATCAGCCTCATTAGCGCGTTCTGCTTGGTCTGAGGCTTGCCATTTCATAATTGCTGTTGCCAGCAATGGCACAAGATGGTGACTATTTGTAATAAAAAATTGGTTTTGATTCATGCCTACCATTGTGTTCCAAATGGTCGAATTCAGGTCTTTGCGCTCAACTGTGTCGCCATCCGCAACATCGTCAAACACTTGAATGGCATCGTATACCATAATTAGCCATTCGACGACTGGAGCAGGCAAAAGGAGAACTTTTTGCATGTTCTCTTTGAGCCAATCAATACCAGTCATGTCAATCCTCGTCATCTTCGCGCTCTTCCCATGCCTGGCAAACCCGCATATCGTTGCAGATGAAGTTTAGCTGCTCGCAGTGGCCCCTAAACCCATAACCAGTGTCATATCCTGCCATCGGAATGCGCTCAATCCGCACTTGAGTCATAAAGCTGTTATCGTAGTACTCGCAGTTTGAGCAATGCTTGCGCCGTGCATCCTTTTCATCGCACTGCATGGCATCGGCCAGCGCCACGTAGAACGGCTTGTTTGCACCAGGCTCATTGGTCGGCATCTCGGGGCCGTAATTCCAGTCCTGCACTGCTACGGCATGGTTTTTTTTGTTCTCGGCTTTGGTCAGAAATTCTTCCTCCATCGGCAAACCCATAAAGCCCTTCGGAATGGTCATAAATTCGCGCATGATTTTTTTCCTATGTAATTTCACGGCCCGAGGCCCGAATGGTCAGGGATGTCGATGCGCTCGCCAATGTGGAAATAAATCCACCAGCTTCTAGCGCCTGACCCACCAACTCAGGACAAGTGTAACATTCGTCGGGAACTATGCTTCGAGCATCAATAATAAGATTTCCCGCACCCGCAGAGCCAGCAAGGGTAACCAGATTGCAGCTGAACGTCACGTTATTTGCGCTCGTGTTTGTCACCGTAAATTTGTCAATGATCGCCTTGGCATTGCTTGCGGTGTATTGGGTGGTTTGAGCGTTTTCAGCCTGCTTTGCAGGTATCAAAACTCTAACTGTGACCGTCATTGGAAACCTCCGATATTATTTGAAACTGTCAGAATTATGCTTGGAATGGCTGGCACAGGTGCGACTGCCGCTACCGACAAAAGTTGTGTGTCCGTATCACTAACTGAGAACATGATTTCAACATAGTCGCCAGCCTTCAGGTCAAAGAAATAATTGTATGAACTGAATATCTCAGCATCGTTGCCTTGTATTCTGATTTGCGCTGCACTGTCTGGCACATTTGTTCCATTTAGCCTGAACCAAATATAAAACTCTGCTATGCCGCCTGATGTTTTGTCAATTTGTATGCTGACTTGGAAATCGTAGATGCCCTCAGTGTCAACAACAATGCGCGAGGTGGGCGTGCCAATAGACACCCCATTGCTCAGATCGGTTGTGTCGAACGTGATAGCCGTGGCAGTGTTGATTGCCGCCGCCACCTGCGTTGTCATGTCGTAAAACTGCCCGTATCTTGCCCGTTTGAATTCTCGTGGCGGCGGGGTCATCTGCAATCCTTCGACCGCCTTATTCAGTTTGTCAACCAGTGCCAGCGCTTGATTTGCTTTGTTTTCTGCCAGCGCCACGCTAGTGGCTGTTTCTTGTGCTACTAACGCAATTTTGTCCAGCGCCTCTTGTGCCTTTGCACCCAGCACTGCATCATCGACCGCAGTCTGTTGATTCAACGCCGCAATTTGAGCCAAGGCATCGTTTGCGATAGCCTGAGCTGTCCCTGCTGCAATAGTGATTTCCAGCACCACATCGGGCGCAATGGCATCAACAGTCGAAAACAATAATTCAAACTGCCTGATCTGCTGCTGGTCAGTTAAAAATGTGGCAAGCTGGTCACGCGTCAGATTCAGCTTGCGGGATACAGGCGCGGTTGCCACTAGTACGCCAGCCCTTCAATCTTTGCCTCAAGGCGCACATAGCTAACATGAGCATCGCTGTCACCACGGAAGCGCTGGATGCGCCAGTTCCGCATGTGTCCCTGCTGAAACCAAGACAGTCGCTTTTTCCTGTTACCAATTGTGCCAACTGAAATAAATCTATCCTGCGAGTAGGTCTGCCCATCCACTGAGTAACTGGTGCTTATTTGAGGGTCTGTCCCAAGCGTTACGCTACCTGTCAGGCTGACCAGCTCAAGCTGCTGCATCAACGCACCTTTGCCTTCGTTGTACGCGATTGCCGTGCCAAACTCCCAGCGCACTTGCTGTCCCCAGTGACTGCCGATATCCTGCACCAGATAGCCGATGCTGCTTGACTGCGGGTCGCCCACCATCCACTTGTCGTACACCCACACCAGATTTCGTGCGCGGTACTGCGCGAATCCCGCAAGGGTTGTGGTCAGCGTAAACCAGACGGGAGTTTGCAGCGCTTTCGATGCGGCTGCGTCGTATATGACTGTGCGGTCTGGCAGATGCACATACAGATGCTGGTGGTTCTTGTCGTTGCGTGCCTCCAGCTTGACCAAGGCCAGCTGCGCCTCGGTGTATCCCAGCAAGAGAATGTCAATCTCTTGGGTGCTGATCTTTTCAGTTGTTGCAGCGGCCCCAACATAAATGCCAGGTGCTTCATTTCTGCCGCTACCTAAAAAAGCAATGCGCTCAATAAAAACGCAGCAGGCAAATGTGCCAGTAACACCCTTCTGTATTTGTGCGCCATCAATTCTGGCAAACGGAAATACCTGACCACCTACGTTGTCGAATACCTCAATCGTGTTACGGTTAAGCGCGTAAACCTCGTTCCGCAGTTTCAGCAGTGCCACCACAGGATCAGGGTCAACCTCAGAACTCCCGTACTTGAAAGGATCAACTGCCAGCGGGTTTGATAGCTCCGTCACCACCAGAAACTCACCATCGGTGGTCATGAAGTATCCATCCACCCACACAAAATCTAACACCGTCCCCAAGTCAGGATCAGTCACTTGGGTCAGAGTCGTGCCATCCCAATAGTACAGCCGACCACCCGAGGCAATTGCCAACTCGTCGAAACTGTAATCAAAAGTCACTAACGTATTGGTCGGGCCTCCAACATCACCCAGCACGGTAACTGCGCCTGCGCTGTTGATCTCAACCAGCTTTGTCCCCATCACGCGATACAAGTCGCCCTGCCAATTGATGCCGCCACGGTCAATGCCTGGGCCTGTGCCGTTCGACACAATGCCATCGCCGGGGCGCAAAAACCCACTGCTGATGCCGCTGGATATCGGCACAGGCACCAGATTCACTGGGTATGCAGTCCGCAGCTCAGGCGTGGTGTCGGTGTAGATGCCGTTGAGAATGGGTATCTGCATTACTTAGCTTTGTTGCGTTCAGAAATGCGTTTTGCCTTGGCTTTGGCATCTGCTTTAGATGATGCTCCCCAAGCCTTCAGACTAAGGAGCAACCTGGTCGGCTTGCCATCTTTATATTCTGGGCCGGGATTGCCAGCCATTCGCGCCAAGAATGAAGCCCTGCGCGGGTTGTCGCCAGACTTCACTGGCGCCTTGATGTTCTGCCCAGCGGCACGCAAGCTGGCCCTGCCCTTAGCGTTTAGACCGCCCTTTGGGTTCTGCCCTTCCTTTCTCTGCCATGCTGGAGTTTTCATCTGTAGCCCTTAATCTTCTCGGCAACCTTTTTGGGCTGCTTGACAAACTGCTTGCCAGCCTTCGTGCCCTCGCGCTTTGCTCTGGTGGTAGCCGCGTACTCGGCAGATGTGAGTGCTTTGATTGCCGCCGCAGGCAAATACCTCTCGCCAGTTTCAGACGATGGCTTGCCTGACTTAGTACGCCAGGATTGCTTGCCCCAATCTGACAATGACTTTTGCGGTGCTTTCATTTTTTTGGCTTCGGTGGTGTGTGCTTCAGCGTCTTGCTGGCAGGAGTGTGCTTTGCACCCGTCATCACTGTGCTGCCGACCTTGTGAGTCGGGCCTGTGTAGACCTTGCCATCAGGCAAATAATGCACGGTCTTTTTAGTCACGATACCCACCGCCTTTTTTCTTGTACTCTACGGCCAGCAGTTGAGCTTTTCGGGCCGACCATTCGCCTGGGTCGCCGCCCTTTGTGCCTGCCTTGATGCGCTCGAACAGGGCTTTACGCATGGTCGGCTTAGTGTAGTTACCCGCTTTGTTGACAGTAGATTTTTTGGTAGCCATCACGCATCTACCACTTTTATAACTGCGAAGCGCAAAACAATGGCCTCGGACAATGACCCAAGGGTTACGTTTCGCACATTTATGTTGGCAGTGCCAATACCCGTAGATGCGTTCAGCGTGTATGCGCCTAACGTGCCGCCAGTGATGTGGTTCATAACAATCACATCGCCAGCCTCGACAGTGCTGTTGGTAAGCGTGAATGTCACTGTCGTCGATGCAGCCAATGCCGCAGCATCCATCGTGATCTGACCGCACGATTTGTTTAGCACCACAGTCGTTGCCTTATTGGTTGCTTGCAGCACACCGCCACCAGCACCGACTGCATACCCTTGCTTGCCAGTGCCTGAGATAACTTGATTGCCCGTGGTCGATAGGCTTGTGCCTGTGGCTGCGCCTATAACTGGAGTCACCAGTGTTGGCGTGTTGGCAAATACTGCTGCCCCTGTGCCTGTTTCGTCAGTTAGAGCAGCTGCTAAGTTTGCGCTCGATGGCGTTGCCAGAAAAGTAGCCACACCAGTGCCAAGACCTGACACACCAGTCGCAACTGGCAAGCCTGTGCAGTTGGTCAGTGTTCCCGATGTTGGTGTACCAAGAATTGGAGTTATGAGTGTCGGGCTGGTTGCGAAGACCAGCAGTCCCGTACCCGTTTCATCGGTCATTGCCGCCCGTAGGTTGGCGCTGGTTGGGTTAGTCAACCATGCGGCAATACCCGCAGCCAGAACTGTCTCAGCGTTGATGTTGTACCAAGAATTTGTCGGCTGGTAAAAACGATAAACAGCAGCGCACCCAGCACCCAAAGCTGTGACTGCACCATAAATAGCAGTCGCACCATTAAGCGCGATGGTCAGCGCGGAAATCTCTTGCGTGCTGGTAATCAGCACCGTGGTGCCATCAGGCACACCAGTATTCAAGGGCAAGGTGATCGTGCCTGTTGCCAGCGTTCCAGCGGGTTGCAGCAACATCCACTGCTGTTCGCTGACAGGTGTCGGCACGGTGATGTTGAACCCGTTGCCAGGAACAAATAGATTGACCGCCAGCGTGGGCGATGCAAAACTCTGCTGGAAAAACGTGAGCAGATTGCCAATCGAGGTGCGCCGTGCGTCTCCATTGTTGGGCGAATAAACGGGTAGCTGGTCACCGCTTGAAATTGTATTCAGAACGGGAAGCTGGTTGATAGTTGGCATGTTCGTCCTTAGTTGTATTCGATAGGGCCATCAGGCCCAGCATCCACTGGGAAATACGGTGGCCTGACATACGGATTATCGTAGACACGCCATGGCTTGTTGCCAGCACCAGCAGGCATTGTTCCGGGAAGTTGTTGCTCAAGCGGGAAGGTGGCCCGTTGCAGCAAAATGTCATAACCCTGCTTGGCTGTGGTTTTGGTCTCAATCATTACTTGCTTGCCGTAACTCGGGGCAAGTCTGATGCCAAGACTGCAAATAATTGCCTCGTAAGCCGAGTCAGGGACAAGCGTTTCTTCGTCCAGATCGCTGTCTTGTGGGCTGGATGGCAAAGGGTAACCCAAGCGGATGCCCTTGGCGTTCCAGTCTGCCATCATTGCATCAAGGCGGCGCAAGGCAGATTGCAACTGCTCTGGCTGCAAGTCAAAAACGTAGGACGCTAGGCCGATTTCCTCAAGCGCTGCGCTTACGAATTGTCGTTTGGTATAGCCCATTGGACTTCCTCGATGTGTTTCAGCAGTGTTGCATCTGACCAGCGTTTATCAACCTTCAACCCAATCGCCTCGGCCTGTTGCATCATCTCATTGCGGGTTGCTGGCCCGTCCTCCACAATCAACTCAACATCATCAGGCACTTCGATCATTGTCATGCCGATGGGCGATGGGCGCACTTGCTTGGTTGCCTTGCGCTCAATGGCCTGCGCTTTTTTCAGCTTGCGCTTTTCTAACCTCATCTCCCGCCACGGGGCGAGGTTTCTGGTCTTAACAATTGCGGCTGATCTAATCATTTTTTCATCGGTGCTTTGCTGGGCTTGCCAGCGGCTTTTGCCGACTTAGCTGCCATACCCAAAGCCATTGCAACGGCTTGCTTTTGGGGCTTGCCTGCTTTCATTTCCATTTTGATGTTCTTGGAAACTGTCTTGCCCGAATAACCTTTTCCCATTGGCATGATGTGCTCCTAAGTGAAACAGGCCAACATCTCTGCTGGCCTGTCTGGGTTTAGCTGATACGGTAAGAAACAAAGGTGTTTGCCGCAGTCTTGCGAGTGCGCCAAATAGCCGATGTCACCGATGCAACTGCTGCAACGCCCACCAAAGTATGGTCGGTTGCCGCAGTGACAGTAAACGTATTTACCGCGCCTGTGTTGATTACAGACCAATCGAACGAGTCATCTACGGCAAATTCACTTGCCGCATCTAACACGGTGCCAGTTGGCACAGTAGCAACAACAGCCGCCGCCGTGCTTGAAGTGACGATGCCAGAGAGCATCATTGCCGCAGTCAGTGCCCCGGTTGCGTTCAAAACGCCTGGTGTGCCTTGCGGTTGATACTTGCCACTGCTAGAGATCGTGGGGTCAGTACCTACCGCATAAAGCGCACCCGATGCACCGGCTTGAATGGTCACGCTGGTGGCATTGGTGAATGCGCTCGACACAAAGGTGGTGTTCTCAACCGTGCTTAACAGATCCTGTGAATCAGGAAAGTTGGGGAAACCAACCTCTTGAAACACACTTGCTGGTGAGTAGGCTTGAACTGCGATTTTCTCGCCTGCTGGCACAGTAACAGTAGCTGTGCCTTGTGCAAAGATTACGTTGTAACTCATGATTGTTGCTCCTTAAACTTGACCGAACAGCAGGATGCCGCTCATTTCGGGTTGCTTGTTAACCACGCCGAACAAGGTATCAAGTCGATACTTTGTCTTCATGGTGTTCACATCGTACTGCTTTTGCATCACCAGCTCGATGCCCTGATCGGTGCTTGCACGCATCACTGCGACACCAGCATCAGACGGGACAGCGTAACGACCCGGCAGAATCTCCAGCGCATCTTTTTGCCAGAAGCAATTGATCGGTGCGGTGGTGGTATTCAAACGGTTGATGGTTCGACCAGCGGCAGCAGTCACGATACAGTTTTGGTATTGCAACTCGGCATCAGTCCCGCCTTGTGCGGAAATAATGGGAGGTGTAATCACACAAGTGGTTGCATTGGTCACGCTCACCACACGGAAGGTCTTGGAGAACCCAGTACCTTGTTTGGTAATGTGATGCACAGCCTCAACGCCTTGGATTTCTATAGCAGTACCCGCTGGCAAGTCGGTGGTGCTATTCACGGTAATCGTTTGGAAACGATTGTCCACGTTTTGCGTCTCACCAGTTGCTGCGGTCTGCGTTGCCACAGGCACGTAGAAGTTATTAGCCGCCGCCAAAGTGCTCATCGTCGGGTCAGCACCAGAAGCAGCAGTCAAACGATTTGCGTAGTCTAGTTTGTAGGTTTCAAAACCTGCGACTTGACCAACAAACGAACGCTCGAAAGCGGTGTTTGACTTGTTGCCGTTGAAGCTGCGGGACACGGATGCGCCACCACCGCCACCAGCAATGTTGCCAGCGATGCCGTTGTAGTCACGGCTCGACAGCGCCAGGTAACGATCAAAGGCTTGTACGCCCTGCTCGTTCATGATCGAGTCGCACAGTGCCACATCGTCGTAGTCGCCAGCCGCAGTGCTGACAGTCACCACCAGCGAACCTTGGGCCGCAGCCACGTTCATTATGGCGATGTTGATATCAGATGCCAACTTCTGCTTTGCGGCATCGCCAAGGCGACCCTCTTGCAGTGCATCACGCAGTTCCAGCGCATCCAAAATGAACGGCACGGACTTTTGAAAGCCAAGTGTCGCCGGTACTGACAGCTGGGTGTATGCGCCAAAGTTACCGGTCTGATCCATGCCATCGTAGGATTGTGCGATGTACGGCTGCGGACGGTAGATGACGTTGTTAGTGCGCTCCATCATCGAGCCATCTGTGTTGTAGATGGACACGTTGCGGGACAGCACCAGCGCGTCGTTGAAGCCTTCAAGGATGTCCTCGAACGCAACGCGCTCCTCTTTACTGAATGAATTACTCATGAAAAACTCCTATTGATTTATTTAGACGCTGATCGTTTCTGCGCTTTGTACCGGATAATTTTGGTCATGTTTCCAGTACGCGCCGCTTCTTCTCTCAGCCGTTCGAGTGTTGAGTCAATCGCACCAGATGATCGTCCAGTTCCTGAAACAATATTTTCTGGCGCGGGTGCTGCTCTGCGGTTTGTGATTTTCAAATCTTTCTCCAATTTTGCAATCGCAAAAGCAAACTTTACGGGATCCTTGATTTCAGCCAACTCTTTAGCTTTTGCAGGGTTCTTGCCAAGTGCGTAGACGACGAGCGCAGGATTATCTGCGCCTTGCAGCAAAACGCCTTGCTGGGTGATAGAAAATACTTCCTGAGCCGCGGCCTCAGCGTCCTCATAATCTTTTACTCGCAGTTCTGCTTTTGATTTTCCGTAACCATCCAGCTTGGCTTGCCATGCTTTTTGCTGATTTAAAACTTCAGCTTCTTGCTTGGCTTGGGCTTCATCGGCCTGACGCTTGCGCTCAAACCAATTGGTCAATGCTTCCTCGTACTTGTCAGCGTCGTAGTCGTGATCCTCCAGCTTGGGCTTGTTGCCTATCACCACTGGCTTGGTCTCAGATGGTGCGGCTTGTAGCTTGCCTTGCAGTTCACGATTCTGCCGTTGCAGTTCTCGGTTCGTCTTACGCAACTCGCGTACCCATTCAGGCGCAGGAGTATGTTCTTCGGGAGGTGGCGCTTCCTCTCCTATGCTGACAACGACTTCCTCGGTATCTTCAACCTCATCAACGGGTTCGCTGATTTCGATTTCTTCTACCTTAGATTCATTGTTTTCAATTTCTGCCGTTTGATTCATCTATGACCCCGTTCAACTCACCCACTGTAATCGGCTGGGCGGATGCCGTTTTTTTAATTCTCGCTTGTTTTTTACTGATTCGCAATCGGTTGCACAATTTGCCCTTGCAGTATTTGTTGCACGGCATCGGCATTGGTCATTGCCATATCCTGTGCCGTTTGGTCAACTTTGCTCAAAGTCTCCAGCGTTTGAGCGCGTTTGAGTTCTGCCGCAGCGACGGTTTCAACAGTATCTGCTCTGGCTTTTGCAGCCTTGGCGATGGCTTCTTCAGCCGCAGCTTGCAGGTACATAGCGTTCGGGTCTTGCGGCTTGCCCTGCATTTCGGCCATGAGTTCTTCGGCCTCGACATCTGTTGGCTTGACCACGCCCATGCGAAGGAGCTTCTTGCGGAAGTATGCATTGGCATCGCTCACGCCTTCGCCTTCCATGTTCATCATGGCCATCGCGGTCAGCACCTGCGCTGTCTCTGGGTCTTTGGTGATCTGGAGCATGCCAGTCAGGGCGCGAACAGTTGCTTGGCGCTTGCTTGAGCTGGAAGGGCCAACATCAGCGACCACATCGAAGGTGGCGCTTGTCATATCGTTTTCCATGACCACTGCACCAGTTTCCTGATCGATGCTTGGCTTCATCAGCTCGACCATGCCAGCCTCGCCAGTGGGCGCAATGGTCTTCATCTTGCGCTTGTCTTCGGTGTAGATGTCGCGCGCCATGCTGAGCCAGATTTCACCGCATCGCTTCATTCCCTTGGCAAAGTTGCTCATGTAGATGAAGGCTTGGCCATCGACTCGGGCTTGAATCATTTCTACGGCCTTGCCTGATATGTTGCTGACCATCTTTTCTGCGCCAGCTGGATTGCCCAGAATGTCCTGCATATCGGTTTCGGTGATCTGCAATAGCGCGGCCATTGCCGGTGGAATGGCTGCACTGCGGGTGTAGGCCACTGGGCCGCTGACTGCCTGGTTGCCGTTTTGGTCGGTGATCGGGTTGATTAGCAGGTACGGATAGTCCTTGAGGTTGTCCTCTGCCCACATCACTTGATGGCCTGCGACCTGCTCAGGCGTAAGGATTGGCTTTTCGACTGACGACAAGGCGCTGATCTCGCCCAGCTTGGACAGCTGCATGTTCTTGAGGCGCTGGGCATCCTTGGCCAGACGCACATGGCCCATGCATCTCTCGACGTTATCGACAAACCAGCGCTTGCCGTACACGACCACGATCGGAATGCATTTCCCTGCGATATAGCCTGCGTCTTCGAGCACCTTGCCGCCCGACATGATGTACTTGTGTACACGCTTGGTCTTGATCTTGCGCTGGCGAACTTCGACTGTGCCAACGGCTGCCAGAGTTTCCTCAAGCGTTTCGTCATTGTCAAAGTCGGTCTTGGTGTAGCGTTCTTCCTCGCCTGTGATGTTTTGGAAGATGCGAATGGTCTCGGTCTTTTCCTCGACCTTGTAGTACTCAGCGACAAAGACCACATCGGGCGTTGACCAATCAAATTCGTATTGGTGAATGATTTTGGGCCAATCCGTTGGGTCATCGTTGTAAATTTCTTTGTAGCTGTCACGGGTCATCGAGGTGACAACAAAACAGTACTTGGCATCTGACTTGTCTTGTCGCTTGGCATTCAGGTCAAAAAACACAGAGCTGTCAGCGTCAAAAATTGGCTCAATGCGGATGCGCTGGCGGTCGTCTTCGTCGTTCTCTTCGTCTTCGTAGACGGTGCGCAGGCGCCATGCGCCAATACCACCGCCAACAGCTTCCTCGAAGGCGTTGTCATAGGCTTCATCGGCCACGGATGCCTGCTCGTCGGCTCGGTACAGGCCATCGCAGACTTCGGCCAGCTTGTCGTTTTCTTGGCCATCTTTGGACACATAGTCCACTGTGATGCGGTTGTTTCGGTATTCGTTTACTACTCGGATCACGGCCAGCATGATCTTGTTGACCTCGAACTTTGGTTTGTACTCGTACTGATTCCAGAGTGGGCCTTCCCACTGGCTGCCCGCCAGAGAGTAGAAGCGCCTGTCTTGGAGGCACTGAAGTCTCTCATCCCGCAGGGCAGTCTGTATATCGTTAAACTGCCTCAGTGCTTCGTCGTGCAGATTTGCGAGGCGTTGGTTGTTCTGGATTCGTGACATATTTGCCCTTTATGCCCAGCGTTTGACCGTTGGCATCGGCTTGAAAATTGCTGGAACAACGTTTTTTGAGCGCCTGATGCCCTCGCAAGCATACCGCAGCGCATCGATAACATGGTTTTTTTTATCTTCCAGCATGGGCAGGATTCTACCTGTTAGAGAATCTGATTTGTAACTGTATAAACTCAGTTCGTCAATAGTGTGAATACAGCGAGGGTGCACCACAATGTCGTAGTTCTTCAGAAACTCGATGCCTTCCTCAACCGACTTCGGGCCTTTGACAGCGGTCATTATCTTAGGAAACCCATTGCGCTTCATGTGGCTGATCGTCTCTGGCCTGGCTGAATCTGCCACGATGGGCCAGCGCTCGGCCTCTGGAATCTGCATGAAAAGCTCAGGCGTGTTGACGATCTCGCAGCCCACCATGTAGGCTTCGTAGTCAATGTATAGGGTTCTGCCAATAATGTGGCAGCGCACCAAAACTGTCGGGTCAATCGAGAATCCCCAGTCTGCACCCAGCCGGTGGATGGCATCGTGCGGTGCATCAAAATCCTCTATCTTCCAGTTCCTGAATACCCTGCTGTTGCTGTTTTGCAAATACTGGCCCATCCAAACGTGGCTGTACTTGTCCGGGTCGCGCCGCCGGTCGTATTCCATTTCATCCCGCAAGACTTGCGGGAACCAGGGATTGTCGTTAAAGTTTACCTTGACGACGGTTGCGCTAACTGGCGGCTCTGGCCCACGCAGCAAAAAGTCAACAGGATCAGATTGCTGGCGCGGGTTCCATGTAAAACACAATTCAGAATTTGGCTTGCGGATTGTCGGGCGCAGCAAGTCAAGGCTAGTCTGGCTTAGGCTCTGGGCTTCCTCGACCCAGGCGCAGTCGTAACCTTCGAGCGACTTGATCGAATCGGCGGTGTGATTCTGCATACCTTGGAAAATAATTGCGCCATCGCCCTTGCGTGACTTAATGACCGCATCCTGAACCTCAAAGTACGCGCCAGCGTTCATTTGCTCAATCTTCGTCTCCAGCAGGCGCTTGACCGACTGGTTTAGGGATTTTTGAATCTCGCGCACGCAAACGCTGCGCCGCCTCTGGTCGATGATGTGGGATTCGATCATCAGCTCGGCGAACATGTGGGACTTGCCAGAGCCTCGACCACCCCATGCTCCCTTGTAGCGGCTGGGTTTGGTAAGCGGCACTGCCCAGCGAGGCGTATCAATCTTCAGGGTTTTTTGCATCCACCACCACGCGCTCGATTCGCTCGAACAGCAGGGGCGCACCATCTGCGCCCGTGTGCTCTTGCTTGACGGTCTCAGCCCAGCGCATCTGGGTTTTGCTCCACCAGATGGCTGCGGTCGTGTCGCCAGCTATGACCTTACTGAACAGGGTCTTGCCTACTTGGGCGTTGGCTTTAGCTTTGCCTGATTGAAGCTCTGCGCTGAAGTGTTTCCGTAGCGTGTCAATGTGTATGCCATCACGCACCAGTGCGCCAATCTGGTCAATCGGTAAGCCGTAACCTGACAGTGCCTCAACCTGTTTACGCTCGGCAGCAGTCGGTTCAAAGGCTGGTCTGCCTGCGCCTTCTCTTGCGCCGCCATTAGGTCCGCGCTTTTTTAGTAGTGGTTTTTCAGTTTTAACCATTATTCCTCCTTAGGCAAAAGCCACTGGTCAATTACTGCACGAGCAACTTGTTCAGTCATTTTAGGGGGAACACTCATTCCAATCATATACTTGCCAATTTTATCTGATTTGGCTTGGTAATCGTCAGGGAATGAGCCGAGTCGTTTCCATTCGCGGTAGGTAAGCTTGCGACACTCGCCCCAGTGGAAAAAGTGTGCCTCTTGTGACATAAGAGTAGGCGACGGTTTAGTCACATTGAGGCGATGCGCGTTAAAGGACCCATCCTTCCCAGTTATCCTTTTCCTCACGTCTTGCGGCGTGACGCCGTTAATACAGTGCGGCAAGTAACTCGCATACTGAGGCGTTGGCTTCGTATCAACTAACTCATCAGCCGTCAACACCTGCACATCCTGTGTAGCCTCACCCGCCGAAATCCACCGATGCTTGGGCGCAAGCTTTATTGGTGGCACCTTGATATCGTCACGGATCGCCACGAAGAAAACTCGCTCGCGCCGCTGCGGTACTCCGCAATCAGCCGCATTTACAAGAAAAAGTTGTGGCCGATATCCGATCTCCTTAAACCTCGCCATCACCATCTTTGTATAGCCTTTGGCATTACCTAAAATCATGCCTTTCACATTTTCAGCAATGGCGACCTTGGGCTTTAAGCGTTCGACCAAATCAAGGTAGTCGAAAAATAAATCAGAGAGGACTTGAGAGGCTTGGCCTTCGCGGAAGTGTTTTTTTTTCCCCCATGCATCTTCTCGGCTGCCGGACATGCTAAAGGTAGAACAAGGAGGAGAACCATCAAGAATATCTAAGTTGTAAAGTTCTTCTGGTAATTCTTTTTTTAATAATTCACCTATAGGACAAAGGAAATAGTGTTTTGGATTGATGTTAAGTTTGTAGTGCCAAGCCATTTTAGGGTCAATGTCATTGGCTGCAATTACTTCGCAACCCGCACGTTTGTAACCCATGCTTGAACCGCCTCCACATGCAAAGGTGCTCATAACTTTTAAGCCATTTTTTGGAATAGCCGTTAAGTCTGTTAAGTTCCAAGCGCAATCTGGCTTATTTATCATCGTCAAACTCAAATCCACATTTTGGGCATTGATGCCCCATGTTGTAATCATCCGGGTTAATTTCTTGCGTACTTGAATCAGGATATAAATCTTTTTCTTTAAAAGTTAATCCCGCAATTTCGCCAGCAGTAAATCCAATTAAATCTAAGTCAAACCCCAACTCACCGATCTCTGATAACTCAAGTGCTAGCATCTCATTGTCCCACCCTGCATTGAGCGCAAGTTTGTTGTCAGCCAGCACGTATGCCCGTTTCTTAGCATCGCTCCAGCCCTTGGCCACCATGACAGGCAGTTGCTCCATGCCTAATTTGCGAGCAGCCAGGACGCGCCCATGTCCGGCAATGATACCGCCTGCCTCATCCACCAAGACTGCGGTGGTAAAGCCCCACTCCTTAATGCTTGCCGCAAGCTGGGCAATCTGTTCCTCGGAATGGGTGCGGCTATTCCGGGCGTAAGGCACGAGCTTCTCGATAGGCCACTGCTCAACCTTGTCGGCTGGGTGTAAAGCTGGTTGTGATTTCAAAATATCATGCTCCTTTTTCAGTGTAATGAAAAACGCCCGCATCTGCGTGGTAACAACGTAACACTCCTTAAGGAGTGTGTTACGTTACGTTACCGTTGCGAAGCCTTGCCCCCAAAACGTAATAAATGGTAACAAAACGTAACTTTTAATTTTTAAGTGCTTGATTTGTTTGATATTTAAAAAAGTTACCTTTTGTTACGCTAGTTACCATTTTTGTCAAATCCAATAAAAAGCAGCCTGTGGATAACTCTGTGGATAGTTACCATGTTTTCTGTGGATAACTCTGTGGATAACTTTTATTATCGAGTAGACTTCCTAATCAACATGGCGCTGGCCTGGGTATCGTTAACCACGATCCAGCCGTGCTCAAAAGCCTCGATTATTTCGGCCACCAGCAGGTCAGCAATGGGCTTACCGATGCTTGATGGTTTGATGTATTGCCTAGCTGATGCCTCAGTAAAATCCATATTTTGGACAAGATAGTCCTCCATCGCCGACCGCGAAAGATAGGGTTTTTGTTCCCGTTCCTCAGCTCCAGACGACCACCAGGCGTTTTCAAAGGTCTTGCGGTGGGCGTCTATTTTTTTGGGTTTTGTGGATTTCGTCGGCGCATCTTCCTGCACCACCACTGCCGACGTTACCGGAACTCCGTCTTCATCCAACCAATTAGGTATCGTTACTTGTTGCAGCGCAGCATATACGGTAGGTGCTATTTCTGCGTCCTTGGACTTTCGCTGCACGATCTGCATGGGCACGCCATCCTTGCCTGGCACGATGCTGATCTCGATGTCCAGCGCGCCGCGCCATGCGCTGGAGCCTCGCGCCCGGTGCTGGGCCTCGTCGGAGACGCCTGTGTGGTGAACCAGAATAACCGAACAATCAAATTCGCGCATCAGGGCGTTGCAGGCATCCAGCATGGTCTTGGCATCTTGTGCGCTGTTTTCGTCTCCGGCTAGGAATCGGTGCAGGGTATCGACCACGATCACGCTTGGGCGTTCTCTGAGAATCCTGATCTGCTCGACAACCTTGAGGTATCCGGTTGGGGTGTTGAGGTCGCAGCCGTCCTTGGACAACCACATATTGAGTGCGCCCGCCTGATTATGCACCTTCCATGCAGCGACCCTGCCACGCAGACCGTGGTGGCCTTCACCTGCCAAATAAACCACGTTGCCTTGGCGCACTTTGTGGCCTGCCCAGTCCTCTGTTCCGCTGGCCATGCGCAGGCACCAGTCGAGCACCACGAAGGTCTTGCCGCCACCGCTTGGGCCGTGCACCATCACCAATGCTTGCGATTGAATCCACCGCTTGACCAACCACGAAATAGGGGCGGGTTGAGCTGAGAATTGATCGGCCGGGATAAGCCAGTCGTTTTTTGGCGGAAGCAGCAGCAAGGATAAATCGTTGCCGCCGCGCACGTAATCGTTGGCGTCACCGAGTATCGGAGGCATAACCATGCGTGCTCCGTACTTGGCGCTAGCCTGCTCTGCGTAGCGTTGGCCGACACCAGAGTTGTCGTGGTCTGCGACGATCACGATGTCTTGAGTTGCTCCATAAATTTCCCTGAGTGTGCCAGTGACAGGAACCAGATTGCTGGCACTATAGGCCACAACGACGGGCCTGTGCGTGGTTTCGTGGATGGTCGCTGCCGTTGCGAATCCCTCGGCCACATATAGCGTGCCGGGTTCGTCAATCGTTCCAACCATCCAGTATTTGCCGCCCGTCTGACCGCCGGGATGGTACAGCTTGCCGCCATCGTGATCGATGTACTGCAAGGTGGACAGCGTGCCATCCTGCCCGTATAGAGGCACCACGAGGCGTCCGTCGCCGGTCACGCGCGCCCCATGAACGTCGATGCCTTTTTTGGATAAATATGGATGATCTGGAAGGGCCGCCTGCGCTCCTGACCAAATCAACTCTACGGTGTCGGCAGCGATTTCCCGTTTTTTAGCCTGCTCTGCATCGCGCAGCGCCTTGGCCTCGGCCATGCGCCTTGCGTGCGCCATGTGCTCTGCCTGCGTGATCTCTCGCCCAGTCTCAGCGCGCCACGTTTGCTCAATGCCAGCGCGCCAGCATCCAAACCGACCGGCAGGCACGCCATCACCGAAGGCAACGTACCAGCCAGATTTATCACCATGCCCAGGCGTGCCTTTCGTGCCAGACGAAAACCGATGAATCTTGCCGTCCAGCAAAATCTCGTCAGGCGGATTTAAACCTGCATCCAGCATCGCTTCGCGCAACTGCTGCTCAGGCGAGTCAGGCTGGCGCTTAATAGGTGCATCAAACGGCCTGCCGCCGAATATGTGGGTGATGTCAACCATGATTCACAAACTCCTGTTTTTTTAAATACTCGCTCAGAACCCGCACGGTTTCATAGAGAGGCTGACTATCTGAGTGCATAAACCGATACACGGTGGCCGGGTGTAAACCGGCATTTATTGCCACGCGCTTTAGGTTCGCATCGCTAAGTCTTTGTTTTATTTGGTTAATTGTGAGCATTATTTGCTCCTCAGTAATTATTTCGCTATTAAATGAAAATATATTTACGAAAACGCTTGCACTATACCACAAATCTGTTAATATGTGCTTCATACCGCGACCGGAATTTTTCCAAGTGCGGGAAAAACGGAGAATGAAATGAACATTTTTGTGATCTACAGCAACACGAGCCGCAACGGCATGGCGGGCTTACGTCCGCGGGTCATGTTAACTAGTGAAAAGGACATAGTTGACGCCGCCGCACAGGAAATGCGTTTCAGCGGCGAAACGCTGGAGGACATGGCAGGAATAAATTGGATTGAAGATTCTGACGGAAACTTCCAGCCGCAGCGTGTCTTGACTGATAACGAAGTTTTGGACTTGAGCATCCAAAAGTTAAATGATGACGGGCGGCTCTATCGAACATTCAGAAGCGTTGCGGCTTTCATCGAAGCCGCCGAATGTTACGGGCTTGAGAACGAGGCCCAAAACATTGTCGAGGGGGTCTGACCATGGCAATAAACGTTAAAACGACCTCTGGCTTGGCTGCCAATGGCGTCAAAGTTTTGGTGTATGGAGCGGCTGGCGTGGGCAAGACCGCGCTGATTGCAACGTTGCCCAGCCCCATCGTGTTGAGCGCCGAAGGAGGTTTAATGAGCCTTCAAGAAATAGATATGCCCTACGTCGAAATATCCAGTATCAATACGTTGCGCGAAGCGTATAGCTGGCTTAAAGAAAGCAGCGAGGCAAAAACCTATCAGTCTGTTGCGCTGGACTCCGTTAGCGAGATTGCAGAGGTCGTGTTGAGTCACGAGAAAAAAGTTAACAAAGACCCTCGCGCAGCATACGGCGCGATGCAAGAGCAGATGGCCGACATCATTCGCGCCTTCCGAGATTTGCCTGCACGCCATGTCTACATGTCGGCAAAGCTCGAAAAAACGCAGGACGAGATGGGCCGCGTGCTGTATTCGCCCTCGATGCCTGGTAACAAGACCGGTCAGGCGCTGCCCTACTTTTTCGACGAAGTGCTGGCGCTGCGTGTCGAAAAGGATGAAGGCGGGGCTACGCAACGCGCTTTAATGACTGACAGCGACGGTCGTTGGCTGGCAAAGGATCGCAGCGGAAAGCTCGACGCTTGGGAAGCGCCAGACCTTGGCGCAATTATCAAAAAAATAGGAGGGTCATAATAATGTCGCATTTTGAATTACTTTCGAATGACCTTGATGAATTGGCCGATATGTGGTCAAAACTCAAAGAGGCCGAGCGCGTGGCAACCAACGACCGCCGCAAGATTGAGGATCGAATTAAATCACTCGTTGGCGTGGCTGAAAATTTTGAGGGCACGGAGACTGCTGATCCTGTGAATTACACAATAAAAATCGTCGGTCGCATTGACCGCAAAGTTGACTCAGAAAAGTTGCAGGAGTTAGCTTCAGAGGCCGGTCTTACTGACCACCTTAGCCGCCTGTTTCGTTGGACACCTGAGATCAACATGACTCTCTGGAAAGCAGCAGATGATTCAATCACCCGCCCACTGGCCGCAGCGATTACCGCCAAGCCTGGCAGGGCATCTTTTAAAATTACTAAAAAGGAGCTGTAAAATGTTTTTAAATGAAGAATTCAACGTTGCAACATTGCCGACAGGCACCAAAAATTTTGATCCGCTGCCGCCCGGTTGGTACGGAGCCTTCATTACCGAGGCAGAATTAAAAACAACGAAAGATGGTTCCGGTCAATATATCAAGGTGCGGTATACGATTACCGGGCCGACACATGAAGGCCGCGTCGTGTTTGGAAATCTGAATACACGAAACGCCAGCTTAAAAGCAGAAGAAATCGGGCGAGCGCAACTGGGGGACGTTATGCGAGCCATCGGCGTGCCGTCCGTATCTGACACAGATCAGTTGATCGGTGGATCGTTGCAAATAAAAATCTCGATTCGCCCAGCCGATGGGCAATATGCGGAGCAAAATGAGATTAAAGGATACAAGGCATACGATAGTTCTGCGCCCGTCTTTGGCACTGGCTCAAAATCTGCGCCTGCTGCACTGATAAAAGGCGAAATGAAATCAGTAAAAGCCGCGCCGCCTTGGGCTAAAAAGTAATAAAAAAAAGCCTCAGTTTGCAAAAGCTGAGGCTTAACTGACAACAAAAAAAATTATGAAAATTCTTGAATCAGATAATAGCATTCCTGCGCGAATTGACAAGCACCACGAGAGCCTGTTTGAGCCGCCCAGACCGCACATGGGCGCATCCGTGCTTGGCCACATTTGCGACCGCTGGCTGTGGTTGTCCTTTCGCTGGGCAGTGCAGTCCAAGTTCCCTGGCCGCATACTGCGCATGTTCAGGCGTGGCCAAAACGAGGAGGCCATCATCGTGTCGGACTTGCGCGCTATCGGCCTCGATGTGCGCGGCTCAGGCCAGCAGCAGACGCGCGTGGATTTTGGCTGTCATGTTTCTGGAAGCATCGACGCCATCATTGAGTCTGGCGTGCCGGAGGCACCCAAGAAGCGCCACATTGGCGAGTTCAAGACGCACAACAAAAAGTCTTTTGATGATCTGGAAAAGCACGGAGTTGAAAAGTCTAAGCCTGAGCATTTTGTCCAGATGCAAATTTACATGAGCGGCACCAAGATAGACCGCGCGCTGTATGTAGCCGTGTGCAAGGACGATGACCGCATCTACACCGAGCGTATTCGGTATGACAAAAATTTGGCAAACAAGGCGGTAGAACGAGGGCAGCGCATCGCAATGGCAGACCGAATGCCAGAGCCAATCAGCACCGATCCGAGTTGGTACCAGTGCAAGTTCTGTCCAGCGCATGAGTTCTGCCACAAGACCAAGACCACCAAGCATGTGAACTGCCGCACCTGCGCTTTGGCCACAGCGATGCCTGACTCGACTTGGCACTGCGCCAAGTGGGATGCTGAGATACCTTTTGACTCTCAGCGCACTGGCTGTGAAGGTCATGTCCTGCACCCTGATCTGGTGCCTTGGCAGCGAAAGGATGGGCCAGATGAGTTCACCGCTGTGTACGAGATCAATGGTGTGAATCTGGCCAATGGCGATCCTGAGCAGGAGGGTGTCTACGGCTCCAAGGAGTTGCTGGCCAATGCCAATGCCTGCGCCAGCGGTGATGCATTCATTGCTGAGATGCGCAATGATTTTGGTGGAAGGATTGTGGGATGAACACTGACCTGAGACAAGCCGCCCAGCAGGCACTGGAGGCGTTGGAGGCAATGCAGTCATACGCCGCCGCCGAGCGCAAAGGGCTGCGTATTTGCGACGAGTCCATCACCGCCCTCAAGGCCGCGCTGGCAGAGCCGGTGCAGGAGCCGGTGGCGTGGATGGTTTACACGCTTGACGGCAAATCCGTTTGTGTGACTGATAACCCTGCGGACTTCACAGACGAGCACAGGGTGCTGCCCCTTTACACCACCCCACCCCAGCGCAAGCCGCTGACGGAGGAGGAGATCATCGACGCTGTGCGTGATGCCGATCTTGTCGCCGCTGCCGAGCGCAACAAGCTGGCCGCATGGATGATCCAGTTCGGCTTTGCCACTGGCCACGGTGACACGATGGAGCAGTTGGTCGATGC
>JAAOEI010000123.1_pt1 | contig 30616 bp, 38 predicted proteins | sample 7059261 | NCBI WGS metagenome assembly JAAOEI01 (sample SAMN14008812, study PRJNA610033) | viral metagenome | isolation source: viral particles filtered from seawater | place: China: Hangzhou Bay, Yangshan Deep Water Harbour | collected 2017-10-31 | reverse complement strand
ATTTTAAATTGCCCTCAGAGTCGTAACACTCGATGGTCCAGATGTTTTTAAGGCCCAGGGCCATGTTTGTGTCGTGTTGCATGATCAAGCCTCCGTGGGCCTTGAAGTTCGGTTTAATTTGGGTAATCACTTTTTGTCCATGTAGTTATTCGGTCGTTTACGTTAGACCATCCTGAAGATGGAGCTGCGACGTTCGACCATGTAGATGATGGATCGGAAACTAAGTTCCATAGCAAAGAATCAATGCTTCCGTAAAGCGCTTCCATGTCAAAAGAAACGGACTCTGGATACTTGGTGTTGTTGACGTAGCCCGAATCAATTGCGTAGGTTGCCGAAGCAACGGCGTTTGTCAGGATGCCGGTGTCGGTGAAATCCATGTCCGCAGAAAATACGGCGGGCGCATACGCGACGGACAGAATCCCGGTGTTCGTAAAGTCTTGGGTAAGGTCAAACTGAGAAGACGCAACCGCAAGAGTTAAAATGCCGCTGTTGACGTTCGTAAGGTCCACCGCAAAGGTGGACGCGCCGACAGCGTTGGATAAGATTCCCGAAGTCGTGTAGGTCGTGTCAACAGCAAAAGATGGAGACTCGGTTTTTGCAACCGTGTTCCAGTTTATGGCAATGTTCGTCCAGGTGATCGGATCGATAGCATCCGACCAAGGAATGGGTGCTGTCACGGACCGTTGACGGCGTTGGTCATCCTCATCGCGGAGCCACTGTGTCGATCACGCAGATCAGCGTGCGACATCGCTTCGATAGCACGAGAGTAACCGCTAGACCAAACCTGGAGCCTCTGGTCGTTGACGAGAAAAACTTCTGCCTCAAGCAATGACCCGTAAAGATAAACGTCGGGCGCGTTGGTGATCATCCAGTTGGTCGGAGCGGCATCCGAGAGAGCGTCAAACTTTTTGTAAAAAAGCATCTCCATCGTATAAACATCGTCCGGAGTTGGACCGAGCTGAATTTCATCAGCCAGGATGGAATAGACCATAGGCTTGCCGTTGGTCGATCCCGCCCACTTGCGATCAAACATCTCCGGCGTCAGATATTCAAGGATGCGGTTGGGCGACCCGTTGATCTGAAAATTTCTCATTTGCAGATAGTTGGTCGGCAGCGCGTAGTTCTGCTGGCCGCCGACCGTCGATGCAGTCTGCTTCGTCTCCATCGCTCGGATGCGAAGGTCTCGATTGAATCGAGCCTCGCAGAGCGAAATAAACTCAGGTATGCGATCAGTCAGATCGTCACGATCAAGCCAGTTAGCAATCGCTGTTTTGAGTTCGGAGAAATTAGAAATTGCCATCAGGTGTTCTTCGCTTTAGTCCACACGTTGTCGTTGAGAATGGGGGTCTGAGCGTTACCCGCTCGTCCTGGTCGATATAGCCACATAGTTAAATCCTCACAGGGGCTCGTAAAAAATACTTGAACTGCGGATCTTGCAGTTTTGCGGCGAGAAGTTTGCGACCCTCGGGGGTTTGAACTTTCGCGATCATCGGGTTCTCTTTGACCCACTCCGTCCAAACGACGACGGGAATGGACGCAACGGTAGTGCCGTCGCCATGCTTGCCAAACGTGTTCTTGTCGCCCCAAGCGTTAAACGCCCGTTTGTTTTCTTCAAGAATAGGTTCAGCATCTTGACGAGTCGTGATCGTGAAACCACCGTCCGACTCATGTTTGAAGTAATCTTTTGGATCGCTCATTTGAGGTGGTACCTTTGGTCCTCACCCCTTGCGATCTGCCTCAAGGAGTCCATCAACTTCTTGTCGATTTCCTTCTGCGTTCTTTCTTTCTTTTTGACTGGTTTTTTCGCTTTCGCCATGATCCTTTTTCCTGTCGAAAAAAAACCGGCCCGAAGGCCGGTTCGTGAAGGATTGGGCCCCATGTTTCGGGGCCCGCTCCGTTAGATGTCTTACGACAGGTTCATGATCAAACCTGAGCCGTTGCCGTTCTTCGCGCAAAGACCATATTCCACGACCATCATCTGTTTGATGCTGTCGCCGGTCTTCGAGAGAGTCTCGGTTTTGAACGGACGCAGGTAGTTGATTGACCAAAGGTCAAAGTCCACCAGATAGGCGCAGTCTTCTGCACAGAAACGGTTAGGCACGAGCTTCATGGTGCCGAAGTCCGTCACGAGCACATCGATTGCGTTGATGGCCGTCGCCTGACCGCTTGTACCAGTCTGGGTCTGAAGGGTCGCAACAGCGTTGGAACCTTCCGAGCTCAGGGTCTGCTTCTTGGTGCCAGAGGTCATGATGGTGTCCGGCATCCCACCAAGATCCCAAACGCGCTTGATCAGCGTGTTGAGTTTGGCAAGCGTCAAAGCACCAGCCGTAACGGTCGTGGCGATAGACGTGCCGTCGGCCGCGTTGGTCAGGCCCGTCCCGTTTCCGTCAAGGATGTTGGACGTTCCAGCAGCGCCTGTGCCAAGCCATGACTGGTAAGCCGCAGTCGAGCGAGCGTTGCCCGAGGAACCAGCCGCCGCAACCGTCGTGTCCAGGAGCATCAGCTCCATGTCGCGCTTCATTTCTTTGGCACGCTTGGCGAGCTGATAAGCCATGTCCTTGGAGCGACCGGCAAAATCAACAGCCTGGCTGCTGCCAGAGTGCTGAACCGTCTTGCGGCTGATCTGGGTATAGTTGCCCAGTCGAGTTGTCTCACCTGCCGCGATGTTGGCCGGATCGTCACCCTCAGCAACGCGGTTCGCGGCCGCTGCGGTCAACGTATCGGTCTGCCACTCGAAGTAGGTGTTGGACGCGGTTCCCTTGCCAATCGAACTCATGAACGGCGTATCGATGGGGGAAATGTTGTAGATGATGTTGGAGAGATCCTCACGGACGCCAATCGCGCCGTAAGTTTCTCTCGTATTAGTTGGGACTGCCATTTTTAAGGTCTCCGAAAAAGAAAGTTAAATGTCAACAAAATCTTCAAAGAGAACGGCCGCGTCTCTGACGTTGCCTGTCTCTTTGAGTCGGTTTCTCAGCGAGTTGCGCTTACTTTTTTCTGCGGACTGTGACGCCTTGGCTTTACCGCCCCGAATGACCTTTGGTTTGTTCTTCAGCTTCTTGGCCTTTGGATTAGCCTTCTGCATTTCGTCGTACAAACGGGCCTTGTTCAGAACGATAAAAGATCGGTGGTCGATCAGACTCTCGATCTCTTCCTGCTGAAACCCAACGCTGGCCGCATAGGATCGCAACTCAGAGGCGAGCTTCTTCTGCTTGCCGGGATCACCCCACTCAGGCATTTTTTCAACCAAAGCGGCGTGCTCGGAACGAACAGATTGTTCCCACTGTTTCTGATTTGCGGCCTCAGCCTTCTGCATCGCTGCCTGCTGTTCTTGTTGCAGCCTGGCGATGCCCTCTTGGGCCTCTCGGAACTCCTCTCTCTTGGTTACAAATTCGATGGGGTCCTCTGTGCGAAGACGTTCCCAATCGATGTTTGCGAACTGCGAGAGATTTGAGCGCTCAATCACAGATTGGAGTTGTTGCGCGTACTGCTGTCTCTCTGCCTGAATCTGCGCCAGATCTTGGTTGTACTGCTGTTGCAGTGCCTCCATCTGTCGCTTCTCTTCGGCGAGAGCTTGGCTCTTCTTTGTAAAAGAAGAGTTGCGTGAGTAGCCCTTCAGAAGTTCGTCAAGACTGACCTCGATCTCTTCGCCATCAACCTTGACGGCGTAGACCGGATCATCCTCTTCGTATTCATCAGACTCCTCTTCGACTTCCTCTTCGGACTCATCGTCCTCCAGGTCGTCGTCAGAAACCTCCTCGGAAGATTCGTCGCGATCTTCATCGGTGGACGATAGTTCTTCTTCAGAAGGGTCGGAGCCCTCCGCTGCTCGTTTTTCTTCAGATTCGAGCATCGCGAGGAGCGCCTGTTGGGCATCAAAGACAGATGAGTCTTCGCCCGGTGCTTCTTCCAATGCCGGTGCTTTTTGCGTGTCGGCCATTTTTTTCTCCATGAAAAAAGCCCCACAAGGGGGCTTGTGTCCAGCGTCCTTGCTGGCCCGGCTTGCGCCGAGTTTCTGTTTTAAAAAATGCTAAAGTTTTTCCTGCATCTTGCCGGTCATGATCACTTGGTCAAAGTGACCCTTTAGGCGAAACAGGAGCTGTAGCATTGTCCATTGCCTCTCACGAGGCTTTACATCATCTTCTTGGGTGTTCTGCCAAGTAAGCATGATATCTTGTGCGATGGTTTCCCACGCCTCATTGTAAAGAGGGTCGTGCAGAATTCTTTCGGCAGCGTTTTTCCGTTGCTCATCGTTCAAATCGCTCATCAGGTGCTACCAATGGCGACGGGGCGATTCTGTTGTGCTTCGAGTGCGAGCTCTGCTGCTTTGAGCTGGGCGTCCACCTGTGCTTCTGCCGCATCGACCTGAACCTTTTGCGCCTTGATTTGAGCATCGAATGATTTGATCTCCAGTTCTTTTTGCTTGAGCTGCATCTCAGCCTGAGCCATCTGCTCCTGTGGTGACGGTCCTTTAGGCGGTATCTTGCTTGGGTCGGTCAGGAACTGAGACACATCTTTGAAGCCCATGTTCTTGATCATCGCCGCGCCCATGTTGTAAAGATTCTGCTCGTTCACGATGGACAGTCCACCCGCCATTGCCTGAGAAGCGAACTGCAACATCGAGGTGAGGTGCATGAGCTGCTGATCACGGTTGCCGTGGCCCAGCCCCACCTGAACGGTGCAGTCCATCTTGTCGCGCCAGTATTCTGGGCGAATGGGCACCCACTCATTACGCAGTTGGATGACCTTCTCCTTGTCCTGGTGTTTTGCAATCAGCTCGTAAATCATGTAGGCCATTTTCTTGACGCCCGTATCGGCGAACACACGCGCGATCAGCTCGACGCGCTGCTGCGCGGCGGTCATCACCTGCGCGACCTGCGTGGCGGAGGTATGCGAGGTAAGCGCGTTGGCGTCCAAGCCCTGGCTCATCTTGGTCATGCCCGAGCGTTCCTCGCGGATGCCGTCGATATAGCCGAGCATCTCGAAGGCGTAGGGCTGAAGCTGCGGGGTGGGTAACGGCTGCACCGCGCCCTGCGACTTTACCCGCACAATCCCCCCCGGTCGCGGGCTGAGGAGGTCGTCAAGATTCGCCATGCCTTCCTGCACCGCCATGCGGCCAGAGTTCTGAAGATAAAAGTTGTCCAGCAACTGTCGCAGCAGGACGGTCTTAATTTCTTGGAGCGAGGATACCTGGTCAGCAACGGACATCCCGAAGAACTTGTGCGCCATCGGAATCGGGCACAGCGTGGCGAACGGCACGCGATCGACCGCATCGTTAGCGAGAATCTGGCTGCCGCAGGTCAGGATGCGACGGAGTTCACTGAGACCGCCCGAGACCTCGACGCGCATATAGCTCTCATATACCCAAACCTCACGCAGTGCGCCCTCGCCCTGCTCATAGCCAAAAGGCCAGTCCTGGGAATTGTCGAACTGATGACGCGCCACAGCCTCCTGGTGCATATTGTGATGCGAGAAATCACTCGCGCCGATCTTGTCCTCATCAATCTCGTAACCCATCTCGCGGATCTCCGCGAGCGTCATTCGGCTTCGATGACAACAGAAACGCGCGTCGTCCACCTCTTTCGCGTCACGAGAAATTAAAAACTCCTCGGGCGGCACGTTCACGATCTTAACCTCGCCGTGCTTGGTCTGTCGCGTGATCACGATGTCGTGGAGGCGCGGGTTGAGCGCCTCCGAGAGCATCGGATCATTGAGTTCGAGATCCTCAACCCTTTCAGTATGCTCCAGCACCTCCACCTCGTCGGAGGCGATCAGGTTCTCAAGCTCCGTGTCCGTCAGGTTCTCGTATTCCTCGCGGTGCTTCTTTTCTGTCTCGTCCCAGAAGATCTTGATGATGCCGACCTTCTCAAGCAATGCGTCGGAGATCCAGGTCAGGAATATTTCCGACCAGTTGTTCTTGCGGGTGAGAATCCAGTTGACGTAATCCGTTGCCTGCTTGGATGACTCAACGTCCTCGGGGCCCTCGGGCAAAAACTTTACAACCTCGTCACCGCTGACAAAGATCCGCATGAGCGACGGCTTGATCCACTCGATGGTGTCCATGACGGTGGTGTCAACAACCTGGGAGCGTCCCTCGACTTCGTTGCCGTAGGGCTGTGCCGTGTAGCGAAGGAGCGCCTCCCGGCGCTGAAAAGAGATCTCGTCCTCATAGCCGAGCGCACTATCTATCTCGGCATTGATTTTTCGAAGTAAGTCTCTTTCTTCTTGTTCCATTCGTTATCCTGTTATGCGTAAGCCAATAACGGTTTTGTTTCGTTCATGGCTAAAGGTACGCCTGTTTTCTGTAATTCCTGTCTCATCTTTGGTGTGATGTCGATGTACCAGAGGTTCTGCATATTATTTAAATAATCTTCAGCCGCTTTTCGAGTGGGAAATGACTTTATAAATTCATCGCCGTGCCAAATATCATGTGGGGCTTCGACTACACCCGATCCATTATCGGGAATAATTTCGTACTCGTGAAGAAAGCCATAAGCATCCCTATATTCCTCTTCAAACTCCGAAATTCGTTGCGGCTCCACCCCGTATTTCTTCAGGAACTTTTTGGCGAACTGAGGGATTTTTTGGTCGTAAAGCGTTTTGTGAAATTCGCCTCCGATTTTAAGATCAAGGCCGGAGTATCTGCCGCTTTTGTCGGCAACAATTTTTTCAGCCATTTCCTTGCCGACATAATCAGCCAAATTTTCGGGTTCGATATTAGTTAAATTTTCTACATTACCTTCTTTGTACTTAACTCCAAGACTGAATCTCCCATCCTTTTGAAGAGCAGAATCAATTGAATCAATGTACTTCGCCAAGTTGTACCTATCCGCTTGTACATTACCGGAAGTCCAAGTCAATCTGTCTACGTTAGGATCGTCAATGGCTTCCATCAATGCACGCTTGAACGCGAGCTCATGCCAATTTTTCTTGTAGGGTGCGTCAGGGACGCTTCTGGGAGTTGCCCTGCGGGGGGCGTTTAACCAGGGGCGCAATTCACGTTGAAGAGCAAGGAACTCCTCCGGAGGAGAGAACGAATCGTCGTCGTAGTACGCGTCGGTGAGGGCATCCTCCCAATCTGTAAAGCGATCTATTTTCGATTTAATTTCCGGCGTAATAGGTGGCATTTTATCCTCTTGGTAACCTCGCTTCTGCCCTTCCTGATGCCAATCAGATTGAATTTCTTCAATGTGCAAAGATCTAACGCCCCCGACATCACGCTTGTTGGTGCGGATGTGGGCGAGAACGTTGGGTTCGTCCCAATGGCTCCCGTAGTAATTAGGTAGACGCGTTCTGCTATCGATGACTTGCACTATTTGGCCGCCTATACGACTGGCTTCTTCTTGCGCCCCCTCTAATGTTTGAACGGCAGCTGGATAATTCGGGGAACCATCAGGCGGTTTAATCACGTATTTCCGAATATAGCGCGGTATTTCTGGCAACTTCACCAGAATCTCTTTCGGCTCTTCGCCGCCAGGGAGGCTTAGTTCTTCCCGCTCGGCATATCGGGTTGGATGCCGGGAAATCTCGTCCATCTGGACCTCATAAAGATCTGGAATCCTGTTTTGAATATCCCGTAATTCTAGGATTTGTTCTCGCAACGCATCATCAGGATAATATTTAAGTTGTTTTTCGCCACTTGCGATTCGCTCGCTTATCTTTTGCCGGACTACATCAACTACCCCCTGCTCTCCGCGCTCCTCCCAGCCTTCTCTAAGTTTCCACTCATCAATCAGAACATCTTCAATTAAGGCTGCCCTAGCGTGTTCTGCGGATGTTGGTTTGTCGAGACCAGCCTGTTTCGCTAAAAGATAAGGACTGTAATCAACAGGCATACCATCCCGATAAAAATCAACACCACCAACAGACAAACCACCTATCGGCACATTGTCACTATGACCGGTCTTAACCGTCTCGGTTAGCTCTAACGGGTTCCACATTGACATGACTTCTTCTCGTGTCAAAGTGCCGGGGGCTTGCTCCAATGCGGAAATCAACCCACTTTCTTTCGCCTCTTTCAAAGCGCCAGGCTCTCTTTGAAGGTGCGCTAGATACTGATTCCCTTGACCCTTGCCTGGAGCAGTAGTCATCGCTTTTTCCACGGGAGAATAAAATCCCATTGGATTGCGACCGCTAAATTTGGGTAATGCCCCACGACCCCCACCCATACCTAAAGCTAAAAGTGGTGCGAGCTGTTCTCCAGTTACGCCGTCATTAGCAAAGGGTGGAAAGCCTAATGATTCCGCAGCGTCAGAAGCAGCCAAAAGTGGCGCATTAACAACTGGCGCAGCTAAATGCCCCGCTTGCTGCGAAGCGTCGTTAATTAGGGGGCCAAGCGGATTAACCGCGCCTATCAAGGCAGCGGGTTGTCGCGTTTGAGAAAAAACATTCAACGCTTGAAGGGCTTGATCTCTTAGTCGAGGCGGGTAATCTTTGAGATATTCAAGCGCATCACTAAAAGACCATAAACCAGGCATTTAAACAATCCCTAGATTCGGATAATTAAGCTCTCCTTTCCACATCGAGTCACCCTCTGGCGTTGCGAAACGTAAGGACATCACACCGTATCGGGTCGCGGCCATGAGATCGTCTCTGATCGGAACAATCTTGCCTTCCTTGCGATGAAACATTCTCAATTCCTCAAGCCACTCCGTCTGCGTGGAAAAAACCTTAAATCGTCCCGACTCCATGCGTTGCAGCATCTCCATGATGCCGACCTCAACGCTGTTGCCGCCCTTCTTCTCCCCCATCGCTGGAGGGTTCGTAAAATGTTCCGGCAGTAAATTCACGCCGTGACTTCGATACTGATCAGCGAGCCCAGGATTACCCATTGAGTCGCGCCGATTGCCGTCGTGCGGCCATGCGTAGTTGATCCATCGCGGGCGCGTGTTGATCGCCTTCGCGTGCTGCGCCGGTGTCAGCTTCGACTGCCGATAGGTGTCGTAGACGTAAACCACGTCGTCGATTTCGTCCCACGCTATCCATGCGACAGCCGTTGGATGATCCCACCCAAAATCGATGCCGCCGATACGGAGCCACTCCTCCGGTATCGGAAATGGATCGACTAGGAGCTTCTCTTCCGGCACCGGAAAAACCAAACCGGAGCCGATGGTCGGCCGCCCAAACTTCCGCATCTCCCGCTCATGCGGCGGGTACGCCGCCAGGATCTGCGACATGACCGACTCGGTAAGATGGCCGGGCTTGCTCTTCACCACCGACCTCACCTTCTCGCTCGCGTCGTCCCATGAGCCGTGAGTCAATGCCTGCCCCGCTCGCAGATCGTTGAAGAACTGCGCGGTCGTCTCGGACATACCGGACTCCGGCGTGTAGGTCATGAAGACCGTGCCCTTGCGGTCAAGGGTTCGCGTGACAGCCTGCGTATAGATTTCGCGAGGCGGCTCCTCATCGAGCCAGATCAGATCGCATGAGCGGCCCATCCAGACCTCGTTGCCCATGTTGAACGCTTTAAAGTAAACGTAGGACGTTCCGCCCGAGATATGCCTGATCAAAGCCATCGCAACCGCGTTCGGCACGCCAGGCTTGCGCTGCGTCTCGATGATGCAGTCCTTGGGAATCATCCCCGTGCCCAGCGCCGACGGATCGCCCGGTGTCCCCAGGAGCTCCGCCTGCACAATGTCTCGCACGGTTTCCGTGGAAACACCCCCACACCACGCCGTAATCGGCTCGTTGAAGCGTCTGCCCGTGTACCAATCTGGGTAGCGCCCGGTCAGCGCGGCCGCGACGATAAACGCGCCGACCCGCGTCTTGCCGACCCGGTTACCGGCACATAGAACCGACTGCGAAGCAGTCGCGGTAGTCTCTATGAACCGATGTTGGAACGGATACGGATCGTACTCTTCGAGCTGGTTGAATTTCTCTCTCTCACGGATGAGCTTGATGAGTTCAACCTTTCTCTCGAGAACCTCTCTTGAGTCTTGATTTCTCCCTTTCATAAGGGCGCATAACTCAGTTCAGGGTTGTCGGAATGTCTTCCTCGATTTCCTCTCCCCCCAAAAGTCGAGCCAGCTCCTGCCGAAGCTCTTCGGTGCTCGCCTCGACCTGCTGAATCGACTGCTCGATTTTTTCTGTTGGTTTGAGCCCGCCGCGATCAGCAATGTCTTTGGCAGCTGCAAGGCGCACGGTCTCGCTCTTTGCGGTCTTGGCGAGGAGCAGGATGGTCCCCAAAGCGTCGGGCACCTTGTCGCGAACAGCCTCTTTCAGTCTGTCGTCGATGAGATCAGCGTAGCGTTTTTTGAGCTCCCAGGCTTTTTGCGTGGCGCTGTGCGCGGAATATCCGGCGGCGATGCACGCCTGAGTGCCGTTGCCGGTCTTGACGTACTCCGCAATGAATTTTTCTTGGCGTTCGTCGAGTTTTTCGCGTCTTGGCATATCAGGGATCCTTAAAATTGAGTTCTTCTTCCTAAGGTCTCATAAGTAGAGACCAGAAATATTTCCTATAAAGGGGACCGTAGTGGAGACCGGAAAGGTCAAATTTTCCCCCCGTGATTGCACAAGGGATATTCATATTCATTTGCGAAAAAAAAAGGGGGGTGGGGGGGTGGCCCAATATACCCATGTTTTTCGCACGTTTGTGGGACTCTGGCCCACTAAAGCATCGTCACAACCTATGTAAGGTTGGGAAGAAGATCCTAACTGCTTGAAATTATTATGTTTTTAATAACAGCGAGCCATTGGGAAGCGGTGGCTCGCTCGATCGAAAGCCGAATTTCAGCAGGTGGTGGGATTTTCAGACTCGAAGACCCGCCGAGCGGCGTGTGTGTGCGTGTCAACTACATTCTTTCACGCCTAGGATCTCACTTGATCAGGCGCTAAATGGTCCAATAATGGTGTCGTGCGCCGTCGAGGTATCGATGATAAGACGTAAATGGTCTAGTTTACGATGATAAGGCCCACATGATGTGGTGTCAAACATTTATAAGAACTTTTTTTCTTTGGTGTTCGTTCCATTCGTACAGCGCGTGTCTCAGTTCAGCGTCATAATTGTCGAGGATCGAAGACATATTACGATGTTCGGCCTCATTTCCTCGCGTCCACCACTTGATACCAGCCAGGTGAGCCTTCTGTGATGGTGTCAAATCATAGCCCGTGGTCGCCGTCCCGATGACCATCTGCGCCACGATGTGGGCAAATTCTTGGTCTTCGAGTGGTACAGGATTGGTATAGTCCAATACTTGACCAACTAGAATGTTCCGCATGGTCATGTTGAGTGACCACTCCATGCCGTACACCAGGCGCGCATAGACGCTGACATCATAGTCGAGGGTGGCGAGAAGATCAGCGACCTCCTCGAACGTCACGTCAGGCGCACCGCCTGCACCCTTCGAAAGCTTCGCAGCCTTCGGGTTCAGCAGCTTGAAATGCTCAAGCCTCAGCATCTTCGTGAATCTCGCGAATCACCAGGTTACACCACGCTTGAAGACCCATCGTGACTTGGCTGTGATCCTTGAGATCGGGGCGGAGATTGAACAGCGACATCATGGCCATCCAAGGCTGTCGATCGAGCCGGTAGATCAGAACAGGTTTGGGCCCTTTTCCATCAACACGCTGTGAGAGCGCCTGAGAGGCCGTCTGAGCCCACCAATCCTTAACCCTAGGTACCCTAGCCCTCTTCACCTCAATGGCCCATCCTGCGTATCCTGGGGGCCATGAGACGAATAAATCACTGCCACCTTCTGCTGACTGCGCCATCCAGTTGCGGTGGACGTCGAGCTTTAGTTCACTCTTCAGGATGTTGGCGACTTCGAGCTCGCCGACCTTGCCCTTTGTTCGACTGTTTGTCATGGAAAATCTTCTCGTATTGCGCCCTTGTGGGCGGAAACTGGTCAGGTGCTGGGTTGGTTTGCCAGCCAAAATTGGCGAAATTCGCAAACGGCTGGCAGGCCAAGCGTTCATTGGCGCAGGTCAGCGCCGCTGGGCAGTCCTTGTCACATGGGCTTTGAATCTCGGCGAGCCGAGCGTAAAACGCATCGAGCCCGCGATGGCACTTGCCGCAGCTCGTGATCCGATCGGCTCTGAGATCCACGCCCTTTACCTTGTGGGTCCGACCACAATCACATTGGCACAACCAGACCGCACCCTGTTTGCCAACCTCGACGTAGGACACGACCGTGAGCTTGCCGTAGCGGTTGCCTTCCTCCCAAATGACGTTCCCACTCATGATGAAGTACAGCAAGGGCTAAATGTGGCAGATGAAGAACTACATATCTTTATATGTAGTTCTTCTTCAGCCCATTCTTCATTGAAGTAGGTTGAACAAAAATGAACTAAAAATTTCATTGTTCAACCACCGGTGTCTCTCTCCTTCGGAGCGCCTTGGCCCTCGGGATCTTCGGGTGGTTCTCAACAACCACATTTCGCTTCTTGATCCACGTTTTGACGTAATCCTTGGCCGCCCCGTAGTCCAGGTCGTAGTGGTCGGACACAAAACGCCCTAAATACCGGTCTTGATTGCTCCAATGACCCGAAAACGGGTCGCCAGCGTCCCAACGCTTGCTGATTTCAAAAAATATTTCGTGAATTTGTTGCTGACTCAGCTTGGACGCTGCGGCGATTTCATCGCGCAGCGCCTCGCTGATGTCGATCAAAAGACCGCTGTTCTTGTCCCTTCTGAAGGTCACCATCTCGCCCATGCCGAACTCGTTCGACTTCACAACCGCGCCATTGACGAGTTCGAGCGGGCCGAGTGACTCGCCGAGGGCCCTCTCGGCCCTCGTTCGCTCGTCATCTGGCACGGGAAAGAGCGCGAACGCCCAGCGGCAACCATCGACCAATGCGGAAGTGCCACGGATTGCCGCCCTGGCGCTTGCAACACCATCGACGTTGCCGTCCTTCCTCATGTGGTGGCTGGTGAGCACACTTGCGCCTGACTCGGCGCAGAGTTTGCTAACGCTCGACCAGTAGCATTGGGCCGCTGCCGGGTCGGAATTCACGTCGGCCGTGACCACCGCCTGCATCGGGTCGATCAGGCCGAGAATCGCCTCGTGCTTGATGATCTCGCTGCACATATCGTCCCAAGCCGCCGTCATCGTGTATTGGCCGCCGATGCACTCAAGAAACGGCTTGACGCCACCGGCGTCGGGTAAGGGGACGATGAAAAGGTCTTTGAGCTTGGCGTGCTGATCAACGTTGATGATCTGGTTGAGCCGCCTGTGGATCGCGTTCCGCGAATCCTCGGCGGTGACCATGATCACCGGCCCCTGATCGACGAGCTGGCCGCCAAAGCACGTCGCGCCGAATTTTCCAGGACCTGCGGCCACCCTCACGGCAAGGTCCAACATGAGGTACGACTTGCCGATGCCGCCCATCGAGGCGATGAGCCCCACCGTGCGGTGCGGCAGCACATCCTTTACGATCCACTCGATTGGCTCGGCATAGCCTTCGTAGGCGTCGATGCCCCAGTCGCTGACGTTAATGCTGTTCCGCAGCTTGTCGCGACCGCGATCAATCAGCGACGAGTAGTAGGCGTCGAGCTCGGACACTTGACGTTCAAGTCTAGGCATCGATCAACCTCCTGAGATCTTCGCAAGCGCCTTCAAAAATGATACGCTCGTCTTCGGTGAGTCCAAGCGGCTCATGCCATTTCTCGTCCCTGACCACCTGCGCCGCGAAAACGTGAACCAGGATAGCTGCGTGCCTCCCTCTCTCGATCAACGCGCGGTAGTTCTCGCGTGGCTTGCGGTCGTAGCGCCTCGACCGGACATAATTGTCGGAGGGAAACAAATCAGAGATGGTCAGCCCCACCGCCTGAACGATGTCGTGGACATCGCAACCGGCGAAGCAATGCATCAACAGCATCTTGTCGTCCACCTCTGTGACAGCGAGAGACGGCCCCCGGTCGTCATGCGCCGGACACCTGGCGGTGTATCGGCCATGAGAGCCGCGCACGTTTTCAAGTCTCGGCAGGATCAAATCAATTGGGTCTGTCATGGGCAAAAAAACGCCCCCCTTGCGGGGGGCAATGGTTGGAGGAGGAGGAATGTCTCAGCTTTCACGCCGCTGAGAAGGCGGTTGTCCAAAAACGTCTGGTCGGATCTGCTCTGGGCTCACCCTGTGAGCCAGCGCCTCACAGATAATCAGCACCTTGTCGGCGGGTATTCGGTTCTTTTCCCGCCACTTGAAGACGGCTTGGCGCGAAACTTTGGCGATTTTTGCCACCGCCGTGAGCCCTCCCAGTGTTTCTATGAGTGCCGCTGAGGAGATTTTTCGCACAGGTTGTAACTCAGGGGTTGACGAGAGTGTGAACCAAATTTATATTAGTCGAAAAGTGGAGTCAAGCATCGTCTCCCACGCTCGACTCAGCAACAAAGACGAAACAGGGATTCATGAACGCAACGGAAATCGCTAGACTCGACCGCGAACGTTTACTGATCGCGGAGAGTTTCAAAAAAAATATGGCCAAGCCCAACGCAGACATTCTTTTCATGAGCGCCAAAAAGCGCATCGATGAAACCTCTAATTTGGTCGATGACGATCAAGTGGCGTCGCGGATTCGCGACCTCATCGACACCATGCAAGAGCGCGGCATGGAGGCTCTGACCTATCCTCAGATGGCGAAACTCTGTGGTGTCAACGAGAAGAACGTCTGGAACTGGGCGCGAGCAGGCAAGGTGTCGAAGAAAAAACTGCCAGTGCTGGCGCACGTCCTCGGCACGACGGTCGAGTACTTGTTGACCGGCTTTGGCGATGAGCAGGAAGTCACCGTTGAGACCAACATTGACAACACGATTGAAGTCACTCGCGCGTCTGAGGCCATCCGTCTCATTCCGGTTTTAGAACCAACCGATCTGATCGACCCTGAAAACAAGCAAGCGACCATTGAAAAAGTCCTCGCCAAGTTCGCCAAAGATAGGGAGCGTTTCGCGGTCCACGCTATCCCGATCAAAGACCATGACGATCTCGGCGTTCCTTCGTTTGCAATGCAGATGACGAGCAACATTTTTGCCGACATTCCGAAGGGCGCCTTTTTGTTGTTCTCGCATCGCCTTCAGCCGCACAACAACGAATTTTCGCTATGGCTGACAACGAAAGAAACTATCGACGGCGCGCTTGAGCGCGTCATTGTCGGCGGGTACACCCAGTATGTCGGTATCCCCGACACGTTCCAGACCATCGAACTTGAACGCCTCGTAGCGTCGTCGCCGGTTCGACTGATGGCCGACTATGGAAGGCCGCGCGCGGATGACATCGAGTTGGCACCTTGTCACATGAAGGACGGCGTTCTTTACGCTTCAAGACAACTTTTGGGCACCTGCGTGGCGATCCACTTCTGGACGCAATCTGAACGCGTACGACGCCATTCGAACCTCGAAAATCGCCTCCAGAAAAAAGACGATTTGTCCGGACACCCAAGTCACATACCGTTCTTTAGGCCAAAAGTTGAATACGATTTTTGAACCACTCCAAAGTGCCCGAACCCTCACTTATCGTGAGGGCGGGATTTTTTTTGTCTGGAGTGCGCCAAAAGGCTCACAGTCTGCCGCCGATCGTTAGCGGCGGCATCACAAAACAGGAGAAACTTGTTATGGCAATAAAATTCATAAACCCTTCGGAAGCAGTGCAGAAGCAAGGACTCAAGATGTTGGTCTACGGCCCCGCCGGTGCCGGTAAGACGGTTCTGTGCGCGACGACCAAAGAACCGACCCTGATCATCTCGGCAGAGGCGGGACTGTTGTCCATCAAGGACGCGCCGGACTCGATTCAGATCGCGGAGGTCAAATCGCGACGCGACGTGGAAGAAGTTCTGCAGTTCCTTCAAACCGAGGGGCCACCGCCCTGGGTGTGCATCGACTCGATTTCCGAAGTTGCCGAGGTCGTTCTCGCCGAGGAGCTTGAGAAAACCAAAATGCCGATGAAAGCGTATGGCGAACTCGGCGTTGTGATGACCGCGCTCATCAAGGGCTTTCGCGATCTCCCGAACGCGAACGTCTTGATGACCTGCAAGCAAGCGCGAAGCAAGGATGACTCGCAAGGCCAGATGATTTATGAGCCTGGGATGCCGGGCCAGAAACTCGGTTCCGCCCTGCCCCATTTCTTCGACATCGTGGGAGCGATGCGCGTCTTCAAAGACAACGACGGCAATTTGCAGCACTGGCTGCAAACCAACCGGGACGAGCAGTACGACGCGAAGGATCGCTCAGGCTGCTTGGATCTCTTCGAGAAGCCGGATCTCGCCGCCATCAAGGCAAAGATCTCCGGAAAAAAATCAACCAAAAAAGCTGCGTAAGGAGCAAATGATGAAAATTGATATTGACGAGTTTGCGAACGAGACGTCCACCTTTGAACCACTTCCGGCCGGGTGGTATCCGGTCCGCGTCACCGATGTCGAGAAAACACTCTCTTCAAAGGGCGACGACATTGAGATCGTTCATTTCACAACCGAAAATGGTCGGCGACTGCGCCACTACATCGCGACGTACCTTGAGCGGTCAGACCCCAAAAAATTCGAGACCGTCGAGAAGATCGCGGGTCAGATTGGCAAGGCTTGCGGACTGACCGGGCAGGTCGAAACCAAAGACTTTATCGGTCGCAGCCTTGAGGTCCGCGTTGAGATTGACGGCAGCTACAACAAAGTTAAGTCGTTTCGACGATCCGTCCAATCGCCACCGCAAGCGACCAACAGCGCTCCGAAGGGTGCCGCGCCGTGGGCACAGTGATCGATGAGCTCCTCATTCTCCTCATCCTCTTTGTCGCTGTCGGAGGAGCTCTCTCGATTGTCGGAGGGATTGGCGAAGGACTCTCGAAAGCAATCACTCGGGCGCGAGGCCGAGGAGCTGATCAAGGAGGTTCGGCGCGAGTTGGCGAGGATGCTGGACGAGACGATTGGCGTTCAAGAGTCCATTTTCTCGACCGATCTTTTTTCAGACTTTCAGGAGTCACTCAAATTTTGGGCGGAGACGCTCGAAATTTTTCAAGAACGAATGGAGTTCATAGCGAATGACGCAAAAAATCTCGAACTTAGAGAAGCGGAAAAAGCGCTCCCTCGTTGACAGGATCTTCTCGTGGAAGGTGATCGCATTGCTTTACCTGATCCTCGCTTGGATCCTGCTCGGCGGGTGCGCCATGACTCATGTGGTCAAAAGTGGCGACGAGAGCTGGTCGTATTCATCCGTCATCGAACTTATCCCTGACCAAAACAACGAGGACACACAATGAAAATTTTTCTCACCATGATCGCCATCCTGCTGCTCTCGGCGTGCTCTTTCGAGAGTCGTACCACGACCGACGTCGAAAGCAATCAGACCCTCAACAACATCACGCCTCCGGAGGTCGAAGAGGAGGAGTCTGAAGAAGAAGCAGAAGAAGAAGAAGAAGAGTAAAAAAAGAACCCCGCCGCCGGTTTCTCCTTTTCAAAGTGCAAAGCGACGGTTTGGCAGGCCGTAGGTGGCGGCGGGGTTCTCCCAGAAGACCAAATGTTTGAGTTATCTCTTTTTACCGGAGCCGGGGGCGGTGTCCTCGGCTCCAAACTTCTCGGTTGGGAGGCCGTAGGTTATGTCGAATGGGATAAGTACTGCCAAGAAATCCTCGCCAAAAGAATCGAAGACGGCTTCCTCAATAAAGCCCCAATCTTCGGAGACATTGACGAGTTCATCAAGTCCGGTGCAGCTAAAAAATACGCGGGCTTTGTCGATGTGGTTAGCGCAGGCTTTCCCTGCCAACCATTCAGCGTTGCAGGAAAGAAGCGCGGTCAAGACGACGAAAGGAACAAGTGGCCGCAAACGCTCCAATGCATTCGCGATGTTCGACCCAGATACGCGCTCTTGGAGAACGTCCCAGGTCTGCTTAATTCTGGATACTTCGGCGAAATCCTCTCTTCGTTGGCCCAAAGCGGGTTTGATGCGCGATGGACTGTGCTCGGAGCAGACGACGTGGGTGCCCCGCATAGACGCAAAAGACTCTGGATCAAGGCTACCAGCCAAGACCCCGAGCGCAGCGGACGCCTACACCGGGAACATGAAGAAGGACGAATTCAAGTTCGGGAACAGCGGGAGTCTGGCTCAAGAGGTGGAGAGCGGGTTTCTGGAGACTCACCGGATGTGGCCGACTCCAAATGCGGGTTTGGAAAAGCACAGCACCAAAACCCCTTATTGGGAGAACAGAATCAAGAAGGGTCGGCAAAGGGACTTGCAGATGGCGGTTTATCAAGACCAGGGGAGTGGTCAACTGAACCCAACGTGGGTCGAGTGGCTAATGGGGTGGCCTCTAGGGTGGACAGACTTAAAGCCCTTGGAAACGGACAAGTACCGCTTGTGGCTGCAAGGGCATGGTTGTTGTTGAGTGGAGAATTCGATGAAACTTGATTTAGAAATAGATGAGACGCTGGAAGCGGTCGATCGCGCCATCGTCCAAGCCAACCCGCCTTCCGCTCGAAACTACCTTGGGATGTCGGGGATCGGCGAGGAGTGCGAGCGAAAGTCTTGGTATCGATGGCGATGGGCGTTGCCCGAACACTTCGACGCAGCAACGCTGCGTCGGTTCGAGGACGGCCATCGAGACGAGGACCTAATGGCGCAACGACTTCGAGCGGTCAAGGGCATCAAGCTCCAGACCGGCTACGCCGACGGCTCGCAGTACGAGGTCTCTGATTTCAACGGCCACTTCCTCGGTCACACGGACGGTGTGATTGAGGGTGTCGCGGCGGCTCCAAAGACGATGCACATATGGGAGCACAAGTGCGTTAATCAAACCAAGTTCAACAAGTTGAACAAGCTCAAATCTGAGCACGGTCAGAAGGCCGCGCTCGAACTTTGGGACGCCACGTATTACGCGCAAGCGCAGCTCTACATGGGGTATACGAAATTGAAGCGTCACTACTTGACGGTGGCAACGCCAGGAGGCCGGGACATCACGAGCTGCCGCACCGACTACGACTCTGGCGCTTTCAAACTTTATCGGGCTAAGGCCAAGGCGATCATGGAGTCTTCCGAGGCTCCGCCCCGCGTGTCTAACAAAGCCGACTATTACCAGTGCCGCTGGTGTTCTTTCAGCGAGACTTGTCACGGGGAGAAGGTGGCGCAAGTAAATTGCCGAACGTGCGCGTTCTCGACGCCGATCCTTAAAGAAGATTCTGGGGCTCCCGGCAAGAAACCTAAGCCCGGCGCTTGGCGATGCGAACGCCACAGCCAAAGTCTTGGCGTCAAGAAACAGCGCGAGGGCTGCGGTGATCACCTCTTCATTCCCGACCTCATCCCGTTCGGCACACCGGCCAAGATGGATGAAGAGCGGCCCTGCATCGTCTACGTCACCCAGGACGAGCGCGTGTTCGTCAACGCGACAAAGAACGCATGGGACGCAGAGCCGATGGAGTTTGCTTCAAAGGATCTTCAGCACCTCACACCGTCGTTGATGAGCTCGGAGCAAAAGCTGCTCCAAGCAATGGCGACCTTCCAGACCGCGCACATCAAGTCAATCAAGCAAGCAAAGAAGATTGACGACCCTGTTCCTTTTGACGACCCGATACCGTTTTGAACGACCTGGCTGGAAAAGACTACCTGACCGAAAAGGAAGCCGCGCACTATTGCGGCGTCTGCCTCCGGCAGTTCCAGACTCATCGCAAAACCGAGGGCATCCCGGCCCTCCGGCACATGGGGAAAAAGCTCTACCGCCGGGCCGACTTGCAGAAAAGTATCGAAAAATACGCTTGAAAAGGGGTTGTTTTTTTATTTGTACTGTGTAATATTTACCCTGTTGACAAACAAACAGGAGAAAAAAAATGTTTCACATCTACACATTGAATCCAGTCGACCTCGGCGATGACGACCAGCCGCTTGCGGACCTTGTTTTTGACCTGCTGCCCGAAGAGGGTTTCGCGCATCCGCACGAATATCTTGAAAAAGAAGGGATTTTCATCACCGAAGCCTGCAAAAAAGACGGCTGGGCCTTTGTCCCTCAGTCAGGTGGCTTTGAGCCTGAGTGGGAAATCGATATACGCGTTGCGGGTGCAACAAGCCGTTACTCTGAATCTGAAATTGAGGAGCTTGTCGAAAAATACGTTGAGGATAAGGACCTGATCGACGACTTCAAAGAAAGTGGTTTTTATGGAGAGCTTTTCGCAGACGTCATGCGCGCAATCGAAGACGGATCAGAAAACCATTATTCATTTTCATGAACACAAACAAGCGTCTTATTCGGCTGATGAAAAAGCACTCGCTGTCGCTGCAAGCGGTAGCGGAGTTGCTTTACGTCACGGTTGATTCGGTCAAGGGTTGGCGAGTCAGGGAAGACTCCACGCGGTGGACAGCGATGCCGCGCAACTTGTTGGAGCTGTTGGAAATCAAACTGGGAGAAAAAGATGGCAAACAAAACAAAAAAGCCTAACGGTAGGTGGCGTGTTCGATGGGAGGGCGGAAGCAAGACCGTTGACACGGAGAAAGAAGCGATATCGCTCGTCAAGCAGATGACCGGGCGGGAAGAAGAGCGCAAGGTGGCGAAGCGCAACGACAACGAGGCCCCGACCCATGGCGGGATGTTTTTCAAAGACTTTGTTGACGAGATCTACCTCCCCCTTCATGCGGAGAAAAAGCCTCGATCACTTTTCAAGGTGCGCTACCAGCTGGAGCACGCAATGCCCTTCTTCGGCAATTTGCGACTGACTGACGCGCCTAAGTACTGGGAACGCGCTTGGGAGCAGTTCAAAGACGCGCGGCTCGCCGTCGTCAAACGAGCCACCCTGCTATCGGAGTTCTCAACCCTCCGAGCGGTGCTCAACGAAGCGTCTCAGAAGAAGATGAGCCTGACGCTCTTCTGCACGCGGAACCCCCTGGCGGCTGTCAAGTTTGAAGCCAACGTCGGAAAAGTCGAACGAGCTCCTGTTCTTCGATTCTCTGACAAAGAGGTCGCCAAGATCGTCGAGGCGGCAGGGCCGCAGCGCGGTGCGCTGTGGACGCTGATGGTCAACACCGGCCTTCGGCGCGGGGAACTGCTGGCCCTAGAGCGTCGTCTTTGCTCAGAGGACGAGATTGAGGTGCGCCACGCGCCCGACGAGGGCCTGTTCACCAAGACCTCGACGACGCGGTTCATCCCGCTGAACAAGGCCGCTCAGAAGGCCCTCAGAACGCTCCTCAAGGCCGAGCCCATTGGCCCCAAGGTCGTCGGGTTCCTCGACGAGCACACGATCTCACGCGCCTTTACGGCTGATCGCCTGACCGCCGGGGTGCAGACGCCGGGCACCCTAAAGACTCTGCGGAAGACCTTCATCTCCAACCTCGTCAACGGCGCGGGAGTGCCGATCGGGGTGGCAATGGAGTTGGCCGGGCACACTCAGATGAAGACGACGCAGCTCTACCTCGTCGGCACCGATGACCAGCGTAAAAAGGCCGTCAGGGCCCTGGAAGCCCTTGGCTAATAGCGAGCCATCTGTCGCTGGCAGCGAGCCATCTGCGAGCCATCTGAGGTGCCTAAATATGCCTAAATCTGCACTTTAGAGAAAATTAGTAGAATCTAATGAGTCTACAAATAAAGGAGTTTTGGAGCGGGAAACGAGACTCGAACTCGCGACCCCAACCTTGGCAAGGTTGCAAGTGCGCTAAAAAGAGTCGAAAAAAATAGTATTTTTTGAAAGCGAGCCATCAAGCGAGCCATCCCCTCTGCGGAGGGGATTTTTTTATTTGAGTGCTTCCCAAGCCTCTCGATACTTTTCAAGCCGTGAGCTGCTGCCACCCGGAGTGATCGGGAAAATCTTCGCCGATTTTCCCGTCAGCTCCGAAACCGGCACCAAATACACCACGTCGATGTCGAGGCAGATGAGCGCGAAGTGATCAATAGATGTTTGATCGTATGTGCCGTTCTGGCCGCCGCACTTCAGCGAGAACGTGTAGCACTTGGTGCCATTGTCCACGGAGCTCGCTGTCTTGATCTGCACGCGAGAGAACTTGCCGTTCGCGTCGATCAAACAGTCGTATGGTGAGTTGTCGCCGAGCGGGAGGGAGACAGAAAGACCTTGGCGAAGGGCGCGGGAATGAAAGAGCAGCTCTCCGGCCGCGCCTATGGTTTTGGCGGCGAGGATGAGCGCATCCCTTGAAGTTTGTCGAACAAGCCCTCGGGCATATCGCTGAACCAACCGGCAGCGGAGCCCCGAGCGCAGAGAATATCGATCACCTGGGCCTTGGACTTGGCTGCCAGCAGCGCGTTGTGAAATTGGGACGCCGGTGGAATGGGGTTGTGCTTGATTTTCGTCACTTCGGAGTAAAGCCCTGGTGTTTCAAAGATTGTTTGTGGATGGGTCTCGGTGTTCATTGGACACCTCTTCTGTTTGCGTCGCTGCACGCGACAGGAATTTGATTTTCATCACGCAGCCCTTTGGGATGGCGAGGATGCCTGCGACCTCTCCGGTTTCGGTCAGCGATCCTCCGATCTTCAAATAGCGGTCTGAATTTTCTTTCAGGTAGCCAACGCTGGTGACGGTCAGGCAATCGCAATCGGTGTTCCACGATGCGTCCTGCACAATGTCTTCCCAGATGACCTCAACGAGCTGAGTCATTTTTGCGGTTCAACCTGAATGGCGATGGCACGAGCCATCCGACCACGATAAACACGATGATCGCAATGGCGATCCACTTGGCGCTTGTGGAAAAGAGAACCGCGAGAGCGCCCCAGGCGTTAGTCACGTTCTCAGGCGAGGCGGAAGATCCACCGTCACTCACCACTGCGGCGGTGAGTCCCCCGGCGGCAGCCGCCGCCGCTACCGCAGGCAGTGTTCCGGTGGCGGTCGATGCAACCGCGCCGGTGGTGAGCGCTGCGCCAGAGACCCACCCCGCTTCTTTGAGAGACGCGCATCCCGACAGCAGCAAAAGGGCCAGGAGCGTAACCACAAGCACCGCTGCCGGGACGACACGTCGTGAGTTTTTCAAAATGTCTTCGACCGCCTCGTCCATGCCCTTAAATGGATTCATTGGGCGGACATTCGCAGAGCTTTAATCCCAATTCGTCGGCAATGCGGGCACACGACGCCGACATGATGCCGGGAATGAAAAAAGGGAAGATCGCGTGCACCATTCCGAGCACGCCGGTCGCCAGAAAAAGGAACGAGCGAAAGGATGCTCGGCGAAGATGCGCCCAGTACTTACCTTTCGCGTGCCCCGGTTCAAAGACTTTAAATCTTGGATCAAAAACTCTCATTCAATGTACTCCACGTCGTATTCAATTAGTCGGTGATTCTGCGGTTTAAAGTGATCTTTTCTTCAAGCTTGTCAATGCGATCAAGGACGCGATCAATGTCGTGGGTTATTTCATTGCGAGTAACGAATCGAGAGCCCATTTCTGAGATCAAAAATGCCAGCCTCCTGTCTTCATCTTGAAGACGATCAAAGAGCTGGAACACTCTTCGCATCATTACGGAGACGATGATCGCCAACAATGCAAACAGCATATCGATCAATATTTGTATATCCATTTCTTCCTCTACGGTGTCGTGAGGAATGAAAAACCTTCTGGCGATTCACCCCCAAACAAAATGCAAGACAAATCTTTACCGTTGCCCTTGTTGTGATAGTTCACAACCAGCGTTCCCGTTGTCCTTGATTTGTTGGTGAAAAAAATAAGACTGATTGCGTCGGACATATCGGAATACATAACCGGCTTTTCGCTAAAGTCCTGCTCCAGAAGATCAGTCATTCGCCCCAGCCCCATCACGCAATGGACCATCAACGGAAGGGTGTCGGTAAACATATCCTCGGGGGCCTGCTGCGCTTGTGCTTGGCCATAAAAAAAGCCGCTTAAAGAAGCGGCTGCGAGGAAGATTAGAAAGTTCTTCATTGCGTTGGGATCGTGGGAACGTCGTCGTACTGTCCCTGCTGCATATTGGGTGATGCGCCCATAATGTGCTCTACAATTGCGGCAATCTGTTCTTCATCAATAGCCTCATCTAACATCAGCGTCGCGCCAGCTCTAGCATAAGCAGCTCTTACCTTTGGACTGCCCATTTCTAATTCCGTCCCAGCCTTCATCCATTTAACTAGCTTCGGGCTCGTCCAAATTTTTGCCATTGCCCTCGGAGTAATTAATATTGATGCAGCGGTTGCCGCTCCAGCTATAGGATTGAAAACCGCTATTCCACCGCCAGCGCCCGTTCCGGCCATGAACAAATTATTAAGTAAATTTGCCCTTCCTGTTCCAGATGGATTACCGAATCTTTGTGGGAGATTTATCCGATGAGCGACTGCCGCAAGAGATCTTAAATCTCCGTAAATCGGCCCGAACAAATCTTTAGCGGCTCTTTGATCCTGCTGTGCAATTTTTCTGAATGAAGACAAAAATAATCTCGGATTAAAAAACGGAGCTTGAGGATTTGACATATCCCGTCCACCAAATCGAATGACTTCCGCCCTTATAGCCTCCCAAGTGTCGCGATCAACGGCACGCTTTAATTGATTAATTTCCGTTCTGTTACCCGCACCAGAAACCAACTTGCGCCATAAAGATTCCGGTTTTGCTTCTGCAATTTTTGCGAGCTGTTCGGATCGGGCAAATCTTGTTTGGGCTGAATATTGACGAGCTTTCTGCCAAGCTCTTTTTGCCGCTCCATCAAAGTTAGAGGCCGCAGAATCCATATCCTCCATCAAAGCTTTATAAACCTGTTTCATCAATCCAATGTCTGACCCGGAGCCATACTGCATTTTTTGTCCTATGGATTTTCTGACTAGCTCCATGTCGCCCCAGGTTTGCGGCATCAGGTTACCGTTTGAGTCAAAAATTGCTTCCATAATCTTTTTAATTTCTGGATTATCCTGAAGCGCCTTAAAAGCTGGGTTGTCAAATCGCCCTGAATAATCTTGAACAAAATTAGCTAAAGCAGAAGGCTGCACTGGAGCGTCACGACCAATAATGCTAGTTGCTCTGAATAACGCATCCTCTCTTTCGGTAAATGCTTGTATCTTTGATTTCGCTCCAGATTTAATTGCATCTCCAACCGCAGATGCCCCTTCAAACCTTAGTGTTGAATCGTCAAGCAAAAAATTGATTGCGTTCTCAAAATCACTGTAAGTTTGATCTACGGATCTGTTCATAATACCGGCGGATCCTGGTAGTTCTCTTAGTCTTTGCTCCATTGCTTGCACAATTGAGCTGTCGGAAATCATGCCTGGCGTTTTGCTAATTCCACGACCAGAGAAAATGTTATCCAAAATAGCTCTTTCTGAAGAATATAATTTTGGAACTTTGGCAGCAAGTGTTCCTCCGGCAGCGGTAACAAAATCGTTAAACAGACCTATCTCATCAGGGCGCATATTTCCAAACAGCTCGTCCAGCCGTTTACCTGTTAAAGCACCGGCAGCTCCCCCTAAAGCCATCCCAAGCAGTCGTCCGTGGGGGCCAAGCTGTTGCCCGTATCGTCCTCCGAGAACCGCGCCCTCGGCAGCTCCAGCCATTTCTGCTCCGATTCTTCTTCCAAAACCATAAATTTCTTCGCGCACACCCTCGTCTCGTAAAAGCGGGGGCAACCCAGACACGGCTCTATCAACCCAGCTCATTGCACCTTGAGCCTCTTTCCTTCTTTCCTCGTTCTTTTTAACAAAGAAATCTCGTCCAATAGTTTGTTCTATGTTATTCATTATTAACCCCCCGCAGAACGAGCAGGATAAAAGCTATCTAAGTATTCGTGAATTTCGTCATCCGATATTTTTTTCTTTTTCTTTTCGAATTCTTCTTTGATATCAGCAAACGCTTCATCTCTTGTTTCCGGCATATCTTTTTCAACTCGTCGGAAGTTTTTCCGCGCTTCTGCTCTGAATTTGTCTTGAATGTTTTTGTACAAAGTAGCGTTGGCAGTAACGCTCGCGTCGTCAACATCTTTGCCTTGATCACTTAACAACTTAACAAATTCACGAGTAGCAAGTTCATCGGCAAGGACAAGAGTGTTAATTGCCTTCATCATTTTGAGCAGTTTTACGTTTCCGACTTCGGTTTTTGACAAATCAGGAATCATGTCCATAAAGATTTTCATTTCACGATCTGAAACAGCACCTTTCGTCATTGCTAGTTTTCCGCCAATAAAAGAAAGTGCGGTCGCTTTCCACCATTCTGATTCGCCAGCTTCTTTATTAAGCAGTTCCTGAGTTTTGCTCGTTGGCAAGAATTGACCTAAGAATCCCTTTACATTTGTGAAGAGATCCTCGAATTTGCCGGTTTCCACCACCCCGCTTTCAATCGCGTCAATCAATGGGTCAATCTGAGCGTTATCCCTTGCTGCAATATCAAAAATTCCTTCTTGTCCGCCCATCAAATTTTCAGCAAGGTTGTCTCCTATTGTTTTGCCCATTGCCTCACCAAGCTTTGTTGGGCCGGGACCCATAGAAACATTTAAATCTACTTCTGTTTCTGATTTACTTGCACTAATGGGAGATCGGGAAAATTCTTTCATAGATCCGTCAGGAAATATTTGATAGGTTACGAAATCTGTTCCTTCTCTTATCTGTTTAAACTCTGATTTAGAAACAGGCGAATCAGTAACTCCAGAATTTAAGACCTTGATGATTTGATCAAGCGGCATATTGTTTTTTCTCAAAGCCTGGAAAAGCCTCTGTTTGCTTGAAAAATCTTCGTCTTCCAAATTCGCCATCGCGTACTGCCCGGCGTAGATGCCGAGCTTTTCAAGAGCCTCTGCCTCATATCGATCAGCCGCTCTACTGTCTCCGCCCAAGAGGGCAGCGGTTCCACGAATGATTGAGGCTTTCTTTTTGATGTCTTGAATTGCGCTGGATAAGTTATCGCCCGAGGAGCGCGTTCGATTGTCGGATGGGAAGCTGACCGCTTGCGAAGACGCCATGTTCGGCATCGCCTGTGGCGTCATGGTGGCCATGTTCTGAGGCATCCCAACACCAGGGCGACCGTCGTTCTGCTCCATCCGTGCGTTCATGTTGAAGTTACGTTGTCGCGTTGCGTCGGAAAGACCAAGTAAGGATGCAAGCGGTGATCGATTGCCCGGCTCGTAGGCGTTGCGTGCGCCAGGGTAGACAGGGACTTGATTGGGGTCTACAGCGGCTGGGCTCATTGCCATGAGCTGTTGTGCGGCCTCGTCTTTGCCGACATTATTGGTTGGAACAAAATCATTGTAAGGAGTGCCGGTCGCGGTTGGATTAACCAGGTATGTTGGCGGGATAGATGCTTGTCCTGGACCTTCTTCTGCGTAAACACCCGGCGAGGTGTACTGCGGCATCTGCGCGACAGCAGCAGGGCCTTCTTCCGCGTAAACGCCGCGAGGAACGTAATTCGGTATCTGCGTAGCAGCTGGCCCTTCTTCAGCGTAAATGTCTCGAAGGTTGTAGGATGGGCTGGGCGCGGATTGATTGCCCATCGGGAGCATATCTGGCGTGCGCGTTCTGTCGTAGGTCCCTGCCATGTCAAATGGAATTGAACCAGGGCCGTAACCGCCTCTCAGTTCGTCGGAGGGGAACGATGTTACAAGACCGCTGGGCTGTTGCAGATATTCGTTAAGCTGATTAATTCCAGGCGAGAACATATCGCCTAGACCTTGCGTGATTGCGTTAGCACGCGCCATCGTCCTTTCAGAAAAATCAGGCTCTAAACCGTACAAATCTCTGGACAACAGACCCCTTCTTGCCGCGATTCTTGCTTGTATCTGGTACTTGCGGCGCTCCTGCTCTCGAAATTGTTCTGGTGTCATTTTTAAGCCCTGAAAATGTATGGGTTGTAACTACCCGGCTTTATGTTAAAAAGCGAGCCGTAAGTTGGGAACGGCTCAGGTTTTCTGTTTCGCCCAACATCGCCAAAACTGCCCGGAGGCCCTTGATCTGCTTCGACGTATTGCTGTGCGAGGGTGTTATTCGCCATTGCCTCGTATAATCTTTTTCGGAAGTCATCGTCTGTGTTGAAATTAAAGTTGGTCGGAAATCCCCCGCTATGCTGACCAGTTGGGTTCATACCCGTGTTGTAACCGGGCATACCTTGCACGCCAGCGGCGAGCCGTGGATCAACACTTCCTATGCCATATCCAATTCCGTAGGCCATCACAAAGCTCCGTAATTAACGTGTTTAACGCCGTCGATCTCAACGACCGCATCGGGTCGCGTCAGCTCGACTTCCTGCGCCATGACGCCACGGCGCGGCGTGGGATCGCCGATATAGTTGTATCGGTAGACGTTGAAGCCTCGCCACTTTTCACCTTGGGGCTCAATGTTTTCCTTGACCCTAGCGTCTGATCGAACGGCTCCGACAATGCTCGCAATCTGTCCCAGCGTTTGCAGACCGCTCGGCCCAGGTGCCGTGTTGATGCTCGAAGAGCCGTAGTTACCGCTGATCGTGTTCATATACTGGTTGAGCGCGTTGTAAGGTGCCTCTGAGTAGTAGCGCCATGCGTTCATGTTGCTGTCGATCACGGCCTGATCAAGCGCTTGCTGGCGATCACCCACGTCCATCATCGCGCCGTACATTGACAAGGGCGCTGCCATGATCGAGGGATACATACTCATCGCGCTGATCTGCTGATTGATGCCCTGCTGCGCTGCGGGCAACCGCATAGATTGGGCACGGTCATAAGCGGACGAATACATTTCGGCGAGCGGCTTGGTGAGTCCAGACGTCACTGCGTTGGAGACCGCCCTGTTGTTGACAAGATCACCGCGAGAGCTGCCTCCGGGCTGGTACATCACCTGCTGGGTGCGGATCCCTGGAAGAATGTTGTCCTGAAGGTTGCCAATCACTCCCTGAGTCAGCGCGTTTTCCATCGCCGCGTATGGGGTGCCGGGACCTGTTCGGACGTTGCCCGCGAGCATATCCGCTTGCTGGTCAGCGGAAAATCCAGTCTGCCCTGAGAGCCCTCGCATCAGGGACTCTTCCGCGCCGGACTGCATACCTGCCGCCCGAGGACCCATGGCATATCCCATCGTGGCCTGCATCGCGGCGAGCTGTGCTGGTGTGAAGCCAGCCACCGTTTCGCCAGGGTAGTATTGGGGGACGCCTTGATTCATCAGGTTTTTTGCCGCCTCGAATCCACCAAGCAGGTAGCCCTGCTGCTCTTTCCAGGGCCCAGTCTCGGATGTCGTAACTCTTGTTCCGCCGCTCATATTTAGTTACCTCTGTCGGAAGGCGTTTCAGAAGAAGAGGAAGATTCTTCCTCCTCGCCTTCAGGTTCAATATATTCAACAGTTATCCCCGTCGGCACAAAGCTTGGCTGTCCGACGTTGAATTGATTCGGCGAATAGTTCCAAAGATCGGTGGGCACAAAAGCCTGCTGATACTCCGTTGTCCACGGTTGGTACAGAAGGCCGCCGATGTTGAAACTTTCTCCCGTGTTGTTCACCACTGGATCGCCGGGGAAACGAGCCTGCGGATACCGCGCTACGAACTCACTGCCGCTGAAAAGACCCGGAGTCATGTACCGCGAAAAATTCATTGCGCTCGGCGCGGTGTAGGCGTGCTGAAGCAACGGGTGGTAGTCGTTCGGGAATGGATAAGGGCCGATGTTTAGCCCGCTCCCTGGCGTCGGAGGTGATCCTGAACCGCCACCGCCGCCACCACCACCGCTTTCAGGCCCCGCACGACTGCCGTAAGTCTGCCACCAAGCTTGACCGTTTTTTTCTTTGGCGACTTCTCTTGCCTTCCAAGCGTTGAAATCATCCATCGCCGAAGTCCAAACAGACTTTGATGATCCAGCTGGGGGGAGGCTTCGTCCCTGTGTCGCGAGCCATTCTGGATACTTCAGTTGAGCTGCGTGATCAAGCACAGCCTGTTGTCCGCCCCAATGCTCTTCTTTCCAGGCGTCACCGCCGCCAAAAAGTGATCCACCGCTCATAATCTTTCCTTCATAGTTCTTTCGTCAAAACGTGATAAGAATTTTTCCAGTCTTTCAAAATTTTCAACCAACCTTTTCTACCCCATAATTCGAGGGCCCTACAATTACGCGCTCGCGCAAAATCTTCCACCCTCCAAATCTGATCCATCCACAAATCCATTTGCTCCCCTGCAATCGAAATGATGCGGAGAACATTTTTGCGTGGATAAGGAATGACCTGGGTGATCATCGCTGCGATCACCCGTTTATCCTTGATCGCGATCCAGAGCTCCATCTGGCCTTCGCGTAAGAGAGGCAAGAAATCGTCTGCTTCTAGTTCGCCTTCAGAGTGGCTCGACACCTTGTCGAGCAGCGGCGAAACAGCACTCCAGAAGAGTGTTACTTCAAGTGCGGGAATTAAAAAAACTTGAGCCTTTTTTTCAAAGCTCAACGTCTGTTGCCAGGCATCCCATTTGCAAAATTAAATCCCTGAGAATATGGATTCCCCATTGGATTAAACCCGCCGTCTGCAAACGGTTTTCCGTTAGGCGTAAATTCAGGATCGGTGAACGGTTTCCCCTGCGGAGAAAAATTCATTAGACCCATCGGCTGAGGCATCGGCTGAGGCATCGGCTGAGGCATTGGGACATCAGGATACTGAGGCATTGGTCCAAAGTTCGTTTGAGGAGCATTGGGTCTAGGAAAATGCGCCGGAATTTGAGGATACGCATATTGCTGAAAATTAGCGTAAGGGTAGCCGTTGCCCATTTGCTGATTTGCATAAAATGGAAGTCTGTTGAAAAAATGTTGCATTTTTTTATTCCGGTTTTGGATACTTGGCTTTGACCGCAAGCCAGTCTCCGATAACACCGTCAA
>JAAOEI010000122.1_pt1 | contig 30657 bp, 47 predicted proteins | sample 7059261 | NCBI WGS metagenome assembly JAAOEI01 (sample SAMN14008812, study PRJNA610033) | viral metagenome | isolation source: viral particles filtered from seawater | place: China: Hangzhou Bay, Yangshan Deep Water Harbour | collected 2017-10-31 | reverse complement strand
GTCAGAATTTTACTCGAAGTAGTTTTTTAGGTAGGGGGGTGTAAATTAATATAAATGAAATAGTTATGAAAAGTAATTTAAAAGTCGTAAAAGGTGATGGTGAAGTTGTAAAGGTAAATGAAAACCTTTACGAGATTTTAAAAAAATTACCTGCACCATTAGAAAAAATGAATCTTACAGCGGACCAAAAATATTGGTATAAATATTTTGGTGAGCAGTTAATCGATTCGCAAAAACTAACTAAGCCCGATTTAATTCATTTGCACACTTTGGCTACTTCAGTAGATTACTACATCCAGGCTGAAAAAGAAATTAGAAAACATGGTTTTCATGGTGGATTAATTCAAACTTTTAAAGGTGGTGCAACCAACGTTTCAGGTTATGTTACCATTCGTGAAAAAATGATTAAAGATATAGACAGACTTTCAAAACATTTTGGATTCAGTTTTAGTGATCGTTCAAAACTAAAAGAACAAAAACCAAACGATCCAGGGCAAGGAAGTTTGTTCGATGATTTCTTGAAAGCTAAGCATGGTTAACGTCCGATGGCTTGTAGCAGAACGTAGAATTAAAAACACACATTACAAACACAAAAGAAAAATTAACAAAACAATGCAAGTACAAACTAAAGCAGTTTTGCTACAAACCATTGTTATAACTCGTTTTTTATGGATTTATTAAAAGAATTTGAAAAAGTAATAAAAGATAGAACCGTTGTTTTCAACCACGACAAAGAAGATGGTTTTTGGATTGAAGTGACTGAAAAAGGAAAATATAAAAAGGATTTTAATGTTGCAGATTTAGAACACAGAATACATGACAATATCGAAGGAGCAATAAAAGCGTCAATAGATTATATAAAAAAAGAGGAATCTGATTTTGAAAATGTATTTAAACGTAACACTCGGTAAAATGAGTTATAACGTTCTCCAGCTTGTAGTCAGTAGCTTGAAATCGGAACGATTTTAAAGCAATGACAAAAGCTAAATATCAAATGAAATACTAACAAGTTATTGCTACAAACTGGTGTTAACAGTAGCTTTTAAAAAACAAACAAAATGATAAAAAAAGGTAAAACAAAAGAAGGCTTTGAAATAGAAATAGTATTATCTGAAAAAGCTAAAAAGGAAGGTAAAATAATAGGTGAATTACAAGATTTGCTTATGGAAATTACTGATATAAAAAATGAAAAGTATGAAGCGACTGTAACCTTACATAAGGGCTGGACACAAGAAGAATTACAACAAATAGTAACAGAAACTTGTTTGCTATGTGATTCAAAACCAAAAGCAGTTAAAGCTACTTTTTTTGGCGCACCGATACTAAATTAAAGTTACTGTTAACGTTATTTTGCTTGTAGCAGTAGCGAAGAAATCGGAAGATTTCGGAGCGGACACAACAAATACAAAACAGACTTTAAATTAAAAACTAACTAAGCTATTGCTACAAACAAATGTTAACAACAGTATTTTTATGAAATATATACAAATAGGATTTCATTTTGATGATGATTTAGGATTGAGAAAAATCCAATTTCAACATAACGAAACAGAATTAAAAAATGATTCTGAACTAATAAAAAATTTAGCAATTACAATGTTAAGAAGTGTTAATCTAAACAAAAACGATTGTTTATTACAAGATTTATTAAACGACTTAGATATTAACTTAAACGATTCGGGTTAATATTGTTGTTAACAGTCTGATTGGCGATGGTTTTAATCTCGCCAATCATTTGTTAAAAATTAACTAAAATATATATATACATGAACTCAAACAATAAAAAAGCAGCAGTACAATCGCACAAAATAGCAACATTATGCTATTTACTTGCAGAAACTTTACATGAATACGGTGCAGAAACAAATGAAGCTTTAGGGATAAAATCAGATTGTGAGTCGCTTGCTTCAAAAATCGAAAAAGTTTTAGAAGATCTATTCCAGGTAAAGCAAATCAAAGGCAGTACTTATTTAATGGAATTATGCAACAAAGTAGATACAATTATCAGAAAAAACTACCAACAAATAACTGAGTAACTATGTATTTCAAAGTAGGTGATTTTATAGAATTTAAAAATGATTTTTGGGATTCAAATGGTAATCATTCTTATAAAATATTAAAATTAAAAGTTTTAGGTTTTATAAAAGATCCGATGAATAGGCATAAATCTAAATATTTGGTTAAACATAAAAAAAACACGTTAGGAGTTCCATTCGATGAAGTATTAAATACTCAAATTCAAATTAATTTTCCATGAAACCAACTAAAAAACAACTACAATCCGTTCCGTTTCAGTACGCAAAAAGCGTGCAAAGTGGCAAGTTGGTTACAGGAAAAAAAATAAAAAAAGCTGTAGAACGTTTTTATTCCTGGATAGAAACTGCTGAAAAAGATGGTTTTTATTTGGACCATGAATCCGGAATGCGTGCCGTAAACTTTTTTCCTACTTTTTTAAATCATACTAAAGGAAAAATGCAAGGCAAACCATTTGTTTTAGCGCCGTTTCAGGCTTTTACGATGTACAACATCTTCGGGTGGAAAGATGCTAAAGGAAACCGCCGAATCAATACCGTTTACGATAAACGTGCAAAGAAAAACGGAAAATCCGCAGAAATGGCTGGTTTGGGTTTGTACTGCATGTCCTTCGATATGGAAATGGAAGCAGAAATCTACATCGGAGCCACAAAAGAAGATCAGGCTAAAATTTGTTGGGATCAAGCCGCTTCTTTTATTAATTCACCAGTAGCAAATAAAGCCTTAGAAAAAATGGGTTTTTATGTTCAACAACGGAAAATTGGATTTAAAAAAACAAATTCTAAAATGCAGCCTTTGGGTGGTGATTCCAAAACGCAAGATGGAATCAATGCACACATCGCAATTATTGATGAATACCATGCGCACAAAGATGATGGTGTGAAAGAAAATTTAGAATCTTCATCTGTACAACGCCGCCAACCAATAACCTATCACATCACTACAGCCGGAACCAATATTGCATCGGTTTGTAAAAACTATGAAGATTCGGTTATCGAGGTGTTAAAAGGCAGAAAAATAGATCATCACCTTTGGATTATGATTCACGATTTAGATGAAGATGATGATTGGGAAAAAGAAGAAAATTGGGTAAAAGCAAATCCATTATTAGGAAACGGATTAGATATTGATAATTTACAAAAAGAATTTATCAAAGCTAAGAACCAACCTTCAAAAATTCCAAATTTTAAAACTAAGCATTTGAATATGTGGGTTGATGCTCCGCAAATTTGGATTCCAAATGAAATTTGGAAACGTAATAAAGTAGATATTATTCCGTTAGGTAATTTCAGTAAGTTCGGAAGTTACGCTGCATTAGATTTATCAACTACTACAGATATTACAGCTTTTGTAGCAGTTTCTGAACCCGATGATAATGATTTTCGTTATATAAGACCGTTTTTCTTTTGCCCTGAAGATACGATTGAACGAAGAAGTAAAGAAGATAGAGTTCCATACAGATATTGGCGTGATGCTGGATTCTTAATCGCTACACCAGGTGAAGTGGTAGATTATGCAATTGTTGAAGATGTAATTCAACAACAATTTCCAAAACTAAACATCATTCGTTTAGAAGTGGACCGCTGGAATGCAACATCAGTTGTTACAAATCTTATGGAAGCTGGTTTAGAAGTATCATACTTCAATCAGTCAATCGCAAATATGAGTTTTCCTACTAAGACTTTTGAAAAATTAGTATTCGAAGGTAAATTAAAACACGATGGAAATCCAATTTTAGAATGGATGCTTTCAGGATGTGTAGTAATTGCAGATGCTAATGAAAATATTAAGATTCACAAAGGTAATTCTAACAAACACGGTAAGCGTGTAGATGGAATTATCGCAACCATAATGGCTTTGGGTGGTTCGATGTCACCAAAAGAAGAAGTTTCAAAATATAGTAAACCAACAGATGATATTTATATATGACAGCACAAGAACAACATTTAGAAGCGCTAATTCAAAAATTGAAAGCGGAAAATGAAATCATTAAAAAAATAGCAACTTCAGCTGGATTTTATACCTATTATTTTGAACAACTAAAGCATCATAAAACCGAAGTAGATTGTTTTGAAACAATCAACGATCTATATTTCAAATATTTTGGCGAATATAAATATTCATCATACAATTCATTCAGAAAATTAAAAAACAAACATCTAAAAAAATGAGAAAATATATAATTTCAATCAGTATTTTGGTAATTATGAGCGCATCGCTTTTTGCAATGTCATTATTACTCGATTTACAATTTATCCAGGAACAAATTGTAAGACAAATAATTGTTTATATGTTAATGTTGTTAATAGTATTAATTAGTTTTAAACTTGATAAAGAAATACAATAAATGAATCCAAACTTAAAAGCCAAAACTTTAAAAATGGCAATTGCATCTTTGCCTGATCCAAAATCTTATCCTGTAAATATTATTACAATTGCAGTAGGAGAAAACCGCGTAAAATTCGAAAAAATAAACGAAGAGTGGTATTTTAAAGAGTAAAACACAAAAACGGAACAAAGTTACACTATAAAAACTCTAAACGCCTATAATTTAGCACATACAAAAGCTAAGTTATGGGCGTTTTAAATGATTTATTTCCAACAAAAAGAGCGGCAGAAACTACACAAATAAGCGGTGGTTTTGGTGGTGTTTTTGATTTATCTACCTGGTTAGGTGGTGGTTCATCTACTACAATGGCTACGCCTAAAACAGCCCTTACAATTTCAGCTTTTTATAATGGTGTAGAGCAATTAAGTAATGATATTGCAAAATTACCAAAATCAGTATATGTTAAAGATGGTGATTCGCGAAATAAAGATGCTGATAATCCTATAAATTATCTTTTAAATAAAGCGCCAAACGATTTAATGACAGCCTTTGATTTTTGGAAAATCATGGTTGTTTCTGCTATTATTAAAGGTGATGGATTTGCTAGAATTGTGAGAAATTCGCAATCTGGAATCGAAGAAGCGTATTATTTCCTGGATTACGATGATGTAAAAGTATTTAAGCAATCTAATAAACTGATTTACAAATATAAAGATGAAATTATATCTTCTGAAGATATGATTCATTTAAAGTATTTTTCTTTTGATGGATTGCGTGGTATTTCTTTAATAAAATTTGCTGCTAAGCAATTAGGTATAACTTTAGATGCACAAAACTACGGTGCTGAAGTTTACAAAGATAAAGGTATTGGTTATGGTGTTTTAGAAACTGATAAGCAGGTTCATGTTGATAATAAAAAAGCAATAGAAACTGGTTTTTCTGCTAAAATGACTTCAGGCGCAAAATACAAAACGGCTTTATTAGATGAAGGGTTTAAATATAAATCTATTACAATAACGCCTGCTGAAGCACAATTTTTAGAAACCAATAAAAATGGTGTTTTAGAGATTTGTCGCTGGTTAAATATCAATCCGCATAAAGTAAAAGATTTCTCTTCAGGAACTTATGCAAATGTATATCAACAATCAATCGAACATACTCAGGATTCAATAATGCCCTGGGCTATTCGTATTGAGCAAGAAATCGACAGAAAATCATTTCCAAAAGATTCAAACAAGTATTTCAAAATCAATATAAATGCTTTGTTGCGTGGCGATTTAGAATCAAAACGTAATTATTATACTGCTATGATATATGCAGGAATTATGACACGAAATGAAGTTCGTGCATTAGAAGAAATGAATCCGATTGATGGATTAGATGAAATTTTGCAGCCTGTAAATATGCAAGCATTATCAATAGCAATGGAACTACAAAAAAATAGTGAAAATGGAAATTCAAGTAAATAAAACAGTTATTCGCGAAGCGGTTATTCGTGCTTTGTCAGAAGAAAATATTAAAAATCGTGAAGCGGAATTTGTAATTTCTACAGAAGCTGTAGATACTTATGGAACGGTTTTTAAAATGGATGGTTGGAATTTAGAGCGCTATGCTAAAAATCCAATTGTTTGCTATGGTCATCGTACTTGGGATGGTAATCCTGATATGATTATCGGAACATCTGAAGTTAAAGTTGATGGTGATCAGTTAGTTGGAAAAGTACGTTTTGAAACCGAAGATATTAATCCTACAGCAGAAAAAATTTGGAAAAAAGTTCAAGCAGGAACGTTACGAATGGCTTCTATTGGTGCAAATCCTAAACGCGGTCATTGGGGCGATGAAAAGTTAGGTGAAGATAAAGATGTAATCTATTTTGATGAAGTTGAATTATTAGAATGGTCCATCGTTCCTATTGGTTCTAATCCTGATGCCTTAAAACGTGAAGCGCAAACACTAGAAGAAATTCGTGCTGAAATGATTAAAAATGTTGAAGGTATCGAAGTTAGAGAGCCTGAAACGGTTTCTTTTCACAAAAGAAACATTCGCGAAAAAGAGTATGAATTGTTGAATAATAAATAAATCCGGTTAAAAAATGAAAAAAAGTGATGCTTTAAAGCAACAACGTCATGCTGCAAACGAATTGCAGTTAGCGTTAATTAACAAGGCAAAGGCTGAAAACAGAGATTTCACCGATGCTGAAACACAGGAATTTGATACAAGAAAAGCGGAAATGGATGCTTTAGATGGTCAGATTAATAGAGCGTTAGAAATTGAAGCTGTTGAAGCTCGTTCTGCTGCTGCTAGTGCTTCATTCGTTCCTGGTAACGATGGTGAAGCAAAAGAAAAAGATGCTATGCAAAAGCGTTTTTCTATTGCAAAGGCTTTAAGAGAAGCTAATCCTGCAATGGGTAGAGGTGTTCTTACAGGTTTAGAAAAAGAAATCCATGAAATTGGAGTTGAAGAAAGCAGAGCAGCTGGTGTTCAAACGCCTGCTGATACTGTTTTTTCTTTGCCTATTTCTATGTTGCGTGCTACTCAGCAAACAGTAACGCAAGATTCAGGTAGTTATGGTGGTGCATTAGTGCAAAATCAAGCGCCTAGAATGGTAGAGCCTTTAAGACCTCGTTTGGTTTTTGAAGATTTGGGTGCAACATTCCTTACAGGGTTAAGCGGTGGTAATATTCCTTTAGTAGTAGGGAATGATTTTGCAATGGAGTTCCTTGCTGAAGGTGCTTCAATTACTACACAAAAGAAAACTTTTGGTGGTCCAACTTTAGCGCCTAAGCGTGCAGGTGGTGCTGTAGATGTTTCAAATCAATTATTGTTACAATCATCTTTAGATGTTGAAGCGATGATTATGAATGGTTTAATCAACGGATTCCGTCAGGTATTGCATTCTGCTTGTATTAATGGTGCAGGTGGTGTTGCGCCTACAGGATTATTATCTGTTGTAGGTGTAAATGCTTCAACACAAGCTTCTGCTGCGGCTGCAACTTGGGCTTCTGTAGTTGAGTTACAGGCTTTAATTGAAGAAGATAATGCTACTGAGCAATCTTTAGGATATTTATTACATCCAAAATTAAAAGCAGCTTTAAAACAAATTAAGAAAGATGCTGGATCAGGTCGTTTCTTATACGATGAAGGTATGATTGATGGTGTGAAAGCAATTGCATCTTCTTTAGTTCCTGTTTTAGATGCTTCAGGAACGGATGTATATCCATTAATCTATGGTGATTTCTCGCAAATGACTATTGGTCAATGGGGTGCAATCAATGTTAGTATTAATCCTTATTCTGCTGATTTAGCAAATTCAGTACGTTTAGTTTTGAATACTCATGCTGATATGCAAATTGCTAATCCTGCTGCATTTGCTAAAAACGCATTATTAACTGATGCTGTAGCTTAATATTAAATATAAAGCTAATTAGTTAAGATATGCCAATTGAAGAAAATAAAGAAGGTGCAGTAAAAGCACCTTCTACTAAAAAAGTAAAAGTCAAGGCTTTAGTAAATTTAGCAGGAACTTATAAGTTAGCTTGGAGTATTGGTCAAGATTTCGAAATTGATGAAAAACAAGCTAAAGAATTAGTAGAAGCTAAAGCGGTTGAATTAGTAAAAAAATAGGTTATGATAACAGATATTCAAATATCAGCAGGAACTGCTACTGATGTAGTAACATTAGCAAAAGCTAAAAAACACCTAAAAATTGAAGCCGATGTTGTGGATGAAGATGATTTAATCCAGGATTATATCGATGCAGCTGTTACGCAGGCAGAAAATTATATTGGTGGTTATATTACAGATAAAAATATCGTAATTAAAATGACAGGCTTTGATAATCCTTTGGTGTTTGAAGCGTTTCCGGTAAAAGCGGTTACATCTGTTAAATATTTTGAGCAAGGGAATGAAGCTGAGCAAACAATGGAATCAGCAAATTACAATTTAACTGCTGAAACTAGCAAGCGTTTTGCAATTCGTTTTAAAGGTGATTTACCTTCTGTTCAAGATAGATTTGATGCTGTTACTGTTACTATAAATGTAGGAATGATAGTTATTGATAAACCTATTTCGCAAGCTGTTTTATTAATGGTTGCTGATATGTACGAAAGAAGAGAAGATAGAGCAGAAGTGTTATCTACTGCTGCAATGTCTTTGCTAAGATCATATAAAAAATTCTAGTCATGGAGAATCCTTTCATCGGGCAAATGGACCGCAAAATTGAAGTTATTGAATTAGTTAAGGCTGCAACTACAACAGGTGCAAAATCAACTACAGAAGAAGTGATTGCAAGTCCTTTTGCCTACATGAAAGAAATATCAGGTGATGAAGAAGCTGAAGGTAAAATTCGGCATTTAGTAAACCGAACTTATACCATACGTTACAATTCTGTAATAAAAGCAAAAAGCAATCAATTAAAGGTAAAAGATGCAAATGAAGTTTTTGAAGTAATTCATGTTAAAGAATTAGGAAGAAAAAAGCATTTGCAATTAATGGTTAAAATGTATGTATAATGCCAAAACCTATTGTAGAAATAACCGGTTTTTCTGAATTAGAAAAAAAAATCAAGTCTTTATCAAATGATAAGGATAAGAAAAATGAAGTTATCGGTATTTTACGACAGGTTGCAAACAGTACAGTAAAAGCGGCAAAACAGACAGCGCCAATATCAAAGAAAAAACACGTTGCGCGTGGTCGAGTTATTCAACCTGGTAACCTTAAAAAATCTATAGGTGTAATTGTAGGTAAAAAAGGGAATGCAAAATCAAATCCTACTGTTTATGTAGGACCAAGGGCAAAGGGTAAACAGGATGGTTGGTATGGTCATTTTGTTGAATATGGAATTAACGTTTATAATAAAGGTTTCAAACGTAAAAGAAAGGCAGGTGCTAATAATGGCGCTGCAATTCGTAGAACCAATGGTAATCCATTTATGAAAAACGCTTATGAACAAACAAAAGGTGCTGTTACGCAAGATGCTGAAGTTAAAGTAGCAAGATATATACAAAAACGAATCGATAAATTAAGTAGATAATGTTTCAATTTTCAGAATTACTATATAGTTTTTTCACTTCTAATATTGGTTTTACTTCAGTAATGGAAGATAAGCTATTTCCTATAATAGCACCTGAAGAAACTGTATCACCATTTGCTACATATAGAATAGGTGGTAAAGAAGGTGTAAGTAAAGATGCGGATGAATACAATGCTACTTTGTTTTTTTGGTTCGATGAAAACCAATATAATGAAGCTTTGCAATTTACTGATCAAATGATTGAATTAGTGAAAGCATCGCAAAATTTAGAATTTGTTTCATCTTCTATAGATTATATAGAAGAAAATGATTCCTATGCAGGAATAATTAACTTAATAAAAATATAAATTATGGCAGCAGGGCAACCATACAAAGGCAAGAACCTTCGAATCAGCGTTGATGGTGAAACTATCTTTCACGCTACAGAATGTTCGTTTAACTCTTCTATGTCATTAGAAGAAATTGCTACTAAAGATACTGATGGTAATTTAGTAGTTTCAGGAAATTATACTTGGGGTGTAGCAACCAATATGTTGGTAGCTGATAAAGCGGCAATGTCAACGCAAGAAGATTTTGCATCTTTATTAAACAAGCATAAAGCAGGAACGCAAGTTGCAATCGAATTTACTACAGGTACTACAGGTGATTTAATTATTTCAGGTAATGCTTATATCGAATCGATTAACTTCACAGCGCCAACAACAGGATTTGCAACAGGTGATGCAACCTTTAAAGGTAGTGGTGATTATACAGTAGGAACAGTTCCGGCATAGTATGAAAATCAAATTAATAAATAAAAGCTACAGCCTGAAATTCGGGCTGGGCTTTTTTAGAGTTTTAGGGCGTGTTTTTGGTGATACAACTTTAAATCAAACATTAGCACGTTTATCGGTTTTAGATGGTATAAAAGATGATATTCCGTATGATCTATTTGATTTAATTGAAAATCTAATAGTTGCAGCAGCAGATAACGCAGGAAATCCTATTGATGAAGAAAATGGAGATTTTTCTTCAATAGTAGATACTGTGTTTACTAATCCTGTTTTACTTCAGGAAATTATTACTGCAATAGTGGAATCAATGCCAAAACAAAACGCGGACCAGGGAAAGCAGAAAGCGCCGAAGAAACCGGGCGCAAAGAACTAACCTGGGATGAACTAGAAAGCATTGCTTTAGGTGAAATGGGTTTGCAAGCAGATTACTTTTATTCCATAACCTATAGGCAATTTGCTAATACTTTAGAAGGTTATCGCCGTAAAGAAGATAACTTATCAAAAGAAAGATTAATAATCATGCGTAAATTATCTTATGCAGCAATTTTACCGCATTTAAAATCTAAAGTTTCTGAGCATGAATATATGCCATTTCCTTGGGAAAATGATATTGTTGAAATGCAAAATATTAAATCAGCAGAAGAAATAGAAAACGAAATTAAAGAAATGAAAGAATTTTGGGCGATAATTGATGCTAAAAGAGCAAATCAAAACAAGTGTTAATCTATATTTTCTGTTTTATAAATTTTGGTTAAACTCGAAAAAGCCTTTGTATAATACAAAGGCTTTTTTATTTAAAAACGGAACAAAGTTACATTTTTTAGAACTTAAAAGATAGATATTGGTACTCTCTTAAATTCATAATTAAATGTAAAGTTAGTGCAATTATTTTTTAGCCTTTGTGTAATGCAAAGGCTTTTTTTATTTAAAAACGGAACAAAGTTACACAACAAAAATAAGCCTTAAAACTACTTTAGCTGAACTAATAAAGTAAGTGATGGCTGGTAGTTTAGCAAGTATTAACGTTAAGTTTTTCGCAGATTTGGTACAATTTAGTACGCAAATGCAAACCGCTAACAGGGATGTTGCTAAATTTGGTAAACAAATGCAAAGCATTGGCACTAAAATGTCAATCGCAATAACTGCGCCTTTAGCTTTATTAGGTAATCAATCTTTAAGTTTGTTTGATACGCAAGCAAAGGCAATTGCACAAGTAGAAGCTGGTTTAAAATCTACAGGGAATGCGGTTGGTTTTACTTCAAAACAATTACAAGATATGGCTTCAGGGTTACAAAACAATTCGTTGTTTGGTGATGAAGCTATTTTAAAAGATGTAACAGCCCAATTATTAACTTTTACAAATATTGCTGATAATGCTTTTGCTAGAACACAACAGGCTGCATTAGATTTAGCAACTCGTTTAGATGGTGATTTAAAAAGTGCTTCAATACAATTAGGAAAAGCATTAAATGATCCAAAAGCAAATTTATCGGCTTTGTCGCGTTCCGGAATTCAGTTTTCAGAAGATCAGAAAAAAGTAATCAACGCATTACAGGAATCAGGAAAATTAGCTGAAGCGCAAACGATAATTTTAGATGAATTAGAGAAGCAATATGGTGGTTCTGCTGCTGCTGCTGCGCAAGCTGGTACAGGTGGAATAACTCAATTAAAAAATTCCTGGGGCGATTTACTTGAAATGTTTGGTGAAATAATCAATGATGCTTTAAAACCTATTATTGGTTATTTTAAAGAATGGGTAACTTCTTTGCAGGGAATGTCAGCTGAAACAAAAAAAACAGTTCTTATTGTTGCAGGTTTGGCTGCTGCAATTGGTCCGTTAGTGGTTATTATTGGAACTATATTAACTTTAGTTCCTTCTATGGTTGCTGGTTTTGCTGCGATAAAAGGTGCTTTTACAGCATTAACTGCTACTATGGCTGCTAATCCATTTGGGGCAATAGCTGTTGCTTTAGGTGCTATTGTTTCTATTGGAATAGTAGCAACTTCACGTTTTTCTGAACTTACAAATGCTACAAAAGCTTATTCCGAAATTACGAAAACAGCATCGGAATCTATTGCAAAAGAAAAAGCTGAGTTGGAAAAAAACTTAGCAATTGCAAAAAATGAAAAGATAAGTAAAGAAGAGCGTAAAAAAGCAATTGCTAATCTGAATGCAATTTCGCCTGAGTATTTGGGTAATCTTACTTTAGAAACAATAAACACAAAAGCAGCTACTGAAGCTGTAGAAAAATACAATGTTGCTTTGCTTACTAAGGCAAAGGTTATGGCTGCGCAGGAAAAGTTGGTTGAAGTTCAAAAGAAACTTTTGGATTTGCAAATGGGGCAATTAGATGCCGTTAAACCATCTGTTTGGCAAAACCTTTCAAATGCTTTTATTTCAGGTGGAAATTCGGCTATTTTTCAAGCGCGTTCTGTTGCTGTTGTTGCTGAAAATTTAAACAATGAAACATCTGAGTTAACAAAGTTGCAGCAAATGCTTATTTCTTTTATTGGTGAAAATGATAAGTTTTCAGAATCTAATAAAACAGTTGAAAATTCTATTAATGGTGTTGTTGCGGCAGCTGAAAAATTACCTAAAGCTGGTACAATTGCTTTTTATGAATTAGAAATATCTAAGCTTCAAAAACTTCAAAAGGAGCAATCGACTACAATGCAATCGTATTATCAATTGCAAAATCAAATCGATGCTTTTCAAAAGAAAATCGATGCAATTGCGGTTAAAGATATTGAAGCAGTTAAAATTGAACCAATTAAACCTGAACCATTAGATTCTAATGCTTTTATTCAAAGTGTTATTAATGCAAATCAGGAATATTTAGCGCTTCAGCAAAAAAGAAATGAAGATGCTAAGTTATTAGATCAGGAATTTCAAAATAATGCAAATGAATTTAATGAAGGTATAACTTCAATTATGCAAAGTGTTGGTCAATCGTTTGCTGAAGGTTTTGGTGAAATGTTAGGGCAATCTATTGCAGGTGGTTTATCAATTCAATCTGTTTGGACCTTAATGATAACTGCTTTGGCTGATATGGCAATTCAGGTTGGAAAATTAGCAATCGGAATTGGTATTTCTGTTGGTGGTATTAAAAAAGCGCTTACTTCATTAAATCCTGTTGTTGCAATTGCTGCTGGGGTTGCATTAGTTGCATTAGGAACTTTAGCAAAGTCAGCATTGGCAAATATTGCTAATGGAAGCGGTGCGCCTGCGTTTGCAAATGGTGGTGTTGTTCCTGGTACTTCTTTGTATGGTGATAAAATTTTAGCGCGTGTTAATAGTGGTGAGTTGATTTTGAATCAAAAACAACAAAGTAACCTTTGGGGAATGATGAATAATTCCGGTGAAGGCACAAATATCGTTTTAGAAGGTGGTTTTAGATTGGCAGGTTCTGATTTGGAATTGGCTATAGAACGTGCAATAAGAAAAAATAACAGAAAACAATAATGAATATTACAAACATAATAGTAAAAATTATAGATAAGTTTCAAAATGACAGGGACTTAATTGAAGAGTTTACGGCTGTAGGCGCGCCAAAACTTATCTATAATGGTGCTGATGATAAATATCAGCCTATTATGGCATCTGAGTTTCAATTCAATCTTATGGTTAATGATAAAACGGATGGTAAGTTTTTTCATTTATACACAGGTAACGAAAAACGTTATTTAGTTACTGTTGAGGACCAAGATAATAACTTGTTATTTGAAGGTTTTCTTTTGCCTGATTTTTATTCTGAACCTTATGATAATGGGGTTATTTTCGTTGATTTAACGGCTACTGATGGAATTGGATTATTAAAAGGGCAATATTTACCGAATCAATATTACAAACAAGAAACTTCTGTAATTAAATTAATTGCGGAATGTTTGCGTTTTACACAATTAGATAAAAACATCGTTTTTGCACCTGCAATAGAAAGTGCTGCAACTGATTATCGATGGGATGAAATCGCGGTTAATGGTGCAACGTATTTAGAAGGTGAAATTGAATTTCTTCAATTAATAGGTGAAATTATGCCTAAGCGTAAAAATGTATATGAAATCTTAGAATTGTTATTAAATAATTTAGGATGTACATTATATGGTCAAGGTGATGCTTGGTTTATTGAAGGAATAAATCGTAAACATGAGCTAAATCAGTTTGTGTATAATTATGATAAAGATGGAGTTTATCAAAATACTGAAACTTTAGTTAAAGATTTAATTGATATAACTTTTTTTAAAACGCCTACAGTTAGTATTGTATCGCCTTGGAAAAGAGTTGATGTTGAGTGGAATTGTGATGAAGATGGTGATTTAATTCCTGCAAAAGAATTATTAGGTGTTCCTGATGGTAATATATTGTTTCCTTCATTTAATCCATCTGATTTTTGGAAAATTACCGGTTCTGCAACAATAAATCTTATTTCGGACAGATTTAGATTAAGATACCAAAATCTTGGTTTGCTTTCAATATTATCAGGAAGTGAAGCACCAACGCATATTACTATTGGTGGAAGATTGCCTTCTTTAAATGAGGATTTATCATATTACTATACTTATCCATTAGCACAAATTGAAAATCATTATGTTGATATTAGAAATAAAAAATATTTAAAAGTTTCTGATGAATATATTGATAGAGAAATTGAGTTCAAAATGAATATTTCATCTGATGTAAGAAGGGATGATGATAGTCCGTTTGTGTTAGCGACTGAAGGAGTAGATGAAAGTGAATTATCTTATTCTTATAAGTATAAAATGTTGGTTAAAGATAATATTGTTTTATCAACTTTATTACCAAATTCAGATATAAAAAATGTGCGGTTAACTTGTAAAAAATCTGAAGCTACTTCAGATATACAAGAACCATTGTTACAAGGTGATTATTTTATTATAAAACCATATACTGTAGATGCTACAATTGAGCAAAAAGAGTTGGGTTTTATTGAAAATGGTTTTTTTAATTTAAAATTATATCCGCCTGTTTCACCTGATCCGCAATTGCCTTGGTATTTTAGATATGTTGTTCAATCATTATCGGTTAAAATTTCAGAATTAAAAACCTGGTTGCATTCGCTTACAAGGGATATTGATTTTACAACAATAAAAGATGTTTCAATTTTTCATGGTGATTCAATTGCTGATTTAACTGAAAAACAATTCCGTTTCAGGCGACCTATTTATGGTTCTGAAGGTGGTTATGGTCAAGTGGTTGTTTTGTCTTATGAAAATCTATTTCCTTTACAGCCTTGGTTTTATCATTATTTTATTAGTTATCAATCATATTTGGCGATTTCTGAAAATCCTGAATTGTTTTATGTTGTGTTTGGTGGTAATGAAATTTTTATGAATGATTTGAATAATGGTTCGCAAGAAGCTTGGAGTTTAACAGCGGCTTTTGGTGGGACTTATTTTTTACAAATCAATTCTCAATTAATTAATCATCCTTCAGGTATTGGTTCAAACATTTTGGATTTCTTAAATATTTATGTAGGAGAATCTGAAGTGTATGTTGTTGGATATGAACCTGAAGATAATGAATGGCGTGAAAGCTGGAAGCGTTTTGGTGAAGATGAAGATATTCGTTATGGTGTTGCATTAGGTAAAATTTACCATGATGTACAGCCTGAAGCTTTAGTAAAAATAGAAGGTAGTGCTATTGGGTGTTTATTTCCTCGTGAAATTGGGCGCTTTTTATGGCGTGATATAAAGAATTTTGTTCCTACTAGAATTTCGATTGATTTTTCAAAAGGTAGAACGGAAGTATTGTTATTAGAGAGTTTACATCAAATAGTTACAGATTATGTCAATTAATAATACAGTACATATAATTTTTGTAAAAGTTCCGCAATATATAGGTTCGGTTGTGTATCGAATTTATTGCTTTGCTGATTATTGTGAAGATGATTATTGTGAATAAATTTTTAAGAAATGGCAATTAAAACAATAGGTAGAATAGTTCTTTATGAACCTTTAAATCAAGATAAAATTGATGAACTTTTAGCAAGTTCTGATACTATTATTTTTGAGATTGAAAGAAGATATGTTTTAGGTAATGTTCCTGATTTGTTAGGTGCTGTTTTGCCAACTCAATTTGATGATCTTTCAATTGATTATATAGAAGCTTTAAAAAACACAATTGATATTTCAACTTTTATTCATGAAGAAAATGCAATTATGTTTAATGTTAAGTATAATCCAGGGACAAAAACATTTGATTTAACAGAATCTTATGTAAGAACTGAAAAAGATACTACTGCAACAATGGGTACTGTTACAACAGGTCAATTATTAGATGCTGTATTCATTACGCCTGGGTTAAATGGTTCAATAAAAACTAAAATATCATTGCCGTTTGGTCAGGCAATATCTGATCCTGATGTTGATATTTTAACTGATTTAGGGTTGGTTTTAGATACAGGGCATACAGGTAGTTTATTTACTTTTTCAGAGCAAAAAGTTCCTTATATGGTTTTCTTTTCTCAGCCATCATCAGTATTAACTGAAAAATATAGTATAGAATTTAATTATCAAAATCAAACAATTGAAATATGACTTTAGTATTTAGATCAATAAAAGGAAGCAAGTTAACATCAGCAGAAGTTGATGGTAATTTTAGTTATTTAGAAAGTTTGATTGGTGGTCAAGGTAATGCTGTTGTTTCTGAGAGTGGTTTTACATTAGTTGATCAGGATTTAACAATCAATGCAGATTGGGTTTGGGCTATACTTGGTGTTTCATACACAAATGCAGCTGCTGTTGTTTTAAATATTCCTTTTGCTTCTTCAGGAAATCAAAGAATTGATTTAATAGTAGCAAATCAATCAAATACATTTGAGCGTGTTGCTGGTACTGAAAGTGCTTCAAATCCTACAGCGCCGCCTGTGCCAACAAATAAAATTTTGGTAACTTTTATGACAGTTACTGATGGTGTGGTTGGTACACCTGTTTTGCCTATTGTGGGTTCACAATTCAAAAAGAAATCAGAATCTGCTGCTTTTAATAATCCTTCACTTTCAGGAACTAATGCTATTATTCAGTTGCAACCAAATGGTCAAAGTGGTTATGCTTTTTCAAATGCGGGTTTAACTTCTATAGATGGTTTGGGTTTGGATTTAATTACAGGGAATCCTGACGCAGAAACGCCTTATGAAGGTAAAGATATTATTATATATAATAATAAATCAACTGATTTAATTTTATTACATGATGGACCTGGAACAGCATCTTCAAAGTTTTTGCTAGAAGATAGTGTTGATTTGGTTATTCCTGCTGGTGGTAAAGTTTGGTTGAAATATGGTGTTGATTATACAGAAATGATATTTAAGAGTTGGAGTGTTGGTGCAGTAGAAAGGATAAGTGTTACTCATTCTCCTATGACTTTAATTTCAATGTCAACACTTGGTACATGGGCGTTTTTTGATTATAGGGGTTTTTCTGGGGCGACATTGTCTTATTCTTTAGGAACTGGAACAAATCCAAGTATTACTGCTGATTTAAGTTCTGCAATTTCTATTATTCCACCAATAGGTAAGAAGTTAAAAGGTTTTTATTTTTGGAATTATTCTGGTTTACAATTAGAGTTTGGTTTTTTAAAATCAGATGTTATAACACCAAGTACAAACACAACTGCTGATACAAACACTAATAGAAGATTTATTCAAAAGTTTTCTTTTGGAAATAATTATAGGCAGCCTGTGTATCACGAAATAACTATGGATGATACAGATGCTGTTAGTGGTTCTCAATATTTTCCTTGTGTAATTAATTCAAGTGGTTCAACACAGTCATTAAGATTTTGTGCAATTTATATAATAGAATAATTATGAAACATATAGTAGATAGAAATAATATTCGGTTACCTTATACAGAAGAATTTATAGAGCGTGGTGTTCCAAACGGAATGGATGTTTTAGATTGGAATATTGTTGAAACTGAATTAGAATCTAATCCAAACTTTAACAAAAATAAGTGGAATGGTTTGGAATGGATTGAAGGTTTAACTAATGAGGAAATTGCGCAAAATCAATTAGAACAACAAAAAGAACTTGCAAAAGCTTTTATGTTGCAAAAAGAATTAGATGGTCGTGCTTTTTATAAAGATATTGATTTAAGAATTACTGTTGCTTTTTCTGCAATGGATAGGAATGTTTTGTTTCCAAAATTAGCTGAGATCGATGCTGTTTTATATCCACCTTTATTAAAAATAAAAACAGGTGATTTTGCTTCTGCATTGTATTTGTTTTTAAATCAAGATGCGCCAACGGATGCTTTTATTTTAGATTTCTATAATGAAGCTTTACAGTATTGCCAAAATTACTACGATACTAAATACCCTAAATAGTTATGAATTGCATCGTATATATTTCGGTAATCTTAGTATTGATATACTTTTTAAAAAAAAGTAAAAACACATTCTTTTCTCAGGATAGAACAACTTTAGAGGAATATCGAAATAAAATGATAATGCTGCTAAAGTATAAAAATAGATCAGAATCAGATATAGATTTATATATCCAGGCGTATGATTTCTTTTGCAGGTTTACTTCAAAGTTTGATGGCGCTACTATTGTAAAAGATTTAGAAGATTTACCAAATTTAGATTTGGATGCTATGGCGCATGATTATGAGTGTTTAATAGGTGCTAATAGAAATTTTGTAAAATGGTTTAAATCATCATGGAAATACTTTGATAATATGGTAAAAAACGGCAAAGGAAATCAAGTCTTTCGTTTTGTATTGGTTTGCCTTGCTGGGTTTGTTTTCGTTCCGTATTGTGCCTTATTTACACCTAAATATTATATAAAATCAAATAATAAGTTTAACATTTAAAATCAGTCAGTTTTATGAAGCAAGTATTTAATCAATTCATCGGTCATAAAGAATTTTATTTTTTATCAATTTCAGTTGGGACTGTGGTTTCTTCAATTATTACATTTTTATCTACAATACATGAGCGTTATTTCTTAGGGGTTACAGTTTCTTTATGGTTGATAGCTTTTATTATAAATGTTTTTGATATTCATACAGGTATTAAAGCTGATACTGTTACAAGTAAAAAAGAAGGTAAAAATTTTGTTTTTAAAAGTGGTAAAGCTTGGCGCGCTTTTGAAAAAATAATCATTTTTACTTTGTTGATTTGGTTTTTGTGGACACTTGAAAAAGAAATTTTAAGGTTAGAGTTTTTTAATTTTTTGATTACAATAGTTACAGGTGTAAAATTTATACTTTTTGTTTATGTAATGCTTATTGAATTGCAATCTATTGGTGAAAATGAGGAAACTCGTTTTGGTAAAAAATCAAAGCTTTTTGTTTTATTGGATAAAATAATTGATGTGGTTAATGAAGGTATTATTAATAAAATAAAAAAAACAATTGAATAATATGAAATATTCAGAATTAAAAAAGATAACAGCGCCAAAAGTTTTGGTTCAGGCTATTAAATTGTTTGGAACAAAAGAAATAGTTGGTCCGCAGCATAATCCTGTAATTATTAGTTGGGCTGATGAATTAGGATTAAAAAAGATTTATACTTCAGATGAAATTGCCTGGTGTGGATTGTTTGTTGCAATTTGTGTAAAGCGTGCAGGTAAGAAATTAGTTGAAAATCCATTATGGGCGCGAAATTGGGTTAAATGGGGAACTAAAGTTGATGTTGCGATGCTTGGTGATGTTTTGGTGTTTTCAAGGGGTTCAGGTGGTCATGTTGGTTTTTATGTTGGTGAAGATCAAAAAGCTTATCATGTACTTGGTGGTAATCAAGGGAATGAAGTTTCAGTAGTTCGAATCGATAAAAAGCGCTGCATTGGAATTCGTAGAACCGAATGGAGTAATTTTCAACCTAAAGAGATTGTTCAGGTGTTTTTAGATGCAAAGGGTAATTTATCATTAAATGAAGCTTAATGGAAATTAAAGCAAAATTAGAAAATATATCAGGAGTTGATTATCTTGTTTTTAAACTAGACTGTTCTGTTGGGTTAATGTCTATTCCTGTTATAATTAAAGGGAGTAGGGAAAAATATAATGCTTGGACTTGGAATGGCAGTATAGAAAAACCGACTTTAAAACCTAGTGTTAGGACTCAATATTTTGACAATGAAAAAGGTTTAACGGAAATTCATTATTGGTTAAATAATGGAGTTTGTGAATGTTTACCTGATTGCAAAGATGGTAATGCGGGTAAAAATATTAATTTATTAAATTTTAGTGATGATGAATATTAATTTACATGAGAATAAAGCTAGAAATGGTGTTCTTTATTTTGGTTGGATTTTGTTTTTTGTTTGTTTGTTTTTTAGGGGTTGTGGGAATAGCGCTAATCCTGTTGATACAGATAAGGTAATTATTCCGGCTGTAACTAAAAGTTTACCAACTGATACAGGGATTGAAAATATACCTATTGAAGTGCCTAAGTGGTATCGCGATAAAACAACTGAAAATAAATACCTAAAGGATCTTTCAGAAGCCGAACAAAGAATTCTTGCATACCAGGAAGAAATTGATAATATGCAATCTGAATTCATGTGGTCTGATTCTATAAAAAAGGCAGAATTATATCGATTAGCAACAGAATTAAAATCTTTTGAAAGTCAGTTCGAAGATGAAAATCTGAAGCTTACAATAAATGGAATAATTGCAGGTAATGAGGTAAAAGAAATTACACCAAACTACACTATAAAAGAACGTAGAATAGATGTACCTATTAAACAGGTTAAATTTCGTATGTTAGTAGGTGGGGGATTAGGAAATTCAATCACTTTTGATAAGCCGCTTTTTAATGCAAATGTAGGATTCCAAAACGCAAAAGGAAATATTATAAGATTTTCATTTGATACTGAAAAACGGATTATGATCGGTTATGATTTTTCGCTTTTTAAGATTCAGAAATAAAACCTAAATTAGCCAAGTTAACACTTGGTTTTTTTATGGCAATTTTTGAAGAAATATATAATGATAAAAACGGCGTTCCGTTTACTGCTGAAACTTTTTTAAATCAGTTACGATTATCAAATCCGGATTGGTGGGAAGGTGAAGAAACAAAATCTAATTGGGTTTTTAGAGGTCAATGGGATTCTAAATGGGAAATTGTTCCATCTGCATGGCGAAAATATAATAATCCATTAGAACCTTTAAAAAAGCGAATTGCAAAACTGCAAAAGCCAATATCACCTGCAAAAGAAATTTCAGATGAAGATTTGGAATATTTTATTCATGTTAATGCCGAATATCAGGCTGTTGCTGATTTTTATCATTTAGCAAATGATTTGGGATTTGATATTGAGAATGTTGGTGGTAATCCTATTAAAAATGGTACTTTGTTAAATTCTGCGAATATAATGATGCTTCAAAGAACTTTATATCAAGCGCAACATCATGGAATTCCAACAAGGTTAATTGATTGGACTAAGAATCCATTGTTTGCAATTTATTTTGCTATTGGAAGGGAATTTAGGGCAAATAATAAACCGGAATATATTTCTGTTTATGCTTATAATTTAAAAAAAATTCCTGTGTCTATAGGTTGTGATTATAAATCTTTTGGGGGTATTACATTGCAAATATTAAGAGAAGAAAATTTTAAGAGTAATTATATACATTCTCAGCAAGGTTTGTTTACTATAATTAATTCAAATGATAATGCGTTGAAAGAATATTATAAGGATAATAATGGATTTCCAAGTGTTGAATATTTGTTTAAGATGATAGACAAAGAAAAGGATTTTAAAGAACCTATATTGTTAAAGTTTAATCTAAGTATTGATGAAGTAGATAAATTACTTTTATTATTAGATAGAGAAAATATAAGTCAGGCGCATTTGATGCCTAATTTAGATAAGGTTGCTGAAACTGTAAAAGCAAGATGGGAATATTGATTAAGCATGAAGAGATTGATGCAGCAAGGGTTATATTCGTGCAATTGAAATGTAACTTACATGAATCGCCGCAAGATTATGTTTCTAATGAAAAAAATGTTGGCGCAATAGTATGTTATCCATCTGTTAAAAATTGCCGTTCTTTTTGGGTTGATATTGAAAATATTAATGAATATAAACTTAAAATTTTATTCAAAAGGCATAAAGAAGTTCCGTTTAAATTTTTTATTTATCAGGTAGATTCTTATTATAGAATCGGTTGGAAAATATAAAATTAATGCGACTATTTCACGACTTTTAAATTAAGTGTTTTCTATAATTCCCTTTGATAATAATGCTTAACGTGAATTTTAAAATATATCTTCTAATGAGTAGGTCCCAGGTTCGAATCCTGGCGCGATCACACTTAAAAACCTGCTAACTAGCAGGTTTTTGTGTTTTTGTATGTTTTTTATTTTTATATTTACCGAAACAAATTGCAACAAATTGCAACAATTTCACGACTATTTCACGACTTGAAATGTAATTAAAATATGAAAATTGAACTTAAATTAATCAAATCTAAGAAAGAGAGTGAAGCTGGTTTTCCATTGGCTTTTGAATTTTCGCACCAAAATAAAAGAAAACGTAAAAATATTGGTTATTCTAAACAGGAACATTTTATAGATGATCATAAAACGATTTCTGCAAAACATCCTGATTTTTCTGTTTTGTTTTCATTAATTAATGATTATAAAGTTGAAGCGCGTAAAATTGTTCTTTCAGGTATTACTGATGTTGAAAAAGCATATAAATTACTTTTTGAAACAAATTATAAAGAACCTTCTTTCAAGGTGTTTTGTCAGCAGCTTTTTGAGCAAATGAAAGTTCAAATTGATGGATTTGAAAAAAATAAAAATATTCTGTATAGAAATAAAGTTGCTGGAAATTTAAAAGTTTATCAAAACGTATTAAATCAGTTTGATGTTTTTATTGATGATTTATCTGCTTCTGAAATAAATTATAATGTTTTAGCTGAATTTCGCGATTTTATGATTCAAAAAGGAAATTCAAAACCTACGATTCATGGTTATTTGTCTACTTTGCGTTCTCTATATAATAAAGCAAGTATAAAGTATGGTTTTGAAAATAAAAAGCCGTTTGAAGGCGTTTTTGCTGGCTTGAAAATAAAATCTTATAACTCAAAAAAGAAACATATTACTAAAGATGATATTCAGCTGCTTGAATCCTGGAAAGGTCCTAAACTGAAAACTGAAGCTGTTGATTTGTTTCTGCTGCAATTCTATTTTGCAGGTGCTGATTTAATTGATTTGTATTACATGGAAAAAAAGCAATTGGTTAATGGTAGATTATATTTTGAGCGTGGAAAAACAAATACCGGAAAATTAATTGATTTATTAATCCATGAAAAAGCCGCCGCAATTTTGAAAAAATATCAAAATTCAACTAAATATGTTTTTGATTTTAGAAAAGATATTAAAGGTTATGAAACCTTTCGTTCCAGGTATGCAAAAAATCTAAAGAAAGTTCAAACTGAATTAGGAATAGAAGTTAAACCTATGGGTGGTGTTTTAGGTGTTAAAGTAGCGCGCCATACTTTTGCAACCATCGGAAAAAACAAAATGATTGATGCGGATATTTTGCGCGAGTTGATGGGGCATGAACGCGATGATGTTGATAATTACTATAAAGATCGTTTTCCTGAAATGGTTCGTGATGAAGCTTTAATTCAGATTATAGGTTAAAAACGCTTTTGAAAAATTTCGACAAACATTCATAATTCTTTTTGAATTGTTTGTTATTTCTTAAAGTTCCATCGTTTTTAAGAGCGTAATATTCTAAAGAATTTTCGTTTTTATTGGTTGATATATTTCCAAATCCAACTTCAACTGAATTTTTAAATCTTATGTTGTAAATTTCAACAGTAGTTTCTTTGATGTTGAAATCGAAATTCATTTCTTCAGAAATAAAAAATGATACGCCGTTGCATTTGCATTCTGCATTTTTAAAATAACCTTTATTTCCATTAATAGTAACTTTTGGATTTTCAGAAAGCCTGGAAATATATGTAGAATCGTTTTTAATGTTTTCTGTAAAATAGATCGTATTGTATTTTATAGAAACGTTTTCTTGTGCAAATGAAATGCAGCAAAATAATAGTAGTATGTATTTCATAGTAAAGATTTTACATCAAAAATACAAAATTATTTATTATGGTTTTGTTTAGCGCTTTTTATTAATTCAATTTTTTCTTTTAATAAATTTATTACTTCAATTGTCATGTTATAATTCTTAGAATTTTCTTCAAAATTCACTAATTCGCTTTGTTTTTTATTTATTTCATCTATAGTATCAATGATTTTTTTATCAAAACCTGATACATTTTCATATACTTCAGTTGGTTCATTTACAACTGAAATATCAATTTTTTGATTCAAAATTTTATCTAATATTTGATGTTTTGTAACTGGAATTTCTTTTCCATTTTCGTAGCCATTAATAGTTTGAGTAGAAACGCCAACCATTTCTGCTAATTGTTTTTGAGTAATACCTAATTTTTTTCGTTTTTCTTTTATTTCCATTGCGTTCATAATCAGCTAGTTATAGTTTAACAAATGTTAAAATTTAAAATATTTGATATTTTAATATGCTATATATCAAATATTTGATATATTTGTCTTGTCAAACACTTGAACAAGTATATATCAAAAGATGTGCCAACTTGACAAGACAAATACAAATATATGAATTTAATTCAAATTAATCCGGTTGATGAAGATGTTGCATTGCTTGGTAATGCTATTAGAATTTTGAATGAATTTAAAATGCTTGGATTTACTAAGCGTGATGCTTTTGTTGAAGTTGTGATTCAAAAAGATTCACACTACAATCAGTTTGGTAATATTCAGAAGCTTATGAATTTTTGGTCAGGTCGTGTTAAGGATAAAAACCTGAATAATGATCTTGAAAAAGTAATTGAAAAATTAAAGGCTGAATAATGGAATCTTTAATTAAAGCAGCGGATTTTGCCAACTATCTTGAAAAAAGAGGTTTAATCATTGTTTCAAAAGTAGAATTGGAACGAATGGCAAAAATTGAAATTAATCAAAAACGTAAAGATTTGCTTTCAAGAAAATTCCTAAAACTTAAAGAAATTTTAGAATTAGAATTATTGCCTGTTAAAAGTAAAACTACGCTTGAAAGATGGATTGATAATGGCACTTTTTTGCCTTCTGAAGTTTCAAAAAACGCAATTGGACAAACTATAATATTAACATCTTCATTATATCGCTTAGGTTATGCAAAATAAAGTTTTAAAGTTTCCGAAATCGGCATCAAACGTTGCAGCTGAATTTGCTGGAACAAATAGTAGAGTTGGTAAAACTTATCCTAAATGTAAGCCTGGTGAATTATGTAATGAAGTTTATGTATGTGATTCAATTACTAAATGTGATAAATGTAAAAAATTAAAGTCATGTTAGTTTGGATTTTGATAATCGGTGTGGTTATATCTGCATTTTCTACAGCTTTGATTTTTCTGTTTTGGATGGTTAAAGATTTGAAATCTTCAATTAATAAATACTGTGTTTCATTAGATGCTTATCACGATTGTAATGATTATATAATTTGTGATGAAGGGCATCCTGAAAAACCTTTCAAATGTACAGAATGTGGTAAAAGATATTAATCAAAATAAATATAAAAATGACAACAAAATTTGATGAAATAATAAGAACTACTTCTGATGTAATGGAAATGAAAGGAAGTTATTTAGCTGAAAGAGTTTTAAGAACCTGGGCTGAAGATTTTGTAGATGAAGATACCGGTGATGTTGTATCTATTGAAAGAAATGAAATTTTATTTAATAAAGGCTTATTGATTGATGATAAAATATTAGGTGAAATTAATTTTCATTTACAATGTGGTGATATTAAAGAAGTAAAGCTAAGTAATCAAAAAAGGGAATGTTCAAGATATTCAGGTAATGCTTCTTTATGGGTTGTAGTTATTAAGCTAAATGGTAAGAAAAAAACATTGTATTTGTATGCAAACTCAGTTGAAACAGCGGTTGCTATAGCATCAGATTATGTTGAACAAAAATATTCAGGAATTTTTGATTTTAAATCAATTAAAGAATTGGATTACAGCAACCTTCTTTCGGTTAATAATGAAGATCAGGAATCTGATTCTGATGTTTTAGATGTTTATAAAATTATAGTTGAATTATTTGAAGATGGTGATTCTTTTGAATCTTCATATGTTGTTCATGGAACTGATGCAGAAGATTGTAAAAAAATAATTCACGATTTTATAATTAAAAGAAGATTACAAGAAAACGCGTCTGTTGACTTTGAATTAAAGTTGATTTCTGCTAAAACGATTCCTTGTAATTATATCATCGAGCCTGATTTCTGCTTGCAATATTTAGATAAAAAATAACATTTATGGAAACCGCTACTTATAACGAATCTAAAGCTAAAGAAGTTGAAGCTGCTGTAATGCAAGTTTTCGATTGTAAATTATCTGAAGTTATTGGTGTTTCAGATACGCCATATAAAAAAGTAGTGGTTTTTGTATTGAAAAAATTACTTGATTTTGATAAAAGAAATATTGCACGTGCTTATTCTATGAATGTTTATTACGTGCCTACAGTTGTAGATGAAATTGAAATGATGTTTTTGATTGATGCATCTACTAGAAATAAAATTGTTGAAGTAAGTAAAATTATAGGTTATGAGTGTAAAACAATGGACCAAAAAAGAAATCAATTTGTTGCGTAAAAATTATGCTGCATCTAATAAGGTTGAATTGCTAAATATGTTTCCAGGTAGAACTTATGGTTCATTAAAAAACAGGGCTACATTGTTAGGATTAAAGAAAGGACCTTGTAATTATGGGCGTAAAATTTGGACTGAATCTGAAATTACTGAAATAACAGAATCTTATGCTAATACGCAAAATATTGAATTAGCTGCTAAATATAATTGTAGTGTTTATTCAATTCAGAAATTAGGTTATAAGTTAAGATTGAAAAAAAGTGATGCTTTTAAGAAAACTTTTATAACTGAAAAATTTTTAGAAGCTGGCAAGAAAACTCGTTTTAATCCTGGTAATGTTTCTTTTAATAAAGGAAAAAAAATGACTGATTTTTTAAGTTCAGAAGCTATTGAAAAAGTAAAGAAAACGCAATTTAAAAAAGGTCAAGTTCCGCACAATTGGAAACCAATTGGTTTTGAAAGAAAAACAGCTGATGGTTATATCGAAGTTAAAGTTCGTGATCAATGTGGTAAAGATAGAGTTAAGAATTTTCAATTTAAGCATCGTTTGCTTTGGGAACAGGTTAACGGTTCTATTCCAAATGGAATGATGGTAAAATTTAAAGATGGAAACAAAGAGAATATAACTATTGAAAATTTGTTTTTAGCATCTATGAAGGAAAATCTTATTGAAAATACATTTAGTGATACTTCAATAGTTAAAAGATTTTTAGGTGTTAAAGATGAAAAAGAAGTTGAGTTTATAACTGAAAATGCGCCAATTCTTATTGAGGCAAAGCGCAATCAAATAAAGTTGAACCAAAAAATAAAAGAACAATGCAAAACAGATTAGAAGAATTAAAAAGTGATTTTATAGGTAAAGAATTTATTTATCAAGAAGCGCCGCATTTGGCAAAAAAATCGCATAAAGGTATTGATGTTTCGATAGTAGGTGATAAGTTTAAGATTGAAACCGATACAAGAACTTTTGTAGTACATAATTCAGAATTAAATAACTTCATAGAAAAGGTAATTTTTTCAGGTGATTTAGTTGTTATAGAAAAAAAAGAAGTAAAACCTTTGGTTAAAAAAAATGAAGTTTTTATTCCTGAAGCTTGTAATAATCTTAGTGATGGATTGATGGCTATGTTTAATAAAATATCATCAGGAACTGCATCTAAAAACGATTTTGAGCAAGCAAAATCAATGAGTGATATTGCTGGTAAAATAATCGATGTTGAAAAGGTTAAGTTGGGTTATTTAGCATTAAGTAAAAGATAAGATATGCAGCCTAATTTCTACGCTATTATTCCTGCATCAGTTCGTTATGATAACGAAATAATTCCTAATGCAAAATTGCTTTATGGTGAAATATCTGCAATGTGTAATGTAGAAGGTTACTGCTGGGCTGAAAATGGCTATTTCGCTGAATTATACAATGTGAGTAGTTCAACAATTTCAAGATGGATTTCACAACTTGAAAAAAGAGGTCATATCAAATCAAAATTAAATAAAAAAGAAGGTAATACAAGAAAGATTGTATTGAGCGTAAAGCTACCAAAAGCTATTGACGAAAAGCGCAAAACCTATACGCAAAAAGCGCAAGAGGTATTGACGAAAAGCGCAAGAGGTATTGACGAAAAGCGCAAATCAATATATGATAATAATACAATTAATAATACAATTAATAGAGAGGAATTCGCACTTGATTTTTTTGAAATTAATTTTCCTTCTGCTTATGATGAATTTTGTATGAATTACAAATCTAAAATTTTAGATTTTGAAGAGTTCAAAATTTTGTTTAATGCAAAATGCGAAAAAGAAAAATTAGAATTTGATCAGCGTGTTATTCGTGGTCGCTTAATTTCTTTTGCTGTTAACTACATCAGAAATCAAAAAGAAGATTCAAAAGTAATTGATCTACACAAAAAAGAAGATAATAAACAACCAGCCTACATGGCAAATAGATTTTAATTATGGAAGTAATACAAGTAAGTAAATCAGAAATAATAGAATTGAATAAAGGTAAGTTACCGCCTGCTGCAATTGAATTAGAAGAAGCGGCTTTAGGTGCAGCTATTATTGATAGAAAAGGTGTTGATGATTTAATGATGGTAATTAAAACCGGTGATGCTTTTTATAAAGAAAGTCATAAATATATTTTTGAAGCAATTCAATCTTTATTTTCTGAAGGTGAACCGATTGATTTGCTTACCATATCACAAAGATTAAAAAGATTCGGTAAGTTAGATTTAGTAGGTGGTGATTATTATTTAATTCAATTAACACAAAAAGTATCTTCATCTGCGCACATGGATTATTGGTGTAGAATAATATTGCAGAAATATATTGCGCGTGAAATTATTAAATTTAATTGCAATACAACTGCATTAGCTTATGATGATAGTGTTGATATTTTTGAGTTAATGAGTAAGCTTCAGCATCAGTTTGATGAAATATCAAACATTGGAATTAATGGTAGAAAAAGTAAAACATTCAAAGAAAACTTATCTGAACTATCTAAGAAGATTGAATTCCTATCTAATCAAACCGAAAACGATAAGTTAATTGGTGTGCATACAGGTTTTAAACGTGTTAATAAATATACCGGTGGTTATCAAAATCAAGAACTAATCATTTTAGCAGCGCGCCCTGGTATGGGAAAAACTTCAATGATATTGAAAACTGCAATTGAAAATGTAAAGATTGGTAATTCTGTTGGGTTTGTTTCTTTGGAAATGTCGGCACTACAATTAACAGCGCGTGCTGTAGCAGTAGATACTAACTTTCATTTATCACAATTGATTAAAACAGGATTCGATAAGCAAAAGTATTTTGAATCTTATGCTAATCACCAGGGTAGAATGTCAGATTATAATTTATTTATTGATGATGCTTCTGAAACTGATATTAATATCATTGTATTAAAAGCGCGTTATTGGAAACGTGTTTATGATATTAAGTTGTTGGTGATTGATTATTTACAGCTAATGACTAATAGCGCAATCAAAGGTAATAATCGTGAGCAAGAAATATCTTCAATTAGTAGAAGATTGAAGATGTTAGCAAAGGAATTAGATATTCCTATTGTTGCTTTATCGCAATTGAGTAGAGCAGTAGAAACGCGTGGTTCTAGTAAAAGACCTTTGTTAAGTGATTTGCGTGAATCAGGTGCTATAGAGCAAGATGCTGATATTATTCAGTTTATCTACAGACCTGAGTATTACAAGATAGATATACAAGACAATCCTGAGTTTGAAGATATGGTTAGTGATGGTGGTAATACTGAGTTAATATTTGCTAAGTATCGTGCAGGTTCTGTTGGTGTAACAAATTTGAAATGGATAGGTGATAAGACAAAATTTATTGATCCATCTGATGAAGAGGAAAATCATATTCAATACGAATCAGATGTAGTAACAGCTATTCCTGTTGGAAATGTTACTGAAGCTTTTGAATTACCGAATAATAATACTGAACTACCTGAATGGTTAAACGATGAAGAAGATTAGTTATGGCAAATAATCCTAAGAAGATAAAACGCGCTTGGGTTATAGAGCGTAAGCCGTTTGAACGTGATAATTCTAATGCTGACTTCTATAATAGTTGGACCTGGAGAAAGTTGAGAAAATTATTTTTAGATAAGAATCCGTTGTGTAAACATTGTGAAGATAAAGATGAAATAATAAAAGCAACTGTTGTAGATCATATCCTACCTATCAACCGCGGTGGTGAAAGGTTAGATGAAAGCAACCTTCAATCATTGTGTGAAAGTTGTCATAATAAAAAATCTGCAAATGAAAGCAGAAGTTAAGGGGGATATGGGGTTAAAATGTTTGAGTATCGAATCCGCCTACAT
>JAAOEI010000121.1_pt1 | contig 30848 bp, 54 predicted proteins | sample 7059261 | NCBI WGS metagenome assembly JAAOEI01 (sample SAMN14008812, study PRJNA610033) | viral metagenome | isolation source: viral particles filtered from seawater | place: China: Hangzhou Bay, Yangshan Deep Water Harbour | collected 2017-10-31 | reverse complement strand
GAGTATTTACGCAAAGAATACGAGTATTTACGCAAAGAATACGAGTATTTACGCAGACCATTTAATAATTATTTAAAATTAACCGATATTTTCCGTTTTCCACGCGAAAAAAGCAAATATTATACGCACGATACAGTAAAACCCGAAACGCTTACAAGAGCGTTAATATTAACCTGTTCACGTGAAAATGATTTAGTAATTGTTCCCTTTGCTGGAAGTGGTACAGAGTGTGCTATGAGTGCAAAAGAAAAAAGGCGTTTTGTAGGTTTTGAGATAACAAAGAAACACGCAAAGATGGCAAACGAAAGAGCAAAGAAGATTTTAAAAGCCCCTACTTTGTTTTAATTATGCACAACACCGGTATAAATACAACTAACTGAAAAATAAATTTGCATAAGTCAAAATAAAGAGGTATTTTTGTACCCGTCAAACAATGAGAGATTACATTAAAAACAAACCAACCCTAAACCAAGCCGCATTTGCAAGGAGTATAGGCATGCGCCCGCAGAAGTTCAACGACTGGCTTCATGGCCGCAAGAATGTCAACGGAGAGAATTGGGAAAAGATACGCGCAGGATTAGAAAGGGAATACGGGGAGCACTTCACAAGCTACATGAAGACCGCAGATGCTTGTTTTCCTATTGGATACAAACCTAAAGTTAAATAAATGAAAAACCTACTAAAAAAGATTGCTGCCGTTCGTGATAGCGTTGGCCCTGTCTGCAAGGATGGACAAAATCAGTTTCACAAATATCGGTACGTAACGCATAACGCAGTATTACATGAAGTACGAGAGAAGTTGAAAGAGCAAGGGTTGGTAATTGTTCCAAAGGGAATACAAGACCGGGAGTTCACAAAGAACGGAGGCGAAGTAATGCACGGCAACGCCAAATATATCATATACGATACCGAGAGTGCGGAAAGTATGGAAATGTCCGTAGCGTGCGCCGGAGAGGACAAGGGCGACAAGGGGGCATATAAGGCGAACACCGGAGCAATGAAGTATCTATTCATTCAGCTATTCCAATTACCAACAGACGACGACCCGGAGAATGATATTAAATACCCTGCACAAAATGGAACCATGGAAGTCAGTAGAGACGACAGTAACAAACCTTGGCTAAATCACGGCACGCCAGAATATCAAAAGGTGTTAAAGGCGTATTTGGATGGTTATGAATTGAAAGACGTTCGCAAAAAGTACAAAGTAAGTAAAGCCGTTGCCGCACAGTTGGAGCGCGACGCATCAACAATCACAGCAGCACCATTAAACAATTAAACCATGAACGACTATCATTCACACCCAATGGAGACGGAAATTGTCCCGTACAAACAAGAAGATGAAGAGCAAGATGTAAATGACTTCCTAAAACAAATGGAAGAGCTGCCAAAGAAAATCACCCAATTAGCCGCAATAGCCTCCACAGGATACGCTAACCCTCTAAGGGTGTACATAACCCTCAAAAGAATAGAAACAGCCTTAGAAGGGGCCATTTCAGAAGCGCAGCCGCTTGCAATTGACGAGGCAGATAATTATGGTAACGGAGAGCACACTGCGTTCGGTGCTAAGTTCAATGTAAAGAACGCTGCCGGACGCTGGGACTTCAAAGGTGTATCGAGGTGGAACGAATTGAAATCAGACTTAACAAACTTGGAAGATGGATTAAAATTCGCATACGGTGCCCGCCAGAAAATAGGCGCAACCAGTGTGGACGAAACAACCGGAGAAGTGGAAGAACTACCGACATACACACCCGGCAAAACAACCATATCAATAAAGCTATCCTGATGCTTGAGCTAGATGCTGCCATACACAAAGCAAACAATGCCATCTTGCAAAACCTTGCTGATTTGCAACCCGGATACGGTCGAAGAAAATGGAAAATATCAAAAGACACCGGCATAGGTGAGGATATATTAACCGTCCTATTGAGGCGATTGAAATACGAGGGCAAGGTGGAATTGATTATGCTTTGGGATGAGGTAACAGGGCTACCAAATGGTAGCGGCTATTGCATAGCCGGGTCATTAAAAAATGAGTTTAAGTAATGCCGACTAAAATAAACCTCATAAAAACACAATTCAATTCTTTCGTAGCTGCATACGATAGCGACGCAGAGAATATGAGAAAGGTAAACAAATTCAAAGTTTACGAATGTTCAATATCGGCTCCACGCAACCAGTCATTTCATCGAAAAGGAATGTGCTTATTTAATTTCATTTACAAGTATTGGGGAAAAGATGCAGGCTTCCCATCCTTCGACATAATGCGAAAGCACATCACTAAGGCCGTTGGGTTTGTGGACGAATACAAGATTTGCGGCAAATGGTACAGGGAAGCCAAGAGCCTTGCATTTGCATCTATGGATGATATTGAGTTTTCACAGTTATACGACGCTGTAAGAAACTACGGAATAAACGCCCTTAGAATAACTGGCGAAACATTTAACGAGCAGCTGGGTGGGGAATACGGAAGGGAAATGGTACACAATTCAGAACACATTGAAGAAAGATTTTGAGATTAACCCCTAAAATACAAACAAAAAAGAGCCTTTCGGATTGGATGGGCGAAACCAGAAAGAAGCATATTGCTTGGAACCACAGCACAAAGCAATGGTTTAGGTATTTGAAGCGCGCACAAAAAGCAAAAGAGGATAGGATAATTGACAGAATATTTTGAGAATAAGACACAAAGACATATTGAAACACGCCTTCATTGAGCAGCCAGAACCAAAGCCGTTCAAAATTAAAGGCTACACCAAAATGAACCAAGCCGACAAGGTGCGCGCTCTTTTGAAGTTGAACCCGGATGAGTTGGATGTGTTTCTCAAAACAATGGGAGCGAAGAAAACCCGGAAAGGAACAAGCATCGGAATAAAGACGCTGGACAATGAGGTAATGTGGCACGTTTTCGCGGTGTTTATAAAGCTTAGAGATGCCGATGAGAACGGTAACTGCATCTGTTTTACAAGCATCTACGACCTTAAGCCCAAGTGGCGTGCATGGGACAGCAAACACTGTCATGCAGGGCACGGGATAAGCAGGAGGCATTTTTGCACCAAATACGATGAAAGAAACGTACACGCACAGTCAGGTCAAGCGAACAGCTTTGGAGCGGGTGAACAAGCGAAATACATGATTAATATTGACAAAGTTTACGGAGAAGGAACATGGGATGAGTTGGTTATGCTGTCAAACGGAAGGTGTTCAAAAACATTGTTCTACTTCTACGAGCAAATACCAATTTACCTAAGCAAAATCAAAAACCTACCAAATTTTAAACTACTATGATAGAAAAGGACGTTTGTCAACTAAGGGCCGCCACGATAATACAGGCGGTTTGCGACTATTCAGGCATTGAGTACCATGTACTGGTGTCAAAAACCAGGGCGATGGAGGTAGTGAAACACAGAAAGATAGCGCAGTACTTTTGCAGATCATTAACGGCGTGCAGCTTAAATAGAATTGGTTCACTTACGGGCGGGAGGCATCACGCCACCATCCTACACGCATGTAGATATGTCAAAGACCAGATTGAAGTTTCGAGATCTTTCAGGAAAGATATTAGCGAGATAAGGAGTTTTGTAAACGGAAGGATGGAAAAGATGGAGGCAAGGGAGCACCAGAACAAAGAAACCGGATATGGGAAATTCATAGGCTCCCCTATCATTGGGTTTATGACGCTTCGAGCAGCTTAGCTATGTCGCCAACCTGACAAATACAACAAAAGACGGGCTAAATATTTGGTAGTTTGGTGCAAATGTACGTCCTTTGACTTGTCAAAACGAAACAAAAACACCTAAAACCAAACAAAATGACTAACTCACAAATTTTCAAAGCAGCTTGGAATTTAGCAAAAAAAGGACAGAGCTACTTCGGCGGAAACCTTAAGCAGTATTTTTCAGAAGCTCTGATGATTGTTCACGAATTGGTGGCGACCGCAAAAGATTATGAGGGAATGGGTGCGAGCAAAAGACAGTCAATGTTGATTGGAAAAGGAACCGTTGTAAGTCGCGCAATTCGCCAAAGCAGCAAGCAAAAATCATGGAGTGCAGGAATGAATATGACTGGCGGTGTTGCAACCAGCTACGGATATGAATTAAGCCAAGCAGCTATTTGGAATATAAGACAAATGAACACTACCGGATTTGCCGCAAAAGTTGCAACTCAGTGCATAGCAAAAGGATTTGCAACGGAAAAGCAAATTGATGTTATTTGTGGATTGAATTTCTAAAAAAAAATGAACACACCATTAGAAGCATACAAAAAAGCTCAGGAGCTAACCGGCAAAAACAATGACGCTGGCAATTGCAGAGCCGCAGGAATGTCACCAACGTATGTAAGCGATTGCAAAACAAGTCGCAGGAATATGAAGCTGGATACGCTAAATAGACTGCTAGAGCCAATGGGCTTCAAGGCAATAGTAACACTCGAAGTAATCCAATGAAAACGCGCGAAGAAGTGATAAGTTATATCGGATACAAAAAAGACGACAAGCAGAAACATGACGCCCCAAATTGGGTGTATTGGATTGGTGTAATTATGTTTTGGGTGGTGTTCTTTGGAAACGCTTATATAAACACACATTGATATGAAATCAAAACACACAAAAGGAATTTGGAAGCCGTTGCACGTTAGCGGTGTTTGTATGGGTGTAGGGTCGGAAGTAGCGACCGGATACAGCCAAGTGATTGCAAATAGCATACTTCCCGACAATGACGAGCAATACAAGGAAGAGAAAGAAGAGATTGAGGCCAATATGCAGTTAATCGCAGCCGCACCGGAATTATTGGAAGCATTGAAAAATATTGTAAAATCTGCCACTAGCGATTGGAACAGTAAAGACGCGGCAAGTATGCCCGATTACATAGAGCAGGGCGCAAAGGCAATCAAAAAAGCAACAGAATGAAAAGAGAAATATTATTTAGAGGGTGGTCGGAAATTGACAGCCGTTGGAATTTCGGACACTTTGTGGGCTATTGTACGCCCATAATATACGACCTAAATAAAAGGTTTCCCTTTCAGGTTAATCCCGACACCGTAGGCCAATACACCGGACTAACCGACAAGAACGGTGAAAAAATTTTTGAAGGGGATATAATTCAGGTTGGGGAGAAGGTGAAAAAAGAGGTTTGTTTTATTCCTTCAAAAGGCGCGTTTCAATGCGCCAACCTCACGGATAATCAGTTTGAAGATTGTTGGGACATATACCAGGATTTCCCAAAGTCAGAGCGAATGCAAGTAATCGGAAACATCCACGAAAAATAATAAACCAATACAAGAACCAAGAGTAAACAAACAGCAATGAAAATAACAGATATAAGGATTAACAATAAAGTGGCTTTAATTACAAAATCTCCCAATTGGTTGGAGAGGTGTTTCGGAATGGGGTCGAAAACATTAAAATATTACAAAACCGGAACAAAATACAAGCATTTTCCTGAGCAGGAAAGGTATATAAATGAGGAAGGGGAAATTTTAGATCCAATTGGCCAAGTAGCAAGAGCAATAATCAACAAGCAAAGGATAATAGATTTTAAAAATGAGTGAAAACAAACACAAACCAGAAATGTGACATTCATAAATTCCATCCCCAATCCCCAATCCCAAACAACCAATGCCAAAATATAGCACACAAGAAACAAGGGTAATAAAAGAACAAGCACTATGATCTACGCAAAAATATTCAAAAACGAAGCAGAGCTAAACAAGCAAAAAGAGGCTATGCTTTACGAGGGCTGGACCTGCTCAATACAGAACAAGAAGCCAAAAGAAAACGGAAGAGTGTACGCCGAAATTCACGCACAGAATTTAAAGCCATGAGTTGTCCAGATTTAAAGTTAAACCTGCCGCCGGAAGAATGTCAACACAACTTAAATCCGATAAAAAAGGATATAGCAGTTGGATTGTTTCCGGTAATTGTTATAGACGGGGCAAAAGAATTTGTTTCCGGCTTTAAGGTGTTGCTGGATGTGGTTTGGATTTGCACTGAAAACGGAAATTCAGCAAGCCTAAGTATGCCTAAATCAGAACAAGATGAGTTTGTAGAAATACTCAGAGGGCTAAAGATTTTCGAATATAAATAAAGTCGTAATTTAGCAGCATGCCAGCAGGTGCGCCAACAAAATACAGAAAAGAATACGCAGAGCAAGCCAGAAAGCTATGTTTGGTAGGTTATACCGACGAAGAATTGGCGATTTTTTTTGAGGTATGCACGTCAACAATAGACAATTGGAAGAATAAGCATAAGGAATTTTTGGGGGCCATAAAAAAAGGAAAGGCCCAAGCAGACGGTGAAGTAGTTGATAGCCTATACAATAGAGCTATTGGGTATTCTTACGAAGAGACAAAGACAACAACCGGAGTGAGTGAGGGCAACCCATACACAACCAGAACTGTAACGAAGAAACAAATGGCTCCAGACGTTGGAGCGCAGGCGTTTTGGCTAAAGAACAGGCAGCCGGACAAATGGAGAGATAAGAAGGAGGTTGATATGAACGCCAAGGTTAAAAAAGAAGTAAACTACGACGGTCTTTCAGACGAAGCACTTGACGAAATCATTGACAACACACCAGAGGAATGAAGCCCTGCGACGGGTTGACGGCACAAAGGCAAGGGCGACCAAATGCAAACGGTCGCTTTTTTATTTTGTTCAACAATTCTGGTTTATAAATATCAAGGAAAAGCCCGTATGGAATTGGCATATCGAATACCTGTGTAAAGAACTGGAAAAGATTAATGCGCGGGTGGTTGCCCGAAAGCCAAAAGAGTATGATTTAATAATTAACATCCCGCCCGGCTCCACAAAGTCAACCATTTGCACAATCATGTACCCGGTTTGGTGTTGGATTACAGACCCCACGCAAAGAATAATTACAAGCAGTTACGCCGCCGACCTAAGCACAGATCACGCCGTTAAATCCAGAGACATTATAAGGTCCGAAAAATTCCAAAGATATTTCCCAGGGATACAGATAAAAAAAGACGAAGACAATAAAACGCACTACGTTAATACGGACAGGGGTGGAAGGCGGGCGACCAGCACCGGGGGGACTGTTATTGGGTTTCACGCGCATCAAATAATAGTTGACGACCCGGTAAACACAAAAAAGGCAACCAGTGACGCAGACAGAAAAACAGCAAACGACCACATAACCAAAACACTGTCCAGTCGAAAGGTTGACAAGGCAATGACGCCAACAATAATGGTAATGCAGCGCCTGCATCACGACGACCCTACCGGACACCTTCTAAAGAAAGAGGGTAAGAAGATTAAGCACATTTGCCTGCCTGCCGAATTAAGCAAAAAGGTTAGTCCGCCAGAATTAAAAGACAAGTATGTGGATGGGCTGCTAGACCCTGTGAGAATATCACGGGAGGTAATATCGGAAGCTAAAACAGACTTAGGGAGCTATGGCCACGCGGGACAGTATCAGCAAAATCCAAGCCCGGAAGGCGGCGGCAAGCTCAAAGGGGGTTGGTTTCAAGTCATTAGTTGGCAGGAATTTGAACAAATGCCAGGAGCAAAAACAGCCGTTTGGAATTTTAAAGCGGATACAGCATACACTAAGGACACTGAGAACGACCCCAGCGCACTACTATCATTCGCGAAGATCGGAAATAATATCTACATAAGAAATTCAACCACAAGACACCTAGAGTTCCCTGAGCTGATCAAGTGGATACCCGAATATTTAAAAGCGCACGGCGGCGACCATCGCTCAAAGATTGGTATTGAACCTAAAGCATCAGGAAAAAGTGTAAAACAGCAATTGAAACACAGCACAGACCTAAATGTAATTGAAGACTTCAACCCCGACACGGATAAAGTGACGCGCGTTAATGCAATTTCTCCAAAGGTTGAGGCGGGTAGGGTCACATTGATTGATGGCGCTTGGATACCTTCGTTTATTGAAGAATGTGAAGCGTTCCCTAATGGAGAGCACGACGATAAGGTGGATACTTTGGTGATGGCTGTTAATGAATTAATGAAGCCAAAACCCGCAACCATGGCTGCAGGATATACAGCAGCATAAAAAATGCGCGTTTATACGTGTTTTATCGAAAAAGTTGTTATATTTGCGCATGGCCAAGCAAAGTAAAGTTTCGGTTGATCCGTTAATAAACCTCAACCAGCTATCCTTGGAGCTAACCGGGAGAAAGCAAAATCTGAGGCGAGAGGGCAACGGTCCAAAATATAAGAAGCAAATAGAGCGATTGAATTACATTCTAAAATTTTGGCGGGAATATGAAAATAAATAATTTGTTTTTCTGTATTGTAGGGGTTTTTATTGGGGCTATGGTTTCGGTGCTTACAGGCTCAAGCCTGGAGGCCGCGACAGTTACGGGCGTTATTATGATTACCGGACTAATGCTAGGATTTTTGTTTAGTAATTCAAGTGATGAAAATACCAACCAAGAAACAAATAGTTAATTACGCGCAAGCGGCTATTGAACACATGATGTCTGGTTTCAAAGAAGCCGACACAGCTACGCAGCGGAAGCGGTTGACTTTCTGCGAGGGCACAGAGTGGAATATGAATAAAGACCGTTGCGGCTTCAATCATAAGGGCGAATGTCAGTCGTGTGAGTGTCCAATCAAAGATAAAGTGAAATGGGAAACAAGCAAATGCCCGCAGCGTAAATGGTAAACATGAAACTAAGTTACCCAGGTGGCGGACTACATAATCAAAAACAAATTAGTTAAGATTGAACGCGTGTATTATGAAAATGGGCGAAAAGGATTAATAAGAGGTAAGTTACAAGTGTGTGTGGATGAATGAAAATAACAATACAATACAACACCGGCCCGGAAGAAATTGAAATCCCGGCCAGTTGGGAAGAAATAACATGGCAGGAATACGTTGATTATCTTCTCTCAGAACAGGACCCGGCCACTTATTACGTCGGGCAGCCACACCCGGACGTTTTCCCGTTACTCTCTTTTATGAGAACAGCCCCCCAAACACCCCCCAAACACCCCCCAATAATTATTTCAAATGCAGGTTGGGGCGAACTTGAAGCCGTCAAACAGGAACTGCACCCAAACAAGCCCGTAATATTAGCAGGTCCGACAGCGGTAAAAGCATACCACGACATCAATATACTTGACAAGCCTGTGACGGAATACTACGCGGAGGCCACGCAGCTAACCAATGACGTACTACAATTTTTGGAGCAATTCAAAGAGCTAGGCGAGTACAAAGTGACAGAGGAAGAGCGAAAGGCGTCCGTTGATTGGGAAACCGACAAGCCACTATTTGAGGCGTTTGGTTTTTTCGTAACTTTGGACGCGCTCGCGGACGGCAATCCGTTGAAATATGATGAGATATTGAAGCTGCCCGCGATAACGATTTACAATAAGCTATTGCTTGACATGAGAAAGCGGAAATTCTCAGAGCAGTACCACGAATTACTAAAGTATAAAAAGTGACCTACGCCGAATTATTAGTTGAATTGAGGGCATCGGCCGCAGCGGTAAACGCAAACGGCGCTGCATTCGTTGGCACGCTCAACGAGGTTAGTAATTTTACGAAAAATATGACAGAAACACAGTCAGAAAACCCATTAATTCACTTCGCGCCACCAACACAGCAATCACAGACCGCAACGAATAACACAAACTGGCAGGTGTTTATCGCTTTTACGGAGCACGACACGCCCGGAAACACGGCTCAGACAGCAGACAACCAGGAGAGCGGGCAGGATAGCCGGGAAGAAATACACACGTTAATGTACGCATTAATGCAATCGTTTTTGCAGGACCTGAGCAACAGATTAACACACGAAGTACAGCGCGGAAGTTTCACAGTGACAAACCAAACCTATTCAACAAACCGGACCGGAGTGGAAGGGCAGATAACGATTGTTGATGGAGTTAATAATATTTGTTAATGACATTGGTGCAACCAAAATTTATGGACGTAATAATAGAGGATGATGTCACCATTTCTAAAATTAGAATTGCAAGCATTTTTCGCGGAGGTGGTCGCAGACGTTCAGAACCGGATACGGACGAAACCGATAACGAAGCACGGCCCAGCGGAGGCAAGCGGACGACTGAGGCGAAGCGTTCACAGCCTGATTGACCATTTGGGCGGAGAAGTTAGGGCGTTGTCATACATTGACAACCTGACCAAAGGAACGCCGCCGGGGAAGTTTGTACCGATAGCAACGATAGCAAATTGGATTGTAGATAAGGGTCTCGACAAGAAGTTAAGCCCGTTCACGGTAAGAAATACGATATTTAGAGAGGGAACAACGGTATTCAAGCAGGGGGGTAGTGATTTACTTGACAATTTGATAAACGGGGAGAAGCGCGAACGATTGAAAAAACTCACCATCGACACAACGATAGCCGAATACAGGGCGCAGGTGTTGCCAGAGTTTCAAAAAATAGGACAGTGAAAAAATTTTGGATTTGTACATACGTTGAAAGAGACATACAAACAGATGTTCGGGCGTGCGCAATTGTTACCGAAGGCGTGAGATTGCCGGATGAAGACGACATTAGGCGCGCCGAAGGATATAACGATACGCATAGAATATTAATAGCAAGCTATAAAGGTATCACTGAGAAGCAGTACCAAAGATTTGAAAAAGGATGACTACCATTATTTACATATTGCTTTGCGTTGCATTGTGCGCCGTGTTTTATATCTTTGGGTTGGTGGATTTGTTTAATGTGGAGGGCGGTCACAAGGTAACTAATTACAAATGGCCGCCAAGATATGAAGAACCACCGCCGAAAAAAGAGCTTATTATTCATGATGTATTAGAGGGTGTTCACTTGGGTAAGTGTGGCGTGCCCGATGCGAACGGATTTTCCGGCCAGTTTCCAGTGACAAAAGAAGAATTTGAAAGGGCGGAGAAAGGCAAGGCACATATAAAATGGATGCAATAAGCGCAGAGAGTTTCAAATTATGATTATTTAGACCCTGATAATGACAGTACCAAACACATGGATTAGCATACACAGGCCCGTACTTTGTGCGGTGGATAATTACACTGTCAACTTTACAGCGGTTTCCGACGTGTCAGGTAAAGCACGGTTCCATTTCGTGGGGCTGCCTTCTGCTATTCCAATTAGCGGAGAGAATAAAATCTATATAGCTTCGGGCACATACAAGGGTTTTCACGAAGTCACAGCCACCACCAATAGCACAATTACAACAAATACAACCTTTGGAGCCACAGCAAGCGGAACGATTGAGGTGCAGTTTGATTACACAATGCAGATTGTAGGGGGTTATCCTTTGTTGGATGAAACAATCGGCTTTAAGGTGTATTACGACACCACTGGACAAATATCGTTTCAAATACAGGCTTATTTAAAGGCAATATCCAACTTTGAGACTATACAGCCGCCAACATTCGGAACGTACGACCCGAATATGTTCTGTCATTATCGTGTTGAGTTGGTCCCTGGGACAGATTTAACGACGTTCATAACGGCGCTTTATGGCTCGGTAACGGATGCAAATATTACTTTGGTTATGGGCTGGGATAATTCGGCCACCTATTACGCCCTAAATGGAACATTTAAACAAACAGCACTACAAGCATACGACGCAGAGGGTACATGGCTGGATGATATGGAGCCGCGTTTGTTCTCAAATTGCGGTTGTTTCCTATCTTCGCAAATAGTTGACGATGTTGTAATGAATATAAAATCCTGTAATCAGTTCGGCATAGCTCCGGAAGAAATGGATGCGCTAATGCAAGACGGCGGACGTTTATTGGCACAGGATGGTTTCACAGTAATAAGATGGCAGTAAGTGAGCTTAACAAAAACACATAACGTCTGCCTTGGAACGTTCAGTTTTCAGGGGACCGGCGCAAATATAGCGACCGGCACAATATCGTTTGCAGGTGAGCCTAGTTGGGTGAATGATGGCGTAGATGGCTCAGAAATAACATATCAATTCCAACCAAACGCAACCGGAACATTTGTATTTGATGTAACCACCACGGGGCCGAATGCGGACACGGGAGAGATTACCATAAACGTTTCGGATTGTTTTGCAAACAGAGAGGCGGAATGCTGCGAATGTGAATTAGATATTGCATGGTTAGCACCTTCAGGAGCATGGAGAAATTTTGTTTTCACGGGTAAGCACACCAGCGGCGTTGATGTTGGCAGGACTTCCGAATACAAAGACGCTGATAATAATTTGAGATATAGCGAAATCAGGGACGTACGCGCAACGGAGGTGGTCACAACGGGATTTGTTTACAAAAACGATATTGACTTTATTGAAAGTCTATTTACCAGAGGCATACAGGCGTACCTATGGAACGCAGATACGGACAATTGGGATATCCCCATAGTAGTTGACCAGAAAAGCATCAAAAAATATCGGTGTGGAGACACCAAATGGGAGGCGCAATTCTCATTTAGCTATGCCGAAGAGGCGGTAATTCAAACGCAATGATTGTAAGTAATTTGTTTGTGGGTCCGGTAAGAAGAAACGGCAGAAAAGAAATGGGGTTGTTTGCATTTAGTAGCGTTTGGGGAAAGTTGAGCGTTGAAAGCATGGACTGCAAAGAGCAAACAGAGCACCCGATAGATTACACGTTTATAAACCCGGACAACGTGAACTTTATAGGTAAGATATAATGGCCGAAGAAAAAGTAATACTACGAATTGACATAGCGCCCAGCGATTTAACAAAAAAAATCGCTGAGAACAAGAAAGTTATGTCCGAGTTGTCCAAAGAAACCGCTGCGCTAAAGAAGTCCAACAAGGAGTTAGATAAGCAACTTGAAAAAGGGGAAATAACGATTGAGCAGCACACAAAGGCCCAATCTGACAACTTCAAGCAGATGGCCCGGCTTGAGCAGGAAGCGAAAGTTTACGCCACGGAAAACAGAAAGCTAACCAAGACAATCCAAGACCAGGTAAGGGCAAACAAGGCGCAAGAGGGAAGCATTGAACAGTTGAGGGCTGATTTGTCTTTAGTATCCGCCGAATGGGCGAAGCTATCAGAGGAAGAGCGAAAGAATACAAAGCGAGGCCAAGACCTTGCAAAACAAAAGTTGGAACTAACCGAAGCACTAAAGAAGGAAGAAATGGCAACCGGTAGTGCCGTTAGAAATGTGGGGTTTTATGATAAAGCGGTGGAAGGCATTAACGGACGGCTAGACGGGTTTCAAGATGCACTAAGCAAAACCCCCGGCCCACTTGGAGCGATGACTAGCGGAATAGTGTCAGCCACAAGGGCGTCCCTCGCATTTATAGCGACACCATTAGGGGCGGTCATAGCTGTAATAGTTGGGGCGGTCGCAGCATTAAGGGCCGCATTCACTTCCAGCGAGGAAGGTCAAAACAAGTGGAATAAGATAATGTCGGTTGGCGGGGCCATCCTTGGTAATTTCGGGGACTTGTTGGCAGACGTTGGCGAGGCAATTATAAAAGCATTTGAGAACCCGCAGAAAGCGTTAAAAGACTTCACAACACTTCTTAAAGATAATATCGTCAACAGATTTGAAGGGTTGATGGAACTGGTTCCGCAATTGGGAAAGGCAATAGGCCAGTTATTTAGGGGGGAGTTTAAGGCGGCTGCAAAAACAGCAACAGACGCCACGGGTAAAATAGCGTTTGGTGTGGAAAGCATTACAGACAAGATTGAGGGTGCGCAAAAAGCCACCTCAAAATTTATAGAAGAACAAAAGAGAGAGGCGAAATTAGCCGCAGAAGTAGCTGATAAGCGAGCAAAAGCCGACAAAATAGAAAGAAAATTAACCGTTGACCGAGCCAAATTAGAAAGCGATATTGCGGAGCTTCGTCTAAAATCGAGGCAAGAGGATGAATTTAGCGCACAGCAGAGGGCTAAATTTCTGATAGATGCACAGAAATTAGAAGATGAATTATTGAGTAGGGAAAAAGAGTTTTTAGAGTTAAGGCGTGACGCCCAAATTTTGGAAAACACATTTTCTAGAAGCGCGAAAGAAAATTTAAACGCAGAGGCGGAGGCAATCGCTAAGGTTTCGCAGATTGAGGCGAAACGTTTCACGGCACAACGTTCTACACAAAGGGAGCTGAACCGGGTTAATAAGGAAATAGCAAGGGAGCAGGCCGCGCTTCAAAAAGAAGAGGAAGCAAGGTTAAAAGAGTTGAAGAAATTGGAGGAAGAACGAGCCAAGATACGAGAGCAATTTTTAAAAGAGCGAGCCGACGCCAACAAAACGGAAGAGCAAAAAGAGAAAGAAGCCCTGACGAAACGAATTGAAGAGTTGAGAGCCGCAGGGGTGGAAGAGGTGGCAATCGAAAAGTTTAATAATGAGAGGCTGGCGGAAATAAACGAGGCGGCAAGAAATGCGGAATTTGAGGCAGAGTTGTCAGATCGGGAGAGGCTTTACCAATCAGAGATAACGGACTTAGAATTTCAGTTAGCCAGAAAGTTGATAACTCAGGAGCAGTTTAATAACAGTTTGGCGCAGATAAATAGTGAGTTCATCGAGGGTCAAATAGCATTTATACAGGATACACTGGACAACCCAACGGCGTCAAGTATAAACGACCTTTACGCACCACAACTATCGGACGAAGAAATAGAGTTGCGAAAGGAGAAGTTGGTTGAATTTTATAAGCAGTTAAACGCAGTAACAGAGGCGGCAACCCAGGATAAAATAACACAAGACAGGGTGCTTTTAGATACCGAGGCGGCAATATCTGCCGAAAGAATATCATTAGCCAATGGTTCCGCCGATTTAATAATCAAGGCACTTGGCGAGGAAACAACAGCCGGGAAGGCGGTTATTGCTATAAAAAAGGCAATAGCTATTGCTGAAATAGGCATAGGATTACAACAACAGTTACAGAAAATACAACTGACCGCATTAGGGATAGCCGCATCGGCTCCACCATTTTCATTGCCAGCAGCAGCAGCTTACACAGCATCGCAAACACCCTTAGCAATTGGGCAGGCGATACTTGCAACGGCCAAAGTTTTGGCATTTGAACGAGGTGGATTTGTGCCAGAGGGTAACGAACTTTTTGGCTTACCCAAAAACGGAGACAACACCCCCGCACTATTGCAGCCGGGCGAGTTAGTCCTAAACAAAAGGCAACAGCAAAATTTAAGATTAACCCCGGAGAAATTGAAAGCCGCAGGCGTCCCTGGATTGCAGGACGGAGGTTTTGCAACAAGGCCAATTGTGAACACGGTTAATGCAACCGTACAGGCCGACAGTCTAGAAGCGGTCGTATTGGAATTGGCGCAAAGGCCCGCAGTTGTCCGGGTGACTGATATTAAGTCAGAAATGGAAAACAGTAACCAAGTTTTGGTGGATGCCTAGTAAGTTATACATAAACGACAAGCGGGTGGATTTGCCGGAGGGCTTCGCGCTAACCGGAAGGTATTCGGCCAACTCGCTGGGTAAGTTCGACCAAATTAACGGTATTAGTTCCGGGGATATTAAGCTGCCACCGACGGCAAACAATACCAACATCCTGGATAATGCGAATAGCATTAATTCCACATCTACGACCCCCTACACCACGCTATCAAGTTACTACGAAAAGGACGGGGAACGCCACATGGAAGGCAATGCACACCTGAAAAGCGTAGCAGAAAATTACCGGCTTTATATTACCTCTGGAAACTCAAATTTCCTGAATGATATACGCGACAAGAAACTAAGCGACTTAGATTTGTCGAGTTTGGATCACGTTTGGAATGACGCAAATGTAATATTCAAAAGGTTCAATGAGTGGGCGTTTGGAATAATATACCCGGATATTAATTACGGACAATGGGACAGCGAGAGCAACAAGACACGAAGCGGAGAAGAGTTTCACCCGGCAATATATTTGAAGTATATTTTTCAGCAAATATGCACCGAGGCGGGATATACGATTGTTTCAAATTGGCACGATAATCATGTGCTTTATTCAAAGTCAATATTCCCATTGTGGGGCAAACAATCTCATTCAAGTTTTTGGGTATCGCAAAAAAGTTTCTCAGTCCAAATTGACCCCTATAACATACCCGTAGGAATACCTATAACCTATGATGCGGGTGTAGCGGTTGAGAATTTCGACAACGACAACCAATTCACTACGGGCGCGTGGTCAGTTGGTGGGGAGCTTGCTTATTTTATACCAAACGAAGTATCAAGCCATAAATTTATTCTGACAATTACATACACGGTAAACACAATCAACCCAGCTGGGTACATGATAGTCTACTTTAAATTGAGAGGAGAGCAAGGATATTTTAGGCACGAGTACACAGACGGAACGGGCACGTTTACCCGCTCAATAGAAACAAACGTTTCCGAAATGGACACCACTACAAAGCAATTAATTTTGGTTGAGGCATTTTCTATTGACGTGGACATAGATAGCGGCACATTTGCTAACGTGCCACAGGATGAGGTTTTTTACGGAGCAGAAACAAATATAGCATCCGCTTTGCCGGATATTACACAAATTGACTTTGTGAAGCTTCTTGCGGCTCAATACGGCCTAATCTTCCAGACGGACGGCACTTATTTGAAGGTTGAGCAGTTTGACATACTTAAAAAGAATAAAGGCAGCGCAAAGGATTGGACCAGCATTGTGGATGCCACAAACCGGCCTAAAATAAGTTTCAACTACTCGAATTATGCCCAGTCCAATCTGCTGAAATATGAAGAGGACGATGATGACGAATTGATGAAAAAGATTGTTGATTATGGCCAGGGTGAAATTACCATATCAAACACTAATCTGAGACCGGAGAAGGAAATATACAAAGCGCCGTGCGCACCAGTCAACAGAAAGGCGGCGTTTTCTGGTGCGACCGTTCCGGCACAGTGTGCCTATATTCCCCTTTATGATACGTCCGGGGAAAAAGAGTTTGACCCTGAGACTAGAATTTGCTGGGTTGATATTAACCACGATAACGAATACGATATAATACACATTTTAACACAATCTGCACAAACAAAAACGCCCGCCGTTTTCTTTGAGGATTTGGGATTTAACGACCTGCTAACCAGCGACAACGAGCTACTCGTGTCAATGCTGGGCGAGTTCAAACAGATTGTGCAGGGGTTCAGGCTTCGGATGAAGCACATTAGGGAGTTGGATTTTTTTCTACCGATATGGGTGGAAATAAAAGGCGAAGGCGCTTATTATTACCTTTCCGAAATCATGGAGTTTGACTTTTCAAAAGTGGAAAGCACCGACGTTAAATTGATAAGGTTGCCGATATAACTCATCCTACCACCCGGAGGAAGGAAATCGAAAAACGTGTAGCAACAGCTATTCGTTTTTTGCTTTTAGAAGTACTGCGTCATTAAGGTAATCAGATACCGCCCCCCACCCGTGAGCGTCACGGACTTCCTGTAAAATATTCTTCACTTTTGGACGTGCTGTAAAATATTCGCGCCTGTTTTTTGTTGTTGCACTTTTCGACATAATTTTCGTTTGATGTTCAAATTTGCTTTGTCATAAGTGAATTTTTGAACAATGCAACTACGTACAGAACCAAACTACAAATCATTTCGTAATGCCAATATTGACAAAGATAATGGTATTATTCGGAACGTCGTAGTGTGCGAAGTTGGCCCCGCTCGCGGTCATGGTGTTTGGCTAAATCAGGACTTTATCAACAAAGTAACTCAATTTGGTCAAGCCCAGCCGGAAGGCGTAAAATCCCGTTTTGGACATCCAAACATGTGTGACGACGCGCTGGGAACGTACATGGGTCGGTTCAAAAACTTCACCACACGCGGAACGCAGTCAATTGCTGATCTGCATTTTGATAGCAGTGCAAGCAAATCCCCTAAAGGCAACCTAACTGATTACGTTACGGAGTTAGCGAAAAACTCTCCTGATATGTTTGGGATGAGTATTGTTTTTGTTCCCGGGGAAGAGTACGACGAGACAGACGCCGCAGGCAAAACAAGAACGTTCGCAACCTTCGACGAAACTGCAGAACAACCATTGCAGGCGGTTGACGCCGTGGATAGCCCAGCAGCAACAACCAACTTATTTCACGAGGGAAGTCAGGCGCGTTTTGCAGCGCTAGGAACAACCATCCTGAACAAGCATCCCGAATTATTACAGACTATAAAAGCCGACACCGAGCTACTCAGTAACCCGGTGATTGGTGATTTTGTTCACAAATACGAAAAACACAAAGCAATGTCAGAACAGACAACACAAATTGAAGAGCCTAAAGAATTGGGCGAAGTCAAAACCATGCTTCAATCCATTAAAGACTTGTTTAAGTCCAAAAATGATGAAGCTGAGAGCGAATTGAAATCAGAAAACGAAGCATTGAAATCGGGCCTTTCTGAAATCAAAAAAGAAATTCAGGGCTTCAACACCAAATTTGACGAACTGACCGCCAAGATTGAAGACCAGGCCGGAACCATTTCCGAGCAGGCGAAGCAAATCGAAACGCTGACCGCTGAAAACGCGGAGTTAAAAAAAGATGTTGACACCATCGGCGAGACAGTGCCAAGCGTAGAGAAGCCAAAAGAGCAATTAACAGAAACAAACAAATCCGCGCCGTTCTGGAAGCCATACGCAGACCGCGCACAAGCTAATTAACCTTTAATACCAAAAGAAAATGGGAAAAACAACCATTGATGTATCGGGAAGCACCTATGCGGGTGAGTACTCGATGAAAGATTTGCAGGCAACCGCGCTGCTGTCTCCGCAGTTTGTAGAACGCGGATTAATTACCGTAATTGACAACCTTAAAGGGCCTTTAACAATGCAGAATGTTGATGACACTGTGGAGTTCATCGACCCAGCCTGCGATTTTGCCGGGCAAACAAACACGGTAACACCAACGGAGCGCGTTTTGAACCCCGTCAAATACGAAGTCCACAAAGAGTATTGTTTTGAAAGCCTGGAAACAGATTGGCGCGCTAAAGGGCTTGCTCCGGGTTCGCTGAACGATTACAATGACCCGCAATTGCAGGATTTTCTTTTGAGCAGAACTTTGGAAAAAATCGCCCTTGCTAACGAAGAGCTTTATATCAACGGAAAAGCAGGCGTAACCAGCGCAACAGCGAGCTTTACGGCAGGTTATACCGGATTTATCCCGGCTGTAAAAGCAGATGGAAGCACTTTGAAATCAGACCTTACTGAGTGGGAAGTGACTGTTACTAATATAACAGTAGCAAATCCTGCGGTTGTTACCGTTGCAGATGCGACAAATTTGAAGGTTGGTGACAAAATCAGTTTTGTAAGTATTGGAGGGATGACAGAAATTAACGGAGAGAGCGCAACAATCGTAAGCATTTCCGGCACGGACCTTACTACCGACAAAGACACCAGTTCAGGTTATACAGCATTTTCAGCAGGTGGAGACGATGCAATCCAATTTATCAACCGCTCGAATGTGATTGAAGTTTTGGCGCAAATCGCAAGAAAAGAAATATTGCCAGCATTGAGGCGCGACCCATCTTTAAAAATGGTTATTCCGTGGTATGTTGGCGCATGCTACAAAGAAGCGCAAGCAACTAACGCGACCGGTTCAGGCTCGTTCTGGGTTGGTGACAGGGAGTTAGATTTTTTGGGCCGCATCATGGAGCCGATGGATGTATGGGCAGAAAATACAATTCTGGTTTATAAGGCCAGTGACGTTTATTTGGGTGTTGACCTTTTGGGCGATGCTTCAAGCGCACGCATTACAGACCTGCGACAGACAACCGGTGACGACAAAACCCGCGTAAAGCTGTCCATGAAGTCAGATGTGAATTATCGCCACCCAAATGAGATTTTTGTAATGCGTCCAAATTAATCAGGTTTAACCGAAAAAAAGTTTAAAACAAATGGCAGTAGATTGTAATAGCCTATTGGCTAAACTGAACCCAGGTTGCGACGCGATTAAGGCAATCGGAGGCGTAAAAGAATATTTTTGGCTTTCAGAAAGTTCGTCCATTGATACTATCGCATTTGATAGTGACGGCGGAATTAGCACCTTTACGTTAGCGGATGGGCGACCTTTAAGAAAAGTGGAAGGAATGAAGCTAACCCACGGCGGGACAACGGACTATGCCCCCGGTGACAATGTGGGGACCTTTTCGCATGCAACAGCACTAAGATTATACCATTCTACACAGGCGGAGCGTACAGCAATCGAGGGATTTTGTGACACCGAGGATTTAATTGTATTCTTTGAAACAAATAAAGGCCAGATTGAAGCCTACGGTATCAGTAACAAAGACTACATGGACCACGGAATGAAATGCTCCAGCGCACCCGGTGGAACCGGAGTGGCCACGCAGGATCCGCATTTTGTAACCATGAACCATGAAGGCGAGTTTCGGAACCTGCCACCACGCTACAAGACCACCCGAACACTGAGCGAAAACCGTACCGAGTTGAATAACCTTACGTTAATCCCGGTAGTATCTTCAATTAGCCCAACCACCTACACGGCGGCGGGTGGTGGAGTTGTAACCATTACCGGCGAAAACTTCCTTGGTGTGACAACTGTAAACTTTGTAGACCCGACCGGAAGCGCGACAGCCGCCTCCGTTGTAACTGTAAACAGCGAAACGGAAATCGATGCTACAATTGCAGCCGCAGCATTGACCGCCGGAGTGACTTACGGGGTGCGCGTAGAGCACACAACCTACGGTAACTCAGATATTGAAACTGAGATAGCAATGACATGATAGAGAACCTTCGCAGAGAGCTAAAGCCGGGAATTACCCCGGCTAGGCTCAATGTGTTTCACAGGCATTTCATAGGAAAAGATATACGATGCCTGACGTGTCCATCACAATTAACTACAGCCTTTCAATTGCTGTACGGAATATTAACCAATTACAATCCAATGGCAAAATACAGAGTTAAACGCGACTTCGCTAACCAAAGAATTAACATACCTGCTTTAGGTATATCACACTTCAATCAGTTCTCTTCGGAGGCCGAAATTAGGAAGGTTGCACAATCGCCGAAACATGCTTATTTGGTTGAGGAAGTACCGGAGGAGCCAAAAAAAGAGGCCAAACCCAAAGCGAAGCCAAAACCCAAAGCGAAGCCAAAGAAAACCGAAGTAAATGAAGGCTAAAGCCTACAACACAACAAAAAATTTTGCCGCCGTTCCGGTCCGAGAGGATACAAGCGGCGGCTTTTTTGCGTATGAGAAACCAACCTCAACGCGAAACGGGCTACCTGTATGTTTAATCGACTGGACAGAGGACAGCCCAACCGCTCAGGCGTGCATTGACAAGATACGTGAATTTGTAATAGCTGATGGGTTTTCTGAAAATGGTGACCAGCAAGTGGATTTGATGGGTACGACAGCAAACGAATTGTTAATGCAATTGGCTTTTCAACAATCGGTATTTGATGCGTTTTCCCTAAAAATTGGCAAGTCACGTAAGAAATCGGTTAGAGATGCAAGGATATTCCCGTTTGAATGGCTAAGGAAGTCAAAAGACTACGATGAAAACGGGACGTTCGTTTATAATAGAAAAATGGGGATGCCCGGTTATCGCCCACAGGATAACAAAAGAATTGCAGAGTACAACAATCCAAATGCAGACCGAAAATCAGCAATTGCAGACGGGGAAATACTTTATAGCTTTACGCAGGACGTAGGAGAGTTTCGGAGATTGTACCCGTTACCATCGTATTATGCCGGAATAGGGTATTTACAGGCAGATGCGTTATTGGCCAAGATTGAGCACGAAAACGCCGCAAATGGGTTTCTTCCCCCAACCATATTAACCACCATCCCGGAGCCATCAATTGAGAGAGGCGAGGGCAAATTGTCCCCGTTGGTGTTGCTTCAAAACGAAGTGAAAAAGTTTTTGGGCATAGGTGTCCAAAAGCGTAGCAGGGTTTTACACCTATTTGCAAACTCAAAAGACGATATTGCCGACCTGAAAACGTTCGGAGAGGAAATTCAAATGGGCATCATTGACAAAGCCACCGAGCGAATAATGACGCGTATTTGCATGATGTTCAACGTGCCTCCGGTGTTGATAGGTAAGAGCACCCCCGGCAAGCAGGGTGAAAACCAGGAGCTAGTTAATCAAATGAAACTTTTTCAACGCTCTGTAAAGACCCGCCAGATGAAAATTTCGCAAGCAATGGTAAAGGTTTTCGGAGGTGAGTGGCCAATTACTAAGTTAGATATTATTAAATTTATACCTTCGCAAGTGTTTGAAGTCTTAACAGACAACGAGATTAGGCAAATCGCAGACTTTGAGCCGGTGGAATTAGACGAATACAACAAAATAAACGTACAATGACAATAACCGAAGATGGTGGGTTTGTTAAGCTCACAAACAACACAGGGGCTATAATTGGCCATTTTCCAAAAGGTTCGTTAGTGTTTGCCCCCGGTCCTGCGAATGATAACAGCGTAATTAGGATTTATTCGGACACTCAAAGAACCAATCTAATTGCACAGGAAAATATTTCAAACATAACCAGCCCTGTAAGCGCGAATTATGGCGCGTTAATGACCAATATTAATTCATTTGCGGGTGGTGATGCTTCATTGTTGCTGCAGTAATGTTAATAGTCCAATCTGACATAAAGACCTATTGCGACCACTCTTTGAACATCAAAGACGAAAAGATTGATCCGCATATCCGGTACGCTGAAAAGGAAGTATTTCGTCCGCAGGTGGATGATGACTTTTATACAGCGTTGAAAGGGTTGGAAATTGATACGGACTTTGTGCCGACTACATGGATAACCTCAACCATTTACAATATTGACGATTACGTAGAGGACGAAATTGAAGAAAGACGGATCTACAAGGCATTAACATCGAACGGAGCAACAAGGCCACACACAAGTGCAACAGATTGGGAATTGCAGGAGCTTGCGAGCCTGTGGTACGAGTTCATAAAAAGATGGCTGGCAAACGAAGCGGCACACAGATACATGACATTTGGAGGAAGGAACGCATCCGATTATGGATTTGTAATCCATCAGGAAGATAACCACCGCCAAATAAATGACCGTGAGCGCGCAGAATTGGCGGGACAATACAGACGGAGCGCGGACGCTGCAAAGGAAGCATTTTATAAGCGCCTCTGCGACGACAGTTATACATACGACGGTACAAAATACACATTTTCAAACACCAGCCGCACACGGGCAACCGGCGGCATATTAGCATTTTAAAATGAGCGCAAGATTAACGAACACAACCACCATAACAATTGATAACCCGGCAATCGACGTAACAGACGTTTGTTTCATGGTGGACAAATCAGACACCACACATCACGCAGACGGAAGCAGCGCCCGAATAAGTGTGGGCGGCCTTCAATACGAACTAACCAAGGTTATAAAGGCTAGCGGAAACACGGCACGAAGCGACGAGGATAACGACTGGAAACTAGTAGAGAACGGTGGTAATTTGGAAATACAAAAGCGCGAAAGCGGAGTTTGGAACGTGAAAAGCACTATTACAGCATAATAACCAATAAATTGAATATGAAGCAGTTACTAACTATTATTTGCCTGTTTATAACAACGGCATTATTTGCCCAAAGCTCCTATAAAGGTCAGGGATTAACAAGAAGTTACGCAACCGATACAATTGTAGGCTTTAAGACAGCCAACACGGACGGAGATGGACAGGCAGGATTTACAGCCGTTGTCGGGAGTGACACTACATGGTTAAAAACAGATAGCACCGGGCAGGCTTTAATTGAAGCCACACAAGGAAAAGTAACCGTACCCGACACCGTGAACTTTGCCGGTGGGGAAATTTGGAGCGCAAGCGCAAACGGCGATACTATTGAGATGGGAGGCCTACAAATGGACGGGCCATTTTTAACGTCCGAGATGTCCGGGATGGACTTATATTTTTCGTCAGCCGCAGCCGGTGACGGTAGCGTCTCAGCGGGTATGATGAATGTAGCAACCGGGCAGTTTGCACTAAGTACCTTTGATACATACAAAGCGCAAATAATGGGAACCGGCACGAGTTCTGACAGTACAAGTTTTGGCGATTTTGGCGACACGCTAAGGCTATTACACATAAGTCCATCATATAGCAGCGCGCTAACCATGTGGCCATATAAGCAGATATTGAACACAGAGGCAACAGGAGGCTTTCCTCACTCAAATATTGAGGTAACCGCCGACCATTTCTATTGGAGGCGGTCAGATGGAGACGACGAAGACAGGAGCGCGCTACAATTGCAGGGCGACAGCGTTATATTTATAGCTCAGGACAACCCTGACAGCCTTACTTGGGTTTGGCAGTTAGACGGGCTACATTTCAAAAACGAAGCGGACGAGGTTGCAAGTATTGACAGCGCCGGAGTATTTACGCAACGCGAAGCACTGGCCACGCCATCCAATCCGGACAATGGAGCGGAAGCAAGGATTTATATGAAGGATGACAAGTTTATAATTCAATACAACGACGGTGGAACAGTCAGATATAAATATTTAGATTTAACCGGAACCGGCGTCACGTGGGTTCACACAACATCAGCACCATGATAGATGAAATTAAAGCCCCGGTGGGATACTTTGAAGAGGCTCCCGGCCATAAATCAAGCGCAAGGCTAAACGCCACACTGGCAATCTGTGCCGGTTTGGCTATTGCCATATTTCAGGCGGTTGTTCAGGTTTGGCATCCAGAAACGGAAATAAATGTCACATTAATAAGCATGTTACTTGCGCTAGGATTTGGCGGCAAGGTTGCATCGGACTTAGGTAAAAAATGATAAAAAACATTATCATATTGTTTCTCGTTGTGGGGTTAATTTTACAACGAGCTTGCGAGCCAGAGCCGGAAGAACTTCCCGTAAAAGTGTACCATGAACGCGTCGAGTATGATAATGGTATTTTGGAGCTTGATTTTTCGGTTCAGGGCGAGTTATTAGAGTGGCTAATTGATGTTCCTGAATGTCCGCAATTAAGGCCACAAAGAGGCACAGACACCATTTATATTACTTTGCCACCGGAAACAACAACAGACACCTTATTTTTTCCCGTAGTGGAAACTGATACGGTTGTATTTAAGGCCCGATACGCACCACGACAATTCATTGAAACGGTGGAGACTGACAACGGCCCGGCCACGTTGGAAATATTAATAGCTGGGAATACTCTCCTTTCCTGGTCAATTGAGTTACCGGAAGTGATTGAGGACTATTTTCCAAACATTGACACCGTAGATATTATCGACAAAAATAACCGTTGGTTTGTACAGGCGAACGGCGGGGCATCGTTCGACATGAAGCGCGGCTATGTTGGTGCGGGTGCTGGCTTTGTAAATAATAAAAATATTTTGGGGCTGTCCGTAAACTACGACGGCCAAAACCCATTTTTTCTACTCAACTACGCAAGGATAATACGGTGATAACTGTACCAATACTTATCAATATAACCGCACCAATACTTATCAGTATTACCGGAGGCCTGTTGACGGTCATAGGGGCGGTTATTGGCGTGTTATACTCTTTGGTTGTCTCCAGGATTAAAAAGCAGGAAGCCGATCACGAAAAAGAAGTAATAAGAAGAGAAGATGTCACCAAGGAATTAAGGCTTGAGTTGGAGGGAAAGATACTAGCGGCACAAAAAGACGGACGTAGTGAGCTGGATGACCTTAAAAACGGCCACAAGGATATGGTTAAAGACGTGACCAAAATCACAAATTTACTAAGCGAGGTATCCGTAAGAGTTAAGAGCTTCGCAGAAATCGTAGATAGGTTAGATACCAGAATGGTACAATTTGAAAAAGAACGCCCCGAACAAAATGCACTCATCAACAAAGCACTTGAAAATTCAGACAGAGCCTTGCGCATTCTGGAAAAAGATAATTGACGCCCTAAAGGCTCAAAACGAACTACTCAGGAACGCCCTCAACACTACAAAGGTCATAATTGAGATGCTTAAATCGAGATAATTGCTTCTTTGATTTTGGCAGTGTCTTCAAAGCTGACATCATCCAATATGTCCTTATAGTCAAAATGTCCTAGATCATTGGCATACCATAGAGCTAAATCTATTTTGTTTCTGTCTGTGTCAAACTCCAAATCGAGGTGTTTGCAGCTGTCCAAAACAGCGTCCAGAAGGTCGTGTAGTGTTTTTCGTTGTTCTTTTGTCATTTTATTGGTAGGTTTTCGTAATCCCTCCCGCTTTTAAACATCTTCAACCCATATTCGCGAATGTCGGAAAGCAGGCCTGTATACGCTTTTTCAAAACATCCTTGTGACGCTTCTGGGTCAATATCCGACATACAGCCGGATATTTTTTCAATGCCGTTTCTGAATTTTTCAGTTATATCTTCGGGTGTTTTCATTATCTGTAATGTTCAATTAGTTTGGGGCTGCGTTTGCCGGGCTTCCAAATCAATTGCCTAACCCGGAAAGATTTTGTTATAAGTATAAAGTATTTGAGTTTTTGTCGTAATTAGCCAATCCATCGCCGTCATGGCGGTAAACCTTTCCGTTCTGGCGTACTACCTTCCGAGCGCTCTTTCTTGGGTTTAACATCGTGCGAAACATTTTTAAAAATGGTTTAATCCCGTACGCCTTCCATAGTAGGAAGGCAATTATCCCTATTAGGACTGTTTCGCTGATGGTTTCTGAATGTTCTAAAAAGTATAGTTCTATCATGCTATGCTATTTAATGTGGTTAAATCAATTGTCTTTATCAAGGTGTTATAGGGCATTAGTAACCGTGAGCATTTTGTGCGTTATCAATCGCTCGCTTTAATTCATCTGCCAATACAGTCACTTTTTTGTCGTCAATCTCCACTACTACAAATTCTTTATAATTCCAATGCTCGCTTACCTTTACTTTTGGTCGATCACTTTTCAGTCCCTTTTCTTTTGTTCCATTTGTTTCGTAAACTTCAATAAAGTTTATGCTTTCAAATCTGCTACTCATGTTTTCAAAATTTAACTAAGGTTTAAAAAACGGGGCGGCTAAAATGTCAAAACCTAAAACCGCCGCCCCTTCCTTGAAGTAGGTTTGATGTGCTCGTGGAGAGATTTGAACTCACTTTTGCTTGTTCCCCGTCGGGGCAAAATCAACCTCGGAGCTTATCGCAGCTAGACGCCGAGCCACGGGCTCCCTTATGCACGAGCATTTTGTTGTGCTCAGGGCTGGATTTGCACCAGCAAGCAGAACGGACTAACTTAATTCTGCATATTCCCGCTGTGCGGCCACAGCATCTGTGCGGTTACTAATTTCGCCACCTGAGCATAAAATTTGACCGGGGCCGGGTTCGATACCAGCATTGTTGGCTTGGGATGTGAATGCACCCACTCTAAACCAACTCGTGTATTTCTTCACTAGCGTCTACTTATCACAGCTTTCGTCAACGGTTCACGGCGGCGAGGTCTGTATGAAATTACCTGTGTAAAAAGTATCAGGCTGCGCTTTCGCCACCCGGTCAATATTTTCAAAGAACTTTTAAAAACCTCCCCCGCTTTGATTTCTCCGCGCTGGGAGGGAATACTTGTTTAATCCGTCGCATTCGACGACGCTGTTTTGTCTGCGCTCAGCTTGTCAGGCTTTCGCAGCACCCGCGTTTATAGGTTGCGGCTCCGCCGGGACCGTCTATTATCCCTTTTTCTTTTCTCCTGCTTTGACGTGCAGGAACCGGTAATGTCTTAAAACGGGCCGGGCCAACCCCAAGAAGTCCCGACCCTCTCACCTCAATCAATTTTGTGAAATTCTGACACAGATGGATTGTATTTCACTACCAATCCGGTTCGCTTCTCAATCTGCCTGGCCAACAGTTCGCCCCTGGCGTCAATTACATCCGAGGCGTGACAATTATTATAACATTGGCACTCTTCCTCCAAATCAAACACAAATTGAAACTTGTATGTTTTTGTACTTTCGTCAAAGTCCGGCGCTGATTGCTGACCGGCTATTAATGTGTTTTCGTGAAATTCTGACATTGTTTTTAGGTTTTTGGTTAATTAAATCTGTTTACGCTGTTTACTTTTAATAATTGTCTAATGACAATTGCAATATCACTACCCGCCAAACATCCACGCCTAACCTCATCCACATCTATCCCTATTGCAACCCTAAACCTATTACCGCGCCAACTAAATCGTACTGCATCATTTTCCGAAGAAACATCCCATTGCGTAATTTGGTTTGAGTATGGTAGCGAATAATTAATCAACTCAATTAGCTGATCTTTTGTTTTTACCATGATTGTGGTTTTTGCGGGTTTTCCGGGTCGGTTGATTTTTAGGTGTTTACCCGGCAGCGTTTCCGCCGGGGTGGGTGGGTGATTAGAACAATATTCTTGCCTCTATCTCATAGTCTGGAGTAAAATAATTATATCCTCTTTTCATTAAACGACCCTCTTTTACCTCTTTTCTTACAAATGCACGACCCTTTGCGCGGGTTTCAAAATTGAATGATTTGGTTTCGTTTCCGCTGTGGTCTGTTAATGCAATTCTGAACATGATTTTGATTTTAGGTGTTTTTTTCGTTTTGACAAGTCAAAGTACGGCATAATATTTTAATTACACAAGTTTTTTGTAAAAAAAAATGAAAAAAGTTTTTCAGCCCTTGCGTTAATTAAATAGTATTTTAATATAAAGGCGAAAAAATAAAAGTAAAATAACTACAAAAATGTTTTGTAATATGGAAAATATTTGTATGTTTGCAGTGTCGAACAATAAAACTTGAAACCATGAAATTCTATCACGGAAGCTCTCATAAAATTGAAACGATTGAACAAGGTAGAGCAATGTATTTTTCAAACGATATTGATGTGGCGAAAGAATACGCGCTAGGGCTTGACGATTGTGGTAATTACAACAGTGAAACGTTTATCTACGAAATAAAGATAGATTTGAATGGAGTTGAGATTGAGGAAGATTTTTACGCATTTGATGACACGGGATATTATGACGGCACGCCAGATATATTGTACAATCCCGAAAGCGGATATATTTACACAAAGTACCCAAAGGGCGTCACATTGATTGATAGCTTTAAGAATGAATTATGAATAAATCAGAAATACTAGGCTTCATAGCCCGCCATAAGGATGCCGGGATGACATTGCACAGGCTCGACGGCCTATGCTTCGGAAAGGGAAACAAGAAACGTAAATTGTGGCAAGCAGTCAAACGAAACAAAAAAATCCCCAAAGACGTGGCCGAAGCCGTGGCCGTGCAGATGGCACGTTTTGATGGAGGCAAACAGCAATGAAATACTACATAAGAAACAATAGCAGTAAGACTGATTTGGTTGTGAAGGGATGTGTTGCCCAGATGATCAGCGGCTGGGCTTGTATGCACTTTGAAGAAGGCTTCAAAGTGTACGATTGTGGTAAATTCATGATGGTGGTTAATAAAGTCAAAACAGGCTACTCGTTTAGAGCGTATGATGCGTAGCTTTTAAAGGGAAATCGTGAAATTATAAGAAGTTTAATCACATACTCAGTTATGAAAAAAATGACACATAATGATTTGCTCTCGCTGTCTCACGGGGATAGTGTTGTAAAGGTATCAGGAATAAGACACAGAGGGCTAAAGTATGTTGGTAGAATGCCGGGTGCTGACGATAGGTATTTGATATTTTGTGACGGCGAACACACTGAGCACTTGTATATCAGCAAAGACGGAACATTTTATCACGATTGGTATTCGGGTGAGTATGACAGAGAGTTCCTCGGAAAGTTGTTAATTCAGGCGCACCAAAAAAAAATTGAAGCCATAAAGCATATCTACTTTGACTAACCGCTCGCCAGAGCATAAATCAAACCAATTGTCACACAGAACCGGTGAGGGCTTTTTTAATGGAAAATTATGACGGTACGAACAGAGAAACTAATTGACCTAACCACAAGCGACATTCAGGAGGCTATACTGTTTTACGTTAAGCACAATATGCCGAAGGATTTAGAAAAAAACTATGAACCGTGGTCCGTAAGGTTGGGTAAAAGGAAGGATGGCGCACCGGCCACAGTTAGATTAGCTGAAAAAATACCGTTTTAATGCCCGGCTTCATCAAATTCAATAGAAATAACGATATGAAAATATACATTACAAATAAAACGGTTGTGCCGCATAAAGTGATACTTGGAATAATTAAAGACATTTTTCATTGCGGCAGATTTCCGATAGCGTCACACTACAGGTATAATCGCAAAGAATTTACAATAATAACAAAAAGGGTAAAAACAGGTTATTCGTTTAAAGTGATAGGGCAATTGCCTGGAAGCGCCACATTAAGCAATGATGTATGCAAATATTGTGGTTGTTTTTGCTCTTCTTGCGATTGCTGCGAAAGCAAAAATTGATTATCTTAGCACTATCAAATCCGGGAAACCGGTCGAGCTTAAGACCCTCGAAAATAAAATGGAAACATGATAAAGCCTTCGCAGGCGTTTGTTGGGGTTAGTTTCCTGCCCCGGTCTTAAACAAACCTTGTGAGGGCTTTATTTTTGGACTATGCCGAAAGACAGATACTACTTTCCACACGATTATAACGCACGAAACAACCTAAAAATGCAGGCGCTTTTAGGTGCCCACGGCCCGGAAGGTTATGGAGTATATTTTATGCTGGTGGAAATGCTCCACGAGGCAGAGGAAAGCGAACTAAGCCTAAAAAAATACATGGTCGCAGCATTTGCTAAACAAATGTCAACAAGTGTTGAGCAAGTTTTAAAAATAGTAGACACCTGCATAGAGTTTGAGTTGCTGGAAAAGAATACGGACAATGACACTATCTACTGTCTCCGGGTAGATGAGAATAAGAAAAAAAGAGAAGAAATAAGGGCCGCTAGGTCTAAGGCTGGCAAACTGTCCGCAAAAAGACGTAATGCAACACGTGTTGAACACGAGCCAACAAATGTTGAACAAACGGTAACACCTGTTGAACAAAATCCAACAAAGGAAAGTAAAGGAAAGGAAAATAAAGGAAA
>JAAOEI010000120.1_pt1 | contig 31234 bp, 46 predicted proteins | sample 7059261 | NCBI WGS metagenome assembly JAAOEI01 (sample SAMN14008812, study PRJNA610033) | viral metagenome | isolation source: viral particles filtered from seawater | place: China: Hangzhou Bay, Yangshan Deep Water Harbour | collected 2017-10-31 | reverse complement strand
AATCCAACATCTATGATCGAGTTTCTCGCGTCCAAAATTATATAATATTGTCGGCATGTCCTGCGTTCTTTTATGCACCTCAAGAACCGTCACGATTTCATTTCGTCTTTGTGGATCATCATTCAAACCACCTGCTACCTCATCAGCGATCTTAAATTGTACAGAATCCACACCTAATCGTTTCCCTAAATAACACAATTCATTGATGTCATCTTGTGTTTGTTCCCACACCGTAGCCTTGATAGATATTTTACAATCTGAATCATGCCCGTCCATTATTGATTTATCACGCGAAAGTATAGCCGATCCAATATTCGTAATAGCCCATTCAAACATCTTTGTTGACGTCCCACGTGATTCCGCATATTTATCGGGATTTGCATAATCAAGCGAAACACGCATATATGAGTAATATTGCCCTATGTATTCAAAGAGTTCCTTTTTCTTTGGAATTGCTCCGTGTGTCAATACACCGAACTTTAAGCCCAACGCCTCGCCATACATAGAAAAATCAAGTACATCGGGATGCAATAGCGGCTCACCACCACCGCATAATTCCACACCTTCAACGCCAAGAATGACCGCATCTTCAAGCACTTCTTTAATTTTATCTTGATCCATGAAAGCCTTCGGTTCGTGCATATCAAGATAATAACAATATTTACAATGCTGATTACAGGTCATGGATGGATATAATAATAACATTCTCGGTTGTACTATTTCAGGATGTGGTTCCCCGTCAATCGTTCCTTTCATCGCGGGAACATCATCGAGAAAACGAAGAACCCGAAGCGGATCATATGGCGTCATAATTTATCCTTTTATTTGATTGAATATTCAATCCCACCATGTATAACGACTTGACTATCCTCGGTATGAAAATTGTAATTTCCAAGCAATCCGCCGTATAGATTCCATGATGGGGTAATGGGATATGAGAGATTCGCAGTAAAACCACTCTCAACGATAGCCCAATCTTCATAATCCGTTGCACTCAACACACCATTGGCCGTAAACACAAATTTATTTATTGGCTTTGTGTACGTGGGGCCAATGGTAATATACGATCCATTTACATTATCTATATCTGCATATATACCACCGTAGATTCCGAAACCATTACTCCAATCACTATTGAATGATACAAACAGTTCTTCGGTATTACCTATTGATGTGCTTGCGGGATATAAATATATTATCGTTCCTGCGGTAATACTCAACGTCTCTGACATTTGCTTCGTGTAATCAAGTATTATGTTCACCTCGTCCCGAACATCTCTTAAAACTGTTCTGTCGGCGTGTGGAATGATAGACCATAACGTAAACGAAAATCCATCTTGAGCAAAATTTATTGATGTTTCTGTGGATGATTTATTCTGCCATACATAATCACCTCTAAAATAATATGATGATTTTTCGGCAACACTTATAGATGCCTCTTGAGCCATTGCCGTTATGGGCACATAAATCAATATAGCAACGGCAAATTTCATGAAATATTTTGTGAAACGCATCACTCATAACCTTTCTTTAATATCGTGATATAGTCATACCTACAACATGAAACATTCGATTATCGGTTGATAATGTTCCTACCCCTGCATATGTTGCACCTGAAACGCCACTTGCATAATAGTTATTTCCATGACGTCGATCATTATAAAATTCTGTGATTGCATCGTTTTTCAATTTTTCATTAAAATCTTCTACATTCTTTTTGAGATCATTTTGAGATGGAATTTTATGAACAAATTCCTTTGGTCTGTACGGCTTGACTTCAATAGACTTGATAAAACCAATTGCCTCAAAGAATCGCTCCATCATTCCTTTTGGTTTTTCAATCTTTTTATATGGCATGTCTCACATTCCCTTTTATCCTTTAAACATTCCTATTCCGTTGGGAAACGGATCACTTCTATCAATGATCTTTGTCCTATCATCATATCCTCTACCATAACCCGCCATATAACATATCCACATAAAATCGGGAATAGTACAACCACAATAACGACAAGTATAAGTTTGATGATAAACATGGCTCTTATCGAAAACATGATCACAGTCCGATTGGATCAACTTTACTTGTTCTTCCTGATATTCTGTTAATTTTTTATATGGTTTCATGTCTCACCTATATTGGTATAGGATCAGGCTGTTGCTCTACCGATGTTTTTTCTTTCCACCTAAGATATCCCATACGTTCGAATTCCTGATCGAAATATCGTCTCAATTCCTTCATGGCATGATTGTTCAGATTAGGTGGCAGGTATTCAACAGGAAAATCTTGATCGAGATCATCAACATAATAATTCCATAAACGATAATTGTTTTTCACAACAATACCAAATTCGGCAGGATTGCGATGTGGGTCTGTGCCATGAATGGGCTGAAATGAACTATAATGCGCTCTATCAGGTTGTGCTGTTTCAATCCATCTCAATGTATCTTCAACACTCTCACCGTTCTCCCCCGGTAGACCGGGAAATCCGAAAATAAAATAACACGACGACACCATGCTGTATTTCCTACAACGATTTATAGCATCAATATTTTTTTCCGGTGTTGTCTTTTTCCGCATCAACTTTAATATACGCTCACTGCCTGATTCAATGCCAAAAAACAGACCTTTACATCCACCACTCGCCATTGCCGAGGCCATCTCATCATCAAGTACATCCGTTCGTGATAACGCCACCCATGTAAATCCTTCCCGATTTAATGCCGCACTGATCTCGATGACCCATTTTTTATTCGTAGTAAACATATCATCGGGAAATCTCACATGTGTAATACCGTATAAATCACGGAGTAAATTGAGATGGCTAATTATATAGTCAACGCTATGCATACGGAACAAACGACCACCTATCTCACGATTACAGAACGTACAATTCCACGGGCATCCGCGAGTTGCAAATACTGTCGTCTGTTTTTTACCCGGCGCAAGATGTATATGGGATTCCTGAGCAACGAGATTTTTATCTAATTTATCCCATCGCGGAAGCGGAAGACGATCAAGATCACGTTCATAATCTCGATGCGGTGTTATCATCACGTCACCATTAGGTTTCTGATAACAAATCCCGTTTATCCATCTCAACTTATGATTCAGAGATTTTGGTCTATTCTGTATTGACACTCGATCAGGATATTCTGAAATCAAATTTACTATATCGAGTATTGTTTTTTCACCCTCATCCATCACCCCAATATCAACACCCGCTTTTAAAGATTCGTCGGCCGCACTTGTCACAAATGCGCCACCACCGATTATCCATTTCCAATTGGGTAATTCTCGTATAATTGCCGCCGCGACATCAAATGTTGCCTCGGCGAATATATTCACTCCTATAATATGATAAATACCAAGTGGCAAATGGCTGATCGTCTTATAATTATCAATGTCTCGATCATATCCATACGTTAATTTATTTGAATCATAATCATAGTTTGCAAATATTATATCGCAATCATGACCATTCTCACATAAAGTTCCCGCGATCATGAGTGGTCCCATCGGTGGATATGCGAATGGATCTGCGAGACCGGGGGATAATGGTACAAATATTAACATTTTCATTTGATTACTCGATTGGTAATGGTGGGTTGCCATTTGTGATTAATGCACATGTGGACAGCGTTTTCAACCAATCTATATTTCGTGATATAGGATAATATAATTCATTGTGGGATTTCGATACGATATAGTCAGATAGGGAATTTAAATTTATATTCTTTTCATCCTGTATTATATGCGTCATGTATTTATCTAATCTATAATCGAGTTTGACCGTGTATGATCTTACTTTATCCGCGACAATATAGTCAGACATAATATAATAGTGATGTCGGCGTCGAAATACATCTCTAATATATTGCCCTACTTCGAATATTTCAATATTTTCACCTATAACATTATATCTATGAACATTATCGTCAGTATTTACAAGCACCTCACCATTGAGGATAGCCACATATATATCGGCGCAATCCTCCACATGACATAATGGACGGCAGTGGTATTTTTCTTCTTTTTGAATAACGATATTAATCCGTTTGGTAGTTGCCGCATCACGAGCCATTGTGTTGACGACGAGATCAAATCTCATTCGGTGACTAATACCCCATAGTGTCGCTTGTCGTAAAATCACCACTTGAAAATTCTCATCGGCAAGATCCGATAATTCTTTTTCGGCGTATAATTTAGAGGCGGTATACGGATATTTTATATCTAAATTCGCATCTTCCCATTTTGACATATGCCGATCCATGCCATCATATACCGATGCCGTTGATGCAAATATAAATACGGACACCCCATTTTCTTTGGCCTTCTTTGCAAATTCCACAGCACCAAGACCATTGATTGCATGATTGGCGGCAGGATTAAATTCAGCCATCGGGTCATTTGATAGCCCCGCAAGATGACATACGGCATCCACATTATCAAATATGGTCGCATCGCAATTTCTGAAATCCCCACGATATAATTGCAATTCGTCTTTGTTGGCGATTTTTGACTGCACAGTTTTATCGAATAAATAATTCCATCCGTCAGAAAACCATCCTATATCAACCGCCCTTACTTCAAAATCGGACTCGATTAATTTATCAATAAGAACGGTTCCAAGATAACCACTGCCACCCGTAACAAGGATCATTCATCAACTCCAATTCTTTTAACCGCTATCAATGTGTAATGTCCTGAATCGAAACATGCATGGTCACTTATATCATACATGCCATGTCCGTATTTCTGATTTGCAATCACTGAAAGCTCATGTCTCAAATCATATAAATCGTCATCAATAAGATTATGTTTATGTATTGACGGAACCGCCATAATCTCATGACAATGAGGACAGTCAAGCACAACACAACCATATGATTCGGAGTGTACATTGACTAATGGCAACTCGCATAAATAACACGACATAATTTTTTTCTCAAAATAATTAAAAAAACTATTGACAAATAAACAACACATTACTATATTAGTAATAGTTGAGAGAGACAACGGCACACAACAAAGGGAGACACATCATGAGACGCATTAAGAAAGCCATTCGAGAAGCAAATCTAATCAAGGCTCAATTTTATAGCGAATACCGGTTTCCCCGCGAGTTGAAGTATAAAAAAGAATTATATCCCGATCACATTGAGATTCCCGACGGCTCACTCGTTCTATTTTCATTTTCCATTCCATCCTAAGGAGAAAATAATCATGTTTAATCGTTTTTACGTCGAAGCAAAAAAGGTATATGAAAGTTTTCCATTATCTTCAGAGAAATATTATGTAGTTCGTGATACACAAAATGTCAATTATGCTCAACATTTTCAAACAAAGGAACAGGCTACTCAATATTGTATCGCGAAAAATAAGTGGGTTTGGTAAATCAATAATTCATAATCATAATAAAAGGCGGGGTCGATCTGATCTCGCCTTTTTAATTTGATACATTACTATCGGTTGACGTAATGCCGTATTTTCTGTTCCGTTTTTTTTCGCGTTCGATCAATGCATTAATCTCTGTTAAATCCTGTTGTAAGCGTTCCACGTTCTGCTTCGCTTCTAAATAGTATTTTCTGTGATATTCCTCTATTCGTATCTGTTCAGCAATGTCCTCCATAATAAATTGCCTTTGAAGATATTGCCGGGACATCATTCGATCATTCATGTGTCAATACCACATTTCCATGTGGGCCGTATTGGGTCGATAAGGTAATTATTAATTCCCGCTTCATCACACATCTTCGAAAGTAGTTTTCCATTGTGCTTTTTAAGATGCCCCACCCATTGTAATTCAGAAAACGGGGCTGACCCTATAAACAACCCATCAGGCTTTAAAGCGTGCCTAAACGTCTTTAAGGCACTTTCAGGGTCCGAGAGATGTTCTAATACGTCTAAGCATATAATAACGTCATATCGGTCATATATGAGTGTATCTTGCCATGTATCGAGAGGTATACAAGCGAACGATGTGCAAGACTGCATATATTTTGATTCCACAGACAATCTCGTTTTTACAAAATCAAGCATGTTCTGATAATCAACAAACTCAACATGTGCGCCTTCGATATTTGCGATGATACCCTCTGTTGCAACGCCACACCCATAGTCAAGAACAACAGGAAGCGGATCACAATATGTGGAACATCTTCGAGCGATAGCCTCACGAAACGCTCGTTGAGTTGATTGACTATGCCAAGCGAGTCCTTCGAAAATATGGGCGTCTGTTGTCGAGTACCATTCACGTTGATCCTCTACGCTCGTTGGATTTCCCGCCGCTTCCCACAATCGCTTGACCTGATGTTCACGTTCATATAGACGTTGTAATACTTTATCACGAGACATACCAAAATGAATCATGCATGATTCGACATCTTCATCTCGAAATGGATGTGTGGTCATAGCATCAAACTGTTTCATCAACAGTTCCTTTCAAACCCGATTGACCTTTATAATGTGGATGTTCATGGCGTCCCGTATCAAACTCTCCTGCCCCATGACGCTTATTATAGTCCTCAACTATATTATGCAACTTACCTGCGCCACCATCGAATAAGGAAAAATCGGATTCAAGATCATATCCCTCGGCTTTAAAAATATCGAATAATGGAGTGCCGGGAATAGGTGTGCAATGTGGACGTTGCCATTTTACACCAAGTGATCCAAGATAATTCAATATCTGTGTGGTTTCTTGTCGTTCGTCTTCTGTTTCGCCGGGAATATAGGTCATCGTGGCGAGATACACTGATAATCCCATGTCAACGAGATCCTCAACAACACCGATTTCCTGATCTCCTGTAAGATTTTTTGTAATGCCTTTAAGCGTCCGGTCGATAAATGATTCAATGCCGACCTTACACGCCACCGCACCGCTATCAACCATATATTTAAATAAATCGGTCGAGTGACAATCAACACGAGTCATAAATGACCATTCCACCCCACGTTCCCGCATTCCATCACATATGCCAATCACACGATCATATCCGCGAGATCCCTTTCCTTCCCTGCCCACGATTGAAAATGTATCATCGTCAAACAATACATGTTTGAAACCAAGTCTTTCCACTCGGTCATCAACCTCATCGAGAACGTTCTGTGCAGATCGTTGTCGATATATTCCACGCCCTTTATCATCATACATCGTGTGTCTCCACAAACAAAAATTACAATTATAGAGACATCCTCGCGTGGTCCATATCTGCACTTGCGGTCGTTTGTACTGCCCGAAACCAAAATAATCATTGTAATAATAAGCGGTGGGGGGTTCGAGATGAGGGAACGGACGGTCATCTAAATTATCAGGCAATGCACCCGAGTGTATGCCCTTATCATCAGGATTATTCGCTATATGCAAAGCGAGATCATCGTATTCCTGTTTTAGTATATATGTCACATGTGGCAATTTAATGAGATCATCTGCATATACTGTGGCATGTGGTCCGACAAGGGCGATTTTATACCCTGCATTGTGCAGATATTCTGCGTATCTTAGATCGGTATCAATAGATGCGGTTGCCGTTTCAAGAATAATGATATCGGGATTGAAGGCATCAATTTTCATATAAAAAATGCTAATAGTATCCATATCGGCAATCGCATCATAATACATCACATCATGTCCGTGTTTTTCCAATAAACTCGACGTATATCCCATTATGAAGGGATATGGCATGTAAACATTACCACGCATTTGAGCAAGATGAGGCCCACCACCCGGCCCTAAAGACGGCCATCTGCATCCCGCCCTGACACCATGTTTATGTTCACCATTCTCGAATACATACCACGGCGCATTTGCAAGAACTATTCTTGCCATATTTATAACTCCAAATCAATCATGCAAATTGTTTTAAAAATGTCACGATTCGTGATGCCTGTATTTCCATTGATAAATTACCTATGGCCCACGCACGATTTAATTCGATTTTTTGTTTTCTCTCTTTTTCGTTATCAATCCAATATGCCAACAATGATTGCATGTCTGCCCCGCCGTCGGTGAATTCAACCCGATCACCATAAATATGCTCTCCTACCCGATCAGATATTACAAGACATTTACATAGAAGTCCCTCGGTGGCTCGAACAACAGGCATATTCCATCTGTAATGTGGTTCGAGATGGCAAGCAAGTACAATATCCGTATTTGTGTATAATTGAGATGTTGACATAAGACCACGTAAAGGCCCGCGAAATACCGGGGCAAGCGGAGTATTTTGAAATCCGGTCCCATATACCCTTAATCCAAACGGTAACGCAGGATCAATGTATTTATTGCGTATTGCATCACCTTTAATATTATTGCCGAGATATACCACATTGATTTTATCGGTCGGAGTACGTATAGGAAACTCATCGGGGTCAGCATATACAACCGGCTCATATATCCACGGGTAAAGGGTAGGAAGATCGGTCAACGCCTTATCTCTATGATATGTAGACGCGAATATAAGTCCATCAAAATCATTTACGAGATCATCGAACTTATAATCATGATCGTTTTGATACCAATATATTGTTGCCCGTGATCCTCTTTGTGGATGTATTCTTTGTAGAAGAATAACAATATCAACATCATTATTCGGACTCATATTCTTATTAAGAATATCCACACGCTCGATCATTTTATGCATCAGTAAATACTTCGAGATGCCTATTGCAAGACGCTCATCTCCCCATGCCGGTGGGTTGTGGAATGTTCCGATTCTTTCAGTAACGAAAGCAACGACCATATTTTCTCCTTTATAAAGTATGTTTTAAATATAGGAACATAGAGAGATACCGCAAGAAAAAAAGCCATAGGATTAAAAATCTCAAATTATATTCATTTTATACTTGACAATAAATGAACACCTTTATATATTAGTAATAGTTAAGATAAAACAACACACACATAACAAGGGAGATAATTGATGAATTTACAAGAGATGTTTGAAAGGGCAAACGACCTAATTAATATAAGGTGTTCGCAAGAAGAAATCGAATTTTACGGTCGTTTTCTGCGACCGGCAATTGCTAATGACATATTAAACGATGCTTTTAGCATGGAGATTGTCAAAGACTTTCAAGATGAGATACCCTGTGTTGTGGAAGTTTTTGACATGTGTCATGTCGAGTATGTCCGAGGATAAAACTTATATTCTCGAACACAAATAATATCACACGCACCCGTCCATCGACGGGTGTGGGCATCCTGTTTGGAGGTAGGAAATGAAGCGGGAAGAATTGGTGGGATCTATCGCTCTCGTGTTGTTGATATTTTTAATTACTGTAATTACGATGGCGTTATGAATCTTCCATCATTATCACGGGCTTGTATTTATTGAGTATCATTAATTCGTCCATAGTGAATCCGCCTGACGAACCGGGCATGTTTGTCATGCGAGAATAACTATAATCACCTATCCGCTCGCTCATCATCGAGGACATTCCCGATTGTTCGAGACGACGAGCGACGAGATTGGTGATTACCCCTTGAATATCGTATGGTATAACGGTGAAACCCGCTTGATAGGTAATCCACACCATACGCTTACCTTCACTAAAGTATGGTGTTCTGTCTGACCTTGCGGTCAACAGGCTGACCCGATCTGTCAATTTTATCACGCCATCATCAGAATAAGATAGATAATCTGCCGAAGCGACAAGGACCGAATCGTTTGTCAATGCCGCGATATTTTGTATAGGGAAATTATTGAGGAATATCGTGTCCTGATAATCGTATATATCATAATACTCTGTGTGTGTGGTTATAGCGAGCGTTCGGTCAAGATATGATTCTACCAATGACGCTGACTGTGCTTCAATCATTGTCATGGATTCATCGCTCACCGACGTCGTAGTAATACCAACGGCGTTGAGGGTATCACGTAGGGTTGTGATTGCGACGAGACTCATATTTATCCCACACGAACCGCGTTAAAACAGCCACCATCGGCAAATTCAGAGGCAACCGACAGAGTGGTCTGTCCTGCTTTCATTCTCACGTATTGAACGGTATTGGCAGGTAGCCACGCCGAATTTATCGTACCATTGATAGTTATTGCCGCCACCGTGCTATCACCCGTCAAATAATATATATCGGTTGCACCAACGAGGCGATAGATGGAATCGGCAACGACCTCATATTGAGTTGCCGCAAGTGCGACGAGTCCATCAAGCACCTGATTGAAATCGAGAGGTTGAACGTTGATTACGTTCCCATTCTCATCAAGCGGTTGTACTCCATGAGTTGCCATATTTTATACTCTCGTCCAATTTCGTTTTAATAGGATATTTATCGCCGGTTGTGTAAAAACATGTGCAATGCCATCAGCATCAACTTTGCAGACTTCGCCGTATGTTGCAACACGTCCCGCTTTGATAAAGGATGGCCGTTTATTAGATGGCGCAAGTAATTTCGTCGATCCATCATCATTATCGACAAATACATCGGTATCAATTACTGCGGATTCTTTTTCGACTATTTCTGTTTTGGATGGTTTTTTTGTTGCTCTCGTTGGTCTTTTCGCCATAATTCCCTCGAAAATAAGTCACATGCCGTATAAGACATGTGACTTATTGTTAAGCGTACATACTAAAGAATACCGATCAACTTGGCATTTGCGGCGGCATCACGCACCACAAGAACGATGTCTTCATAAATATGGAAGGCATCAAACTGAGATGACGTCCGTGCAAGCGGGGCCATCGTGATGGGCGTCAATTCGCCGACCCATGTATGCTCGGAATCAACAGCATAAATCTCACTGTTCGATCCACCCGTCTCGGCCGTGTGTATAGCACCGTTAAAGTTCTTGGTGTCAACCATACGGGTCGAGATGTAAATCGGAATCTGATTATACGACATTACCTTGAAACCACCCTGCACCTCGACCATGTTGACAAACTGCTGATCGGATTGCAACAGAGCATTAATCTGTCGCCGGGAACGTTTTGACATAATAAGCATGTCAGGATTATACCGGCAAGTGTCAACGAGTTCATCGAGATCGGCAAGGGTCATTGCCTCGCCACCCGTCTGATCCGTTGTCATTACACATTGACCGACCGGAATGAGTACGCACAGTCCATCGGGTTGTGCAGTATTACCTGTGTTATTACCAATCAATAACGCATTTTCTTCGGTGTCGGCAACGTCATTGACTCGCGCTTCCATTTCATCGGCAAGAATATCGGTATATGTCGCACCCTCGGCCTGTAATTTGCGAGTCACACGACCTTCGGCCAACAATGTCCGATACGTGAATGTCACTCGGGCATACGTTCCGTTATCCTCAACGGTTGTTCCTGTATCGGCCACCCATTCGGCGGGTGTCGTGCCGGGAGCGGAACGACGATTCAGTAACCATGATTGACCTGAGCCGGGCTTACGTGGCAGATTGGCTCGCAGAGGATTTTTATATTCTACAAGTTGCGCCACTACCGAATCAATTTCGGGCTGTACAAGGACTGCACCCGCGCCGGAATCATCGAGGACTCTTTCAATCTGTAATGATTTACGCAGAGCTTTTTGACGGTTTATATCTAACATTTTTTAACCTTTCCTATTTAATGGTATCAAGCCGTTTAGGACCGCTTGCTCCACCGTGCCTGATGTGAGAATTTTGCCATCATTGGCGATGTACCGCCCTGATCCTCGATAATATCAAATAGATGATTGTAACCATCTTCATCGGAGAACGCATTGATCAGATGTCTAAGATATGCACCCGGATTTTTACGCTTCAATGCCTGTGCTTTTTCCGTGTTCAGATCATCCGATAATTGCTCAAGAAACGATTTTTCCACGTCGCTGTCATCCTCATCCTGTGATGCCGTCGAAACACCAATCGGTTGACTCGCTTCATCAAGCTGAGTGATTCGTGCAGTGGCTTTCTCAAGTGCAGATTCAAGAGCGGCGATACGAGCAATAGACGGATCTTCGATTTCTTCTATCACGGTTTCTTCCACAACCTCCGTGACCGGGGCCGACTGTTTCGCAAGTATCTCTGACATGCCCTGCATATTTTCGGCTATCGCTTTCATCGTTTCAGCCATCGGCGATACTGCCTGACTCACAACATCAGCAAATTCTGTTTTCTGTTCCTCATTCAAACCTTTTAGAACTTCGGCGAGTTCTTTGGCGTCCATATCAAAAATCTCCTCTTTGTTCAGACAGTCAGGGATGCCACCACTTAACATCCTGTCAATGGCGATATCCTTATCCTCATCTGACAACGTGTGGATATTTATATACTCATCCCATCGAATGAGGGTAGGTTCTATATCCTTGAAATCAGGAATAGACTTATCAAATTCGTTGTAATGAGATTTTAAATGAGTGTAAACGGCCTCGCGTTCTGTTGATGGTATCGACACGCCACCTCTCCCGCCAAGAAGGGCTGACATCGCAGACGATACACCACGCCATACCGTTTTAACACTACCGTCAATAATTTTGTGATGTGGCAATTTATATGCCGATTTGATTTCGGGAACATTTCCCTGTTCATCATCAAACCACGCATGAACATTTTTATATAGTGTCCATCCACCCATATCAATGATCGCATTGCCATCGTCAGAGACGAAAGACCATTCCTGCGATTCATCGGCAAGCGGATATTTTTTAGGACTCACAGCTTTTTTATCCAAGTCGGATTCCGTTTTTTCTTCGATATCAATTCCTACCATGTCGTTTGATTTTAATCCTGCATCGTCGAGGGATTTAAACAGATATGGTAAAACGCAATCCTCAATCGGTATCAAAGATTTGAATCCCGTGATATGTGCGGGTTGATATGCGGGTGTTCGGGTGGCGGCGGTATGATCGGAAGTGATGGAATCAATGACCCTCACTTCCCTGCCTGTCTCATTATCCGTTTCGAACATTACACGTTTTATCCATCCCGCGATGGACACGCCCACGGTGCGACCTTTATCAATCGCACTAAATAACGTATCAACCAATTCCTGAGCAGATTGACCAATCGGATCAGCCATTGCGGTCAAATAAAGATCGCTTGTTTTTTCATCGACTCGCGAGTCAATAATTACACCAAGAACATCCATCCATTCTGCTCTATGGTCAGGCAGAAAATCTTTGCCGATCATTCCTTCGGCCATCTCGTGAATCGCATTTTCTGACATCCGATCACCATAGGCATCAATCTGCGTGCCTGATGCGAGCATCTCTATTTTACGAGTCTCGCTTCCGGTTTCTTCGTCTTTTTCTATCCATGCCTTTGTTACGGTGGCAGGAGCTTGAAAATGAATCGGTGTCATGAGATCGCCGTGGGCGTTTGTATCGTACATTGTTGGCAACCTTTTGATATGGGTGATCTTCGTCAAACTCAATAATTGCGGTTTTATCGGGATATGTTTTCATTATTGTATGATAAAAAAAATAGCGCAAGCCTTACCGAATGATAAGGGATGCGCTATAGCATCGAGATAATATGTCGGTTTATATTCATGGACTTCCTGTGAATATAAAATAAATATCACATATCATTGTCAACCCCTTTTTGATTTTTGAGATAGAGAAAAACACGTGAAATGAATAAATTTTAAATTATTTTACTTTTTTACTTGACAAAGAAAGAAGAGTTTATTATCTTTGTAATTAGTAAGGCGAGAGAGTTCACAACACACAACGGAGACGATCATGACTCAGGAACGAGTAAACAAGCACAGAGACAACATCACAGAGTTCATCAATGATATTCAAGACCATGTGAATCAACTCGAAGGTTTTGATAATCAAATGGCTGAGAATGGCATCAACTATTGGCTCGCAATAAAAGAAAAGTTGTTTATCGTTGAGGATTCATTGATCAGTGGCAAGAGAATAAATTAACACGTCATAAATTGCTTTTAAGCGACTTTAATCCCTCAGACACAATACTCGTCTGAGGGATTTTTTATTGTCTACGAACGTTTAATCGTTTATATTGTCAATGTGTGAATGACAAAACGATATAGATTAAGCCGACTTGTCGAGATCCGTGAGGACTCGAACGTTTTTGTCAACGTACACACAAGTCGGTTTTTTCTTTGAGGTATATTATGAACGAGAATCAACTGAGAAGATTTATATTGAAGATTAAAAAAGACAGTGAAACGAAATGTTGGAATTGGACAGCATACAAGTATAAAGGATATGGCCGATTCAAAATTAAAAATCATTTTTCATCATTGGCTCATCGTGTGTCGCATGAACATTTTAAAGGTTCAATTCCCGAAGGATTAACAATCGATCATCTCTGTCGAAATACAGCATGTGTAAATCCCGATCATCTCGAAGCTGTGACGATAGGAGAGAACACAAAACGAGGAGATACAATACCCGCCGCACACATGAAGAAAACGCATTGTCCCAAAGGACATCCATATTCAGGAGAGAATCTATATGTCAATCCAAAAGGGAGTCGGGTGTGTCGTCAATGCAAACGAGACAAAGAAGTAATCAGGCGATCTGATAAAGAAGCATATGCGAGATACTTCAGAGAATATCGAAAAAGAAAGAAACTCGAATCCTCTTAACGCCTTGTGGCTCTAAGGAAACAGCGACAATTTCCATTACACTGTGTAGAATTTCCCGGCATGAAGGGCATGTCAGAACGTTTCAGATACGGTGATCCTGCATACGCACTCATACAAGCGTCACATTCATTTCCATCGCCCTGTATAATCCATTCATGTTGATAACGTCCGAGAATGTCAATGGCCGCACCCCATGCAATCGCACCCATTGTGATTACTGAATTGGCGTATCTATCAAGACGCCATGCGGTAGAACCAAACGCCGCCCCGATAGCCTCGACCATTTCATCGGCTGACTCATAGGTGGATCGCAATGCTTGACGTACATTGTTGAGTGTATCACGTAACAATGCGCCTCTTAGATATGTGCGATTGGCGTTCAGTTGATCCCGTATCAAATTTTCTTTGATCCCATTCGGCAATATAGCATCGGCGTCGAAATCATTTGCATCTTTCAACGCAACGTCAAGAGATCGGGCGTATGCCTTTCGCGCTCCATCATCAAGCACTGTCAACATGCCCGCCATAACAAGCGCAATATTATTTCTTACATCTTCGGGATTCTCAATTACCACCTCTCGTCTTACTTCTTTGGCTTTGTTTCTCAATCCCTTTACTATTTTTCGTTGCGCCTCATTCCATGCCGTATGCATCACGCCCGAAAAACCGGATATGATGGAGTCAAATCTTTCGAGATCCAATGTGTCCTTCGATAGTCGACGTTCAATTTCCACGGGCTGAAAATATTTAATTGCCGCCATAGTCTGAGGAAACATTTCACGATTATAAATCTCTCGATTTTCATCACTCTTAAAATCGAATTTGTCGGTCAGTGTATTGACCATAATTTCGGGTGGCACAATTAGAGCAAATGACGACTCGACTTCGGCAGGTTCCTCATCAGGTTCTTCGGCAGGTTCCTCGACGGGTTCTTCATCGGGTTCTTCGACGGGTTCTTCATCGGGTTCTTCGACGGGTTCTTCGACGGGTTCTTCGACGGGCATTTCTCCACGTGGTTTTAAATCTTCTAAAAATATTATCTCCCCGCCGGGAGTGATAAGCATCGGTTTGTCTGCCGCTTCTACATCGAAAGGTTTTTCGTTATAGATTTTCGTTCTTATGCCGTTGATTGTCATGATGGGAAATGGCCCGCCCAACATCGTTCTTGATATTTCTGCCAATTCCTTTTGATTTTCTTCTCGATCAGGTATAAGCACGAATTGAAGATCGTCGTATCTGAATCCCTCTTGGATTACTCCTGTCGTCAATGATGTGGATAGCAAATTCATTATGGGTTGTATCAATCCGCTTTCCGTCCATCGTGCTGTCTGTTGTATGTTAGATCTGTTGACTTCGGATGTGCGTCCCATTTTTGATGGATGCAGACCAAACGCGAGCCATACGATATTTTCTATATCGCGTCGTAGCTCACGCATCTGCACATCGCGGTTTGATCTTTTCAGTTCAGTCCATTCCGGTCCCTTTTGACCACCGAACAACACACGTAATTTCAAATCCGAATATGGGCGTTTGTTATTCTGTTTAATCGACGATCTCACCCTGTTCCAAATCTCACGGGACATACCATCACCAAGCCATAATATTCCCGGCGGAATTTCATCTTCCGTGAATTGAATGCCGATGTGCCGTATAGCATGAATGAGTGACACAACTTCATTGATGATAGTTTCAATCAACGGATTACCGATAGGTCGATCCGTTCGTGGAAACATAGACGCGAAAACCATCTGATCCACGTTGAATAATATAGGTTTTTTGTTTCTGTTGCCCTTTTCAGTCTCGACAACCTGTTCATATCGTGTCCACAGACCCGTTTTGTCAATAACAGGCGATATCGTTCCTGCATCACGTTCCCATAGCGCGACCACCTTATCACCGACTTTGTTTTTGACCACTTCAATAGCCATTCGATCAAGTGATAAGAGATCATCTAATATTTGTGTAAGCAGAAATGAGAATGGTTTTTTATTGGAGTTTGGTTTTAAAAACAATCTTTCCACTTCGTTGATGCGGTTTTCAATTTCAGGAGTGACTTCAGAATCGGGATTTTTGGGTTTTATCGCCCATCTCATATATGCTATTTCACGGACTATGGAGTCCTTTGCCGGACGTACCGCACTCGATTGTTCGATTAGTTTTCGTATTTGAGATGGAGCGAGACGTCCCGTTTTACGAAACGGATGATTTGACTTTTCTTCGGTATAACCGGATGAGACGCCCTGAGCATCATCGGCACGAACAATATCATTATCAATTTCTCGTGTGTGTGATCTGACAAATGTTTCGAACATTGTCATGTTTCACCATCCTTCAGTGATTGATTTGTGCAGAGCATGACCGGCGGCATGGGCGATAGTCCATATAACAAATGAGACTATTATGATTGCCGACCATTGGCCGTGATAAAATATGTATTTCCCGATTGTGGTTTTCTGTTCCTGTATTGATCCTGATTTCAGCATATAATACCAAGAAAAGAATAGTAAAATCAAATACAAAGTAGAGACGACATAAAAAAAGATCATATTTTTTTCACTTTTCTATTGACAAAGAATGAAGACATTACTATATTAGTAATAGTTGAGATAAGCAATGATACAACACACAACACGAGGAGACACATCATGACAGAGACAACTTTCACATTAAGCGCATACGGAACACCCGCAGACGTTGACGATTACAATGCATACTTGAATGAGATGTACTCATATGACGTTGACGATCAACCCGAACCAACAGAGGATCACATCATGACAAGCGCAGAGAGAACACGCACGGTGATGGAAGAATACCAAGCACAATTGTTAAAAGGCACGTCACCCGAATATTTAGTCGCTCAATTTTATAATGCCGTTGCCACAATAAAACGCAATAATATTGATGTATCTGATGATTTCATGATTGATGTTGAAGTGGGCATGTTGCTCGCAGTATACAAAGCGGTTCCGAAATACGCATAAACAACATAATACAGAATAAAAAAATGAGCCGTCAGCACGAGGCTCTTTTTTTTGCGACAATGTATCATAAATTGACTCTAAGCCGTTTTTATTTATAAGCCACCTATTACATGTCTAATCAATCAAAAAGCGTTATACGGCGTTTATCACTGCGCTGTGATGAGATTACGCAATCTATTCAATGTCAACGTGCCGATACCTGCCACACGATCATCAAGTTCTTCTATAGTGGTATATGGTCTGTTATCAATAATTCGCTGTGCAATGGTTGCACCGATGCCGGGAAGTGTAATAAGTAAATCGAGCGGAGCATTGTTGATATTGATTTTATCTGTTTCAACAGGTACGTACAGACTATCGGGCCATGAATTACTCGCTACCATTTTACGAAACTCATTTATAACGGGCGACACATCCACCTTTGGACGTTTCCATATCATCATATAATTGGTGTGTGGCTCGATTCCCGCTTGCCATACGTTCCATTTAATATCGTATAACGGTACAATGCTTACAAGTTGCCATCCCTTATCACCTGCGGCATTCAATGCGTTTGTCATGGCCCACGATTGTGGGAAAAACCCAAATCGAGTTTGATATTCCCATGTGGTTCTGATCAGTACAATAGAATCGTTGTTATACTGTACAACCGGCACATACCCCATCTCGCTATATAGCTGTAAATCGTTTACAATCTCTATATCGTGTTGGCGGCTTTTAGATGAGTAGGTTTCAATCTGCGCCGTTGCCGTTGGTATCATCAATATCAGTATGATCAGTAACAATATTTTCATGATTCAATCCGTCCTGTGTTTGGATGTCAAGACATTTCACATGAGCTATTTTTAACCGAGCCATATCATCGTTTTTTGCTACAAAGAAATCACCACAATTCGCACATACACCGATCAAATATACATTACCGGGCAATATCAAATCAATATCAATGTGGTCTCTGTTATATCTCGGATCGGGAAACTTCTGATTTGGCACACATGGATATACATCGGTTATATTACGACATACTGCACACAACGATTTACTTGAATCAATCTCGTCTCTGATTTTTATGCGGTTAATCGAAGCGCATTTTTCACAGATTCTAATATCATATTCAACCTGTGGCTCTTTCGAGTCTTTTTTTTTTATAGGACTTGCGTCTTACGTCAATACGATACCATTTGTAATCATAGTAGTCATCAAGGTATTTCTTAAAAAATGGGGTCGTCTTTTTAAAAAAATCAACCTCCTGCCATTGTATTTGTCTTCGATATATAGATATGCCCGATGCCTCGGCAATTTGAAAATCATTCCACGGCATATTGTGCTTGAGGATGAACAATAGTGACGACAGGGCGATACGGTCATCTATCTCACGTCGGCGTCCTGCTTTGTGGGGATTTTGATGGTGACGTGGAAAGAATGGCTTTACAGCATCGTATAAGATGTCAGACAGATAATCCTGAAATGGCACATTCATAATTTTTTTAATTCCTCTTTGATTCGTTTCCTCTTTAATTGTTGCTTGTATGGCGCGGTTTTATCGCGTTCGGATATTCTAAATCCGTAGGTGTTATCAAAAACCTTCTCCTGTTGCTTGTCGATATGAAATATTTTAGCTTCATTGCCACGTGCAACATTAATAATTTCAATATGTTGCGGAAGTGATTTAATCATAAATCGCAGATCGAAAAACAATTTATGGCAATAACCATGCAAATTAGTGCATTCTTCAGGAAATTGCTGTGCTATCTGACATAGAAAATACGATGATTTGCCGGAATCATTTCTTTTTACTATCACATCGCGTGTGGCGAGCAAGAAATTACCTCTACGTTCATAGTTATATGTAGTGAATATTTTAGACGCGATGGTGGGACCGTTATATTTTGAGGTCACTTTCTGTATTTCGAATTCATCGAGTATCATCTATCGCTCTAAAATAGTTTGTATATCGGGTGGAATAAACGTATCGGGTTTGAGAATCTTTCCATCATCACGTTTCACGATGTTTCCGCCCACCGCTTTGGTAAGATTGGATGCGTGTACTTCATTAAACAGGTCATTCACTTTATCGGCAAGACCGTGGATAGCCATGCCGCCAAGAACGAGATATAACAAATCGGTATAGGCGTCGGCAATTTCGATAATGTCGTCATCCATTATCGCTTTTCGTAATTCCCACAATTCTTCTTCTATGAGATCGGTTTGCAATCCTGATGCGGGATTCCCTCTTGCGGTGTTAGGTGTGGTGTGCGGAAATGATTTGCCGAACATGTGATAAAACTGCGCGACCTGATTCGACGCTTTGTTGAGATCCACATCGGACATTACCAATATTCCTCCAAATCGTTTACATCGTCAGGGTCAAAATGTAGAATGATTAAAAGCAGAGCGGCAAACACCAATGCAATGAATCCGAATATCATCAATATATATCCCATTGTATCATCCTTTCTGTTTTCGTTTCATTCTCCACATATGCAAACCGAGTCCTATATTTACTCCTGCCCATGCGGCTATTATTTCGGGATGATCTGATATTACAATTAGAAATCCTGATAATAGATCCACAGATATATTGATAGTTCTGCGTACTGATTTCACTGTTTTATATATATTGTATAACTTCTTAAGATGTTTCATCATTCGTCATCTCTGATTTCCTCTGTCTTTATCAATTCCACTTCTAAGACGTTAAATCTTGCATCTAACAGCCGTTCTCTCACGATACGTGTCAAGAATCCTTTGTCATCTTTAAAATTGTCAGGTACGAATAATTCGGTGCTTACGGTTGCTTCTGTCCATATTTTAATTTTCATGTTATATCCTTTTGAAAAAGCGGGATGAGATTTTCGACCGGCGCAATCTCATTTTTTCGGTGTATCCCGCACCGTCCCGCTTATTTCACCATTCATAAAACAGGTTTTTATTGTTGGTGATTACTTTCTCAATAGACTCAATACGTTGTTTCATTTTCATGATAGTGACTTCAACGGCTCTTATCTCGTCTTTACTGTAAGGCGGTTCTATCTTTTTATAAATACCCTGCACATCGGTAGTGAGACCGTTTGCCTGTGATTGTAACCGTTCGTAGATACGTTCGAGTGACGTGATGCGTTTTAACAGATCGGTGTACCATGATCCAAGTGCTATAGGAGTTTTATTTGCCACGTACAACTGAGCCGTATTGTTATCTTCGAACGTGCCTACTGTGACGTGTTCATTATAGCATTTATGAAGGGCGTCAAGAAGTAATTGCACATGGGTGATAGGCACAACGATCTGCTTGGGACGGGTGGGATCACTATGAACCGTGATATAAACATTGTGGTTGTTATAAACTACATCAAATTTCATGTCTCACTCTCCCACGAAATCGGGTAACTGCCCAACATACTTTTTAAATACTTTAAATAAAACATCAATACGTTGCTTCTGCTTGAGAAGGTCATCTTGTTTTGCGAAAGGCAATTCAACAGGTAAAAGGGCGTTGAGATGGTCGCGAAGCAGTACGGCAAGATGATCGGGAACTTTGATTATATGCGTGGATACGCCATTACGAAAATAATTAAAAGTGATGATGTCATCTTCTTCTCGATAGGCTTCGATTCTCTCTGTCATATCTCAATTCTCTCTCCGCTGTTACGGATTCTAAAATATTCGCGGGCATAAGAGAATATGATTACCGTTCGGCTATCAAAATCATATTCTCAATAACTTAATATTATTTAATAATAAAGAGAAGTCAAGATAAAACGTAATTCTACAATATCTCCCTACAACAACTCCGTGAGTTCATCAAGGGTCGTCTCATAAAAATCACTGTCATACTGATGGCTATCCGTGCGATACGTGCTAAGGCTGTTCCATGCGTGATAATCGGCATCACACAGATCATCGGGTTCAGACACGCCAAAGCGTCTCAAAGCATCTTCAAGAACGTGATGTGTGCCGCGAAGGTGCAGACATCTTCCGTTCTCATAGTCGGGAACCTGTTGTGATACCCTGTGGCGTTTCGATTGTTTGGACTGACCCGCACGCGCACTCTTGAACGGCACGACAGGACATTTCATATTCTCTATCTCTCTATAATACGCACTGCGCCATAGATCACCACCCTGATCCGTTTCAACACCCACACATGTGGCCTCGAACTCATTGGCCCATTTTATCGCTTGCCGCAATGCCTCCTCAGGACTCGATCTCTGCTCCCACGAACGCAATTTAATAAAATAATCATTCTCCGTTAATGCCGTTAACTGCACCGCCTGACAATCACTCTGACTTGTATTGGTGACAGCAGGATCTACCCAACACTCTATCATGAATATCTCAGGCATCTCATCCCTGTTGATCCTTAACCTATCAAAATCTATGTGCTTGAAGATATGACCTATCGAGGCGTCGGTGCTATGCTGATTCTCACTCAGAAAAGCCGTGGGACCACTGTCATTCAACTCCCGCTCGCAACGCTCCAAATCCTTACCAACCCATGTGGGAATACCATCCGTTATAACATAACGATTGTCAATCTGCTCATACTGTAATCCCTGCACAGCCTTTATAGGACCGTTCATAATACGATTGTTTAGATAATCAGCCGTGTCATTAACGAGACGACCCATGATGCCATCGTCGCGAATCTTATTCTGTATAAGAAGTATTGCCACATCCTCACTGCCCGACGGTATTATACTCTTGCGAAGACGATTCACATTCTTCTGTATCGTCTGCTGTGAATCCACATCGTTATCCACATCATCAAGTATAATAAGATCAGGACGCTGATCCTCTAACTTCAACCCGCGTGTACGAGCCGTGTCCAATCCCAACGCATCTATAGTTAAACCACTCTCCGTTCGTAAACGATTGCGACGCCATCCCGCACTCTGACCGTATTTGTCAACACGACGACGTGATACATCAGGATGATCCTGCTCGAATAACGGACTGCTTAACTTCTCAGCCACATTCATAACATGATCGTCAGCACTATCCTGCGTAGCACATATATATAATATGTAATAACGACTGCGACGCATCCCTACCACACATGGCACAATCTCCGCAAATGTACTCTTACTACTACCACGATACCAACAGTTAACCAACGCATCAGGACGTACACCACGCTCTAACTCATATACCCACGCCCAAAATATATGATGAAAACTCGCCAACGGATGACATACACCACGACTGCCAAAAAAACTCTGAGGCCAATACCTTAGCAAATCCTCCACCCACGGACTTATAGATAAACCCATCTCCCTCGCACCATCACGCCATGATCCCACCACGTCTTCCGTGATTATACCATCACGACGAATACGACTTACCTGATTCGTTTCACGTAACTGACGCATTATCTCACCCTGTAATAAATCCATCACCATACGACTACTCATAACTTATACCTCCAAAAAAATTTATAACAATTTTTTATGACACATCCACATATATATCCCAATTCACTACACAAAACATCAGGGGTACACCCAACATCCATATAATATAACAACACCATTAATACTTAACAACCCCACATACACAATAATATACCACCCGATAACCCGAAAATTTATATGCCAAAATTAAAAAATATTGCACACCGAAATTGGGGTGGCTCAGGACGTCCTCCGGCGACCTTCTGAAAAAATTTTGTAGGGGGGTTTTTCATGGCGTGATTTTTGGAGTCGATGGCATAAAAAAGATGGTGAAATTTTGAGGTATTTTTGGCTCAAAAAAATGGGTGTGTCGTGGGGTAGGGGCAACGGTGGGGGGTGGGTATGGGGGGGTGGGGTGGGTGGGTGGGGTGGGTGTACCCTACCCTACAAATAAAGCGGTAGTGTAGTATGCGTGATACTACCATAGGGATTCAGGGGTCAGCGTTCCGGCGTTGGATGTCTTCGAGAATTTTAATTGCCATTTGGAAACCCTCGCGTTGATAAGAGTTTAGTGTTCTTGATCTAAGATCATTTTTGAGTTCGCGAGTAATATCTTCGAGTATGTCATCATATAGTGTTTGTAGATGTTTGTATTCTATAAGAGCCATGATGTCACTCCTCTTAATACAATCGCGATGGTCCTTATATTATACAAATAACTTTATGAGATCATACGTGTAAAATAAAAAAGTATATCACGTTAAAAAAAACTATTGACAAATTAAAAAGAGTTTACTATATTAGTAATAGAGATTAAGAGACGCACACAACGAGAGAGGGAATTCAAAATGAGATACTTCACTTTTACAAGTTACGACTTAGCAAACAGTTTTCGGAACCGGGCCACAAAGACGATGTGGGTTGTAAAGAATCAGGATGGTAAGTATTGGGTTGTAACAGGCCGTGAGTATTCCAAGTTATACAAAGAAGGTTATGAAGCAATATCATAATAACACAACGAGAGAGGGAGATTTAAAATGAGACACGACAAAGCCCAACGAGAAATCGACAGACAGATCAACAAGCTCGAAATGAAATTAAATAAAATCGAACTACTCCATGAAATGATTGAAGATGAAAAAATGAAATTAGAACTATTTCACCAACATCAAGAAATCAGATCTGAAATTAAATCTTTGAAACAAAGAGTTTAATCACAACACACTTCATGTAATACGAATAGGAGATCAACAATGACGATTCAAATCAAAGAAATCGAAAATGACGTTATATGGTTTAGTGTGGATGGAGAAGAATACGGAACAGAAATTGATTTTGACAATGAGATTTATGGAATACATGACGACAACACGATTGTCAATGAAGACAATTATCCTTTGACAGAAGGCGACAGAAGAACAATCGCTATTCGAAACCTATTAAGAAAAATCAGATTAAGATAATATATATCTGTGAGAAGGAAGAATTGAGAGACTGAGAATGATTTCAGTCTCTTTTTTTGTGCATTGACCTTGAACGTAAGTGAATTTGAGACGACCTGATACTTGACCCCTGTGAAAGTGATACTTTTCTTTCGTAAGTAATTGATAATTAATAACTGAAAATTACATTTGACATACAACATTTGCGTAATTCGTTGAACACTTACGACGATTTCCGTGTATAATCCGTGTTACATATCGTACTTCGAGTGTGACGAATGATCTATTTTGAGACAAGTATTGACATCAATGAAGTATTGAAGTGCGTTAGATTGCGTTTATGGCGCATAGAATTGAGTATGTGAGATTGTTTCGCCCTCATTTATTAGCTTATTCTCTATTAAAAACCTATATAATAACTATAACTATGTTTTATTTTATGTTTATACACATAAATATATATATAAACTATAGTGTATAATACAACCTGTGAGTAACTGTATACTTAATAAGTCGAGATTCGATATGAGTATTACCTATCTAAAGAGATATAGCTAATAGAATAGAGTGAAATCTAATCAATTGACATATCGCCACATCTTCTATCTTCAAAGACTTTCAAGAACACGTCATAATTCGATTCTAACGAACGATCTCATCTTAGACGTGTCAATGTGTGCCTTGGAGATTTAAAGCCGTTACAATCGAATTATGATGCATTAATGGCGATTCCATAAATGAGACTGAACCACGACAGACAATTCCTCTGTGTCGAGTCTTCCCCTTATATCTTACGCGCCCGTTATAAATATATGTTTATAAACTAATATATATATTTTTCACTCGCACACGCGCGCATAGTTTGTATACATATGTTTATAAACTATTGTTTATTCCGCACGCGCGTGCATATGCACGCAAGCAATACGCTTCACAATACGCCATAAATTGATTCTAATAGACTTTAATACTTTAGGCATGTATTGATATGTCTAAGGTAAGAACATGCGTTAAATTAAGCGTATGGCGTGTTAATCGAGGATCTCTGCTGTAGGTTCTTCAGGTAATGCGTCACTGTGTATCTGTGCGAGTCGAGCCACAATCTTAGTGCCTATCTCCTCGCCGAATTGATATGCCGCACATACCTCGGTTATAGCGCGAGCGGTATCTTGCAACACGCTCATAAGCACGGCGGTTGATACGATCTGCCCATGATCGACGGCTTGCTTCATTAGTTCCCGTTTGTACTGTACTGATTTGCTTATACGGTCATCAAGTTCCTTACGGGCATCGGCGTATCTGACAGAATCGTTTATAATGCGAGAGAGTTCTGTCATATAGTATTGGGACTGTTGTTCGTTATTGTCCCGTATGGCTTTAGTGAGTTTATCGTATGCTTCTTTTATTTTGTGGTAGAATTTATCTGATTCCCCGGTATGCAATCGTTCTGCTGTTTCTCGTAGTAGTGCTTCATTGAGAATAACATCGTCTTTGATATCTATAATGGCCTGTGGATCATTATCTATGTGTTGTACTCTTTGTTTGATATGATCGGGCAGGTATTCGATACGTTGTTTCTTATGGATATTGATTTGTAATTTTCGTTGTTGTGTCATTTGTTTATCGTGGTTTGACATTTTACGTCCTTTTTTGGATCTATGTCTTGTGCAGTGGTTATACTTAGTATTTTTAATAAAGGCGTTACAGTTTTCTGTTTTGCATATTTTTCCTGTTCTATTTTGGTGTTGATTATGGTAGTTGTCTTTTGGGTACATACGAAGTATGTGCTTTCAATTATGTGTGGTGTAGTGGCCTTTAAAATCGGGGTTGTAGGTGGTTATGGGGGGGGGGTATTATTTTATTGCGATAAACCCTTCGAAGTTATTCCATCTCCAAAAAGAATCAATAAATTTAAAGCCTGCATTTTTGAGTAGTTGTATATTCATATCATGAGAGAGTGGAACGAGAACGCCTTCGAGGGCGAGTTTTTTTCTTTCTATTTCTTCTTGTGAGTATCCGTGTTGGGCTTTCATTTGATAGTATTGTTTATTCATTTCTTTATCAATGGGATGTGATGCGCCTATAATTTTCTCAACAAGAATAAAGGCTCCATTATTGCATATTGCTTTGTAGACATTATGAATGATTTGTTGTCTATATTCGATGGGTGTGAATTGGATAGTAAGCACAGCGAGAACTATAGAGGCATTGACGTTTGGAAAATCTGTTCTAAGATCGCAATAATGTATATCAACAATGCTATTATTAATATATCCTTTAAATCTTTCGATAGCGGCATTTATCATAGGTTTTGACACATCGACGCCGATATATCTATTATGCGCGCCGTGTTTGTCGATAAGTTTTTTAATAGCCTCCCCTCTTGAGCAACCAATATCGAGGACATCAGTTTTTTCTATTATGAAGGCATTTGCATATTGAAAGCATAGTTCTCTCATAATATCGTATTGAGGTATGGATCTTTCGAGCATATTATCAAATACGTTTGTGACTTCCTCATCAAATGTCCATTTATCTGTGGGCATGACATGATCTTCTTTGTTTTCAGATGGCACGGCATCGAAGTCAAGATTTTCGAGTCCTGTATCTTTCATAGTAGAACCTCGTTTTGTATTGTTTCTGCAATAGCTTTCATCATGGGTGGCGGCACGGCTCGTCCAAGTCTTTCCCATTGCTGTCCGAAGTTTCCTGTGAGAATAAAATCATCAGGAAATCCACATATTATTTTAAGTTCATCTATGGTCCATTTTCGTACTGCGGGAGATTCGTTTTCAACTTCTATATATCCATTGGCTGAAAGATATGCACCTTTATTCAAAGCGTGTCCTCTCTGCACCACTGTTGAATATGGATAATCGGCTGTTCTCCATTTATCGGGTGCGCCGCCAATTCTGAATCGTATCACATGCGGTAGAACCTCTTTCACCGTTATCACCTTTGACCTTGGCGCAGGAAAAGCGGGATTGACGTTGAGATCATTTCTCACGCCTATGAATATCATTCTTTCCCTGCTCTGCGGCACACCGAGATAGGCGGCATTCACTTTCGCGCATTTCACATTATATCCCTGTGCTTTCATTTTTCCAAGAATGTTTTTGAAATATCCTTTTGCATCTCCTTTTATAAGTCCCGTCACATTTTCTGCCACAAAGACAAGCGGCGATAACTCGTCAACCAATCTTATAAACTCGTAGAAAAGATCGTCGGTTACTTGTATTTTTTCACTATATGATTTTGCTTTTCCCCATCCTTTTTTTCCGATGCCCGCCGTTGAGAATGAGGAACATGGCGGTGAACCTTCGAGAACGTGTATAGTTTGATTTTTTGTGTGCTTTCGAATGTCGTCTCCCGTAATATCCCTTATGTCTCTATGATCAATTGGTGTCTCGGGATGATTGATTTTATATACGTCTCTCGCGGCTTCCACGAATTCATTTGCCCATAGCACATTGTATCCGCACATTTTGAATCCGAGACATGACCCCCCGGCCCCTGAAAAAGTTGATACCACATTGAAATGATTAGGGGGTATTTGTGATATTTCTTTCATGGTCATCATGAGAATTGAAATCCGCATTGTGGACATTGATGGTCCGTTTTTACATTTTCTTCGTCAAAATTTTCGAATTCAATTATTGGCTCATTATGTTTGGGAATAATCTTTTTAAGTAAATTTGCAATATTGGGCGATTCAATCTCATCAATAATAGAATTGGATAATAATAGCGTTATTTGATCGGGTTTGGCGTATACCATTTCTCCTACCTTGTCAAATACGAGTAGTAGGTCGCCTTCCTTTTCTTCAGGCACATCCACAAGCAGATATGGAACGATTGTCTCCTCGCCTTTCTCCATTGCCTCGTATATACGCTCATGACCGTCTATAAGGTGTCCCGTGCTTTTATTTTCAATCACGCCCGCCACTATACCAAATACGCCGAGTATTTCTTTCATGGTTTCCCGCTGTTCTTCGGGATGCCCACGCCAATTATCGGGATGCGCCTGAAATTGATTGGCGGGCTTTGCTCCTATCCCAACAATATTGATCTTATATGGATTATCGGTAGGGAAATGATTTGTGAGATCAATAAACCACCCACCCTCGCGTTCTCTGATCTCTGTGTTCTGTTGTAATGCCGCAATGTCAATCATACGTGGTATATCTCCTGTATCATATGGGGTGGTATTTTCATGTATAGTCATTTTGTTATGGGGTAGGGGGGGTATCATAATAGTTCGGCATATTTTGCCGTGTCATCGTCGATGATCAGTGTGTATTCTTTTGTGCCTTTATTTTCCCTCACCTTTCGTTTTATGGATCGTAGTTCATACAGGTCGTTCGCCACGGACTGTGATACGATTACTTTGTGTTTACCTTCATTGGTAAATCGCAGTTCTACCCGTTCTCCTATTTCTGTTTTCACGTCCTGCCATAGACCATTCACTATCATGGATAGTTTTGATCCACCTGCCCGCAGATGATTCGCTTCTATATCCGAGAGCCATATGGCCCGCTCTTGCCTGTCGATTCTCATAAGTTATTGTCCTTTCTATGTGCTATCGTCCTTTTGATAAATTGGTGAATCCTACTTCCATTAAATTATATATATTACAGCGTTCACGATATCCATGTCTCATTCATCTTTCGTTATCCATATCACAAATGCCAACATGAATATCCCCGTCAAACTCGCGGGAACTTTATCAAATATCATTCCTACCAACATCATGATCCAAGCGCATATAAGAATCACGGTCGATACGATATCAAAAGCGTTCGTCGTATTTTCTTTTATTGCCATGTCTCTCTTCCTCACTACCGTAACTCATAATGTATTAAGCTGTAGGATTTATTGCAAATAAAAAAATGGGTATTGAAGCACGTCTAACACAAACACCGCTTGCCGCCATAATCTTCCACAGACAATTTACCTTATGACATGGTATCTCTATTTATCTTCAATACCCATTTTAATTTCATATCATACCCTACCCTCCTTTCTTGTGTTTTCCTCACAGCGATTCATTTTTATTCAAACAGTTTAAAATATCGAGATATGTGTCGAGTCCTTCCATGTCTCTTGTAAGAATTTTCATACACAGCTTCATAGATTTTAACAAAAAACTTATATGGTCATTTAGTTCATCGGGCAGGGCATATGTCATGGTAATAATATGATTCGTCAGATACAATACAATATCATCCTTGTTTTCTATATTCACCTTACCTGACAGTAACAGATAAATGGCGTGTGATGCCGGGCCTATCATGAGTATTCTGTCTTCGGCGGGCCACTCGGATATTACTTTGCCTGTCAGTATATCGGAGAATCTTATACCATCTATGAGATTCTGTTCTGTTAATTCCTCGATCATTTTAATCTCTCCCATATGTTGAGTAACCACGGACGTAATACATACCATCCCCATTGATGGATAGGCGATGTGTAATTCGGTTCGGTCTTGCGTTTCCAATGTTGATAGAAATCATCCACATACAAAACGATACCCGTCGCCCATAATAACCATACTATATCTTTAAAAGGAAACAGATCGGGTTTGGGTATAGCGAGTAGTAGGATTCCGAGTGCGTGTTCGAAATAACGTGCCATACCGCCGCTTGACGGCATTTTCTCAAGCACACCCGTGTAAAGTAGTATATAGAACAAAACGATGAGAAATAGAGCGATATATATCATAGTATGGATTCCGGCCATGTATTCTTTAGACAGACAGGACAAACATCACCTCTCGGTCCATTATAATCATGAAACTCATGCAATACATAAAACGCCATCTCATTCATATCGGGAATAGGAATTCCACATGCTGTCTCTCCATTTATCAGATATGTGGATTCCTCGTACATTTTATGTGCTATATGCCACGGAGACAGTACACTTCGTTGATTGTCTATAAGGTTATTCCATCTCACCACATATATCGGTTTTGTCATGATACTATCCACTGATGAAAGTGAAGATCGGTAATTGCAAGTGTTGCGAGATCGAGTATGGTATATCCCACTATGGCTATCCATGCGTATAGAAACAGGTTTGATCGTTTCCTCATTTACCATCCCCTTATGTTTCCAATTCGGGTAGATATTCATTTTCATTTTTATCGAATGTCCATGCCACCGCCTGTCTTGCTGTTCTCATCTCAGGTGGTACGCGCAAGAAATAGTCCTTAAAAGTTCCATCGGATTCGGGTGTATCATTGACCACTTTCACCATGACAAGAGGCTCGTCATCCGGTACATCTTTTCTATATAATATGCCAAAGTCATCGGAATGTACGAGCCGGGCACCGGATGTCTGTATATACCTATCCATACCATAACGCTCTATCATAATGCGGCGAACTTCGACATTTGCTTCTTTTTCTATCTGCTCTACTGTAAGTGTCTCCGGGGTTTTTATTATTTGTTCTGTTACTCTCACTCCATGAATTGCATATACACCCCATCCATCACGATATTTTACAGCCATATCATGTTCATTGTGCAACCTGTTTTCAGTATCACGATGAAGTTCACAATGCCTATGTTGGAATATTACGGCATTCCCATAGGGAGCCCACCATCCACAATACTGTGCGAGTTCGATAAGTCCATCTAATTTATCACAACATCTCAATTTTAGGACATCCCGCATGTATGCGTAGAATGACAGCCATCCGGCATCGTGGGAACCATATATCTGATGCCCTACCTTCTCCCCTACCTGATCCCTTACCTGAACCCCTACCTTCTCCCATACCTTCTCCCATACCTTCTCCCATGCCTGATCCCTTACCTGAACCCTTACCTGAACCCTTACCTGCTCCCATACCTGATCCCATACCTGATCCCATACCTGA
>JAAOEI010000119.1_pt1 | contig 31251 bp, 35 predicted proteins | sample 7059261 | NCBI WGS metagenome assembly JAAOEI01 (sample SAMN14008812, study PRJNA610033) | viral metagenome | isolation source: viral particles filtered from seawater | place: China: Hangzhou Bay, Yangshan Deep Water Harbour | collected 2017-10-31 | reverse complement strand
ATTCAAGAAGCTGGTTATGCAGCTGGAGCACGTAAAGTACAACTTATAGAAGAACCGGTTGCAGCAGCTATCGGAGCGGGTCTTCCAATATCAGAACCTCAGGCATCTATGATTGTTGATATAGGTGGCGGAACAACTGAGATTGCAGTCATGTCTTTAGGTGGAATTGTTTACTCTCATTCTTTAAGAATTGCTGGTGATGCAATGGATACAGCAATTATTAATTTTATGAAGAAAAAATTTAATTTATTAATTGGAGACTCAACAGCAGAAAAAATTAAAAAAGAAATAGGATCTGCAATTCCAACAGGCTCTGAAAAAACTTTTTTAATGAAAGGAAGAGATATTAGAACTGGAACTCCTAAAGAAGTTATTTTAACAGAAAAAGATACTGCTGAAGCTTTAGAAGGAGTTGTGGGTCAGATTGTTAATGCTGTTAAACATGCTTTAGAAAATACTCCACCAGAATTATCTTCAGATTTAGTTGATTCTGGAATGGTATTAGCAGGAGGTGGTGCATATTTAAAAAATTTAGACAAACTTATTAAAAAGGAGACTGGATTACCAGTTACTATTGCAGAAGATGCATTATCATGTGTTGCAATTGGAACTGGCAAGGCTTTAGAGCAAGAAGGAATATTTTCTTCTATGCTAACTTCATATTAAAAAGTTATATAAATATAATATGAGTCAAAATAGGCTTGCAAGAAGCTCAACTCCAGGCGTTTCCGCACTACAAAAAACTATCAGCAAAAAATTTCTACTTCCCTTTTATATTATAGTTTCCTTTTTATTTTTATTTTCAGAAAAAAGTGATTTTAAGGCAATAAGATTTTTAAAAGCATTAATTAATGATGGAATTACCTATAGTGTTTATGTTGTTAATACACCAATTAATCTTATCTCTGACCTAGGTAGGTCTGCCCGACAATATTTAAATTTTAATATTGTTTTAGAAAATAAAAAACTAAAAGATCAAATTGAACAATTAAATGCTGAAAAAAGAGAATTACAATTTTTTAAAAATGAGAATGATAATTTAAAAAGAGTTTTAGGAATTAAAAATAAAGATGATTATGTATCTATTTATGCAAAAATAATTCATGAAGATACAAATGAGTTTGCTAAAAATTTAATTCTATCAATAGGATCTAACGACGGGGTACAGTTAGGACAAGCAATTGTGCTTAATAATGTTTATCTCGGAAAAATTTCAGAAGTTAATTTATTTAGTTCAAAGGCTATGGTTGTTACGGATTTAAATAGTAGAGTTCCAGTTGTTATTCCGTCAAGGGGCGTTAATGCAATTTTAAAAGGAAATGGTCTAGCAGGGTCACAACTACTTTTCCTTCCACAAAATGCCGTATTAGAAAATAATGATCAAATTTACACCTCAGGTTCAGACGGGGTTATAAAAGAGGGTCTGTATATTGGAAAAATAGTTACCGATAATAAAAAAGATATTAAGAAAAGAAAATATTCCGTCGATCTTGGTTTCAAAGAGCATCAACTAAATTATGTTTCAGTTTTAAAAGTTAAAAAATAATGAGTTCTATTTTAGAAAAAATTAAATTTTATTCTGCTCATATTATTTTCGTCCTAATTTGTATTAATGATAGTATTTTTATTAATACTTGGATTGCGCCTGGTCCAATTATAAATATTAAATATATACTTGTTTTTTATTTTTCTTTTTTTGATAAAGGACGTTTTTCAATTACATTTCTTTTTTTTGTTGGATTAATCTTTGACTCGTTACAAGGAATGCCTTTTGGAATGACATCCATATGCTTCATTTTATTAAGTATATTAGCTGCATATTTGAAACAGAGAAGAACACAGATAAATTTTCAAAATGAATTTATTGCTTTTGCTATATCGTTGTTTGTTACACAGATTGTATCTGTTATAATTCTAAATTATTTTTCACCAATTCCTTTTGAGTATCTATTATTAGCAATCAACATCATCGTAAGCCTTGTCTTTTATCCAGTTATAAGGACTTTGCTTAAAGTTTTTTATCATTACTAATTTCATGCTTAATCTAACTAAATTAGAAAAAGAAAAAATCTTAAAATATTTTTATAAAAATTATCAAAATATTAATTTTGATAATATTGATAAAGATGACTTCTTTAAAAAAAATACTAGGCTAAATTTTTTTGAAAAAGAAGAATTATTACTTGCAGTTAGTAGTCTAGTATTTGAGGATTTAGATAAGAATTTTTTAAAAGAAACTAAATCTAACATAAATAAGATTACAAAAACTAATGATAAAATTTCTTTTTTATTAAATAAAAGATTTCAATTGGAGGCGAGAAATAAGAATTTAATTAAGAAAATTTTTATACATTTAATAAGAAATAATAACTCAAATAAGGTATTAAATTACATTTATTCTGTTGCCGACATTATCTGGAAGATCTCTAGCGATCGATCTGTTGATTTTAATTATTATACAAAAAGATTGATACTATCATCTGTTTACTTAAAAATTTTGATCTTAATTTTTTATAGAGATAATTTAACCGAGAAAGATATTGAATTAGAAATCCAGAAATCTTTAGAGCATATAAAATTAGTATCTCAATTTAAAATAAAGTTTAATTTTTTAAAAAATGTCAAAGAATTTTTTAGCCTTTTTTCAATTCAAAAAGCTGGTCGTGGTTTTTAAATTATTTTAGTTATATGCCCCATTTTTCTTTTATCTTTAATTTCTTTTTTTCCATAATCATAAAAGAATTCGTTCTTTGTAATATTTTTTGATCTATATTTTTCAATATCAAATCCTAGTATGTTATACATAGTCGCTTGATAAATTCTTTTTGGCTTTTTTAATTTAAGATTACAAACAGCTCTTATGTGGTTTTCAAACTGACTAACATTATAAGCATTCAATGTTAAATGTCCCGAATTGTGAACTCTAGGAGCAATTTCATTAACTAATAATTTGTTTTCTTTAGTTACAAAAAATTCAACACACATAGTTCCAATATAGTTTAATTTATTTATTATTTTTTTTGAGATTTCTCTTGCCTCATTATTTAATTTACTACTAATGTTTGCGGGAATTTTAGATTTTTGAAGTATTTGATGTTTATGAAGGTTTTCAAAAGCATCAAAGGCTACAGTTTTTGATTTATTTCTAGAAATAACTATAGAAATTTCTTTTTTAAAATTAACTAATTTTTCAATTATATATTCATTATTTTTAAAAGAATATTTTAAAAAATTTTTCTTATCCTTGAAAAATATCTGTCCTTTGCCATCATATCCAAAACGTGTTGTTTTTACAAATGCAGGAAAAAAACTGTTATTTATTTTTCTTTTATTAACTTTTTTTAAGTAATAAAATTCAGTTGTTTTTATTCCTATTGAATTTAAAAAATTTTTTTCTTTTAACCTGTCCTGAAGAATTCTTATTATAGAAGGTTTTGGAGATACTGTAATTTTTTTTTCAACATAGTCCAAGGTTTGAAATGGTATATTTTCAAATTCAAATGTCGCTAAATCAATATTCTTAATAAAAAAATCTAATTTTTTTTTATTTTTGTAATTTGAGATAATAAAATCATCACTATGATAGATTGCAGGAGAGTCAAAACTATCAGTAAAAACAAAGGTTCTAATATTAAGTTTTTTTGCTGATTGAACTAAAAATTTTCCTAACTGACCACCCCCAAATATCCCAAGGGTAAAGGTTTTTTTATTCATTTCTTGGGACTATGTTTTACCGATAAAGTTTGCTTGTTTCTCCATATCCGCAAATTATTTGCAATTTTTTTATTATTAAGACTTAAGATTGAGGCAGCATAAAGAGCTGCATTTTTTGCTCCTGTTTCTCCTATTGCAACTGTTCCAACAGGAATACCAAATGGCATCTGAACGATTGATAATAAACTGTCTAGTCCTTTTAATGATTTTGTTTCCATTGGAACCCCAATGACAGGCAAATCTGTAATTGCAGCAATCATACCTGGTAAATGCGCGGAGCCACCAGCTCCAGCAATGATAACTGCTAAATTATTTTTTTTTGCAGACTTAGCAAAATCTACTAACCTCATAGGTGTTCTATGTGCTGATACAATTTTTACAATGTATTGGATTTTTAATTTTTTTAAAATCTCTGCAGACTTTTTAAGCGTCGACCAGTCTGATTTGCTTCCCATAACTATAGAAACAATAGATTTATTTTTTATCTTAAAAGACATATTAGTTATAAAATAAGTTAAATTACTTATTAGCTTCTAATTTTAATTTTGCTTTTTTTTGACTCTCAACTCTTCTATTTGCTTTTTCCACTGCTTTTTGTAGATCATTTTGAGTACATAAGTTTAAGGCCACAGGATCTTTTGGTGTTATATTTGCAATATTCCAATGCTTTCTACTTTTAACAGAATCCACAGTACTTGTAGTCGTACCAACAAGTTTTGAAATCTGTCCTTCTGATAATTGGGGATAATTTTTAATCAACCAAGCAATAGCATCTGGTCTATCCTGTCTTTTTGAAAGAGGAGTATATTTTGGCCCTACAACAGTTTTAATTTCGTAATCCAAAACTTTTTTATTAATAGACAATGATCTGTTAGGATCTTTGCTACACTCTTCAATTTCTTCTCTTGTTAATTGGTTTGCAAGTATTGGATTATATGCTTTTATTCCAACAGCAACGTCACTATCTGCGATACCTTTAATTTCAAGTTCATGAAGCTGACAAAAATCTGCTATTTGTTTGAAAGTGAGACTTGTATTTTCAAGTAGCCATACTGCCGTCGCTTTTGGCATTAAGGGTTTGTCTAACATAGGTATTTATTTTTTAACGGTTTTAGTTGTAAGATTTTCAAATTTTTTATTAAATTTACTAACTCTTCCTTTATCAATAATTTTTTGTGAACCGCCTGTCCAAGCAGGATGAGATATCGGATCAATATCTAATTTCATCACGTCGTTTTCTTTTCCCCAAGTGGATAAAGTTTCAAACTGGGTTCCATCAGTCATTACAACTTTTATCTTATGTGTTTTTGGGTGTATTTTTTCTTTCATAAATTTAGAAGAAAGTTTTTATAGCAAAACTAGATAAATAGACAACACTTGTTAGCGAATAAACTGATCATTTATTAACTTTTTTAACTAAACATAAATAAAATATTATTGTTAGCACAAGAATTGTTGAGTTTACGTAAAAAGGCATGTCTTTGCCAAAAAATAAAAACAAAACACCAGCGGTAGGTTGGCCAATAAATCTAGATATTGATTGAGCAGAATAAGCAGCACCTAAAGCAAATCCTTTTTCATTTTTAGAACATTTTTTGGATACTAAGCTATTCAAACAAGGGTTTGTAACACCAATTCCATAGCAAAGAAAAAATATTGCAACTGGAACTAAATAAATATTTGAGGTTGGGATTAATAAAAAACCAAAAATTAAAAATAAAATTCCACTTTTTATTAACTGTATTTCGTTAAAAAATTTTAGTAGCGCCCTTAAAATAAATCCCTGAACTATAATTTGGCTTAAACCAGCATACAACATAACTATCCCAACTTCTCTTGGGCCCCATACAAAAGTTTCTTTTATCCAGATTGCAAAAATACCCTCCATTCCAGAAAAACCAAAATAAACTATGAAAATAATTAAAAAAAAAGGAAGTAAGATTTTTTTTTTCATTAATCTAAATTGCAAGTAGATTTTAGTAAATGAAGTTTTTATTGAAAAATTATTAAAAGTTTTTTTAGATTCTTTTAAAAAAAAAGTTACAAATAATAAATTAAAAATATTAATTAAACAGGCAATCCAAGCAACATTTGAAAGTGTCATAATAGTAAAATTTGATCCGGCAACTAATCCGCCAAGTAATGGACCCACAGTAAACCCTAAACCAAAAGCAACTCCAAATAAGCCCATACCTTTAGCTCGATTTTTCTTAGTGGTAATGTCAGCAATATAAGCTGTTCCAACGGAAACGTTATTTTTAAATAAACCAGCAATAATTCTTGATAAAAATATCATCAATAAACTTCCACTAATTGCTAATATTAAATTTGCAAAAATCTCTGCAAAACAATTTAAGATGATAAGTGGTTTTCTTCCGAACCTATCAGACAAGCTACCCCAAAGTGGAGAGGTAAAAAATTGAAAAAAAGAAAAAGATCCAAAAATTATTGTTATTAAGAGAATATTTCCACCATACTCATAAATTAGAAATGGTAATGTTGAAATTAAAACTCCACTAAATGCAAGGACATCAATAAATAAAAAAGTTAGAATTTTTAGCATTTAAAATTTACGCAAGTAACGCAATGAGGTCTTTATCGATTTTTGAATTTGTAGCTAGCAGATTTTTATCTTCAATATATTTATCTCCACCTTTAAAATCAGTGACTGTGCCACCGGCTTCTTTAACAATTATAACTCCAGCAGCAATATCCCAATAATTTAGGTTTCTCTCCCACACTCCATCACACCTACCGCTTGCGAGATAGGCAAGATCTAACGCTGAACTACCGAATTTTCTAGTTGCTGCTACTTTTTTGCTGACAGTTTCATACTCTTTAAAAAAAATTTCTTTATTTTTATAAGAGAGAATAGGTCCGCCTGTTAGAATAACACATTCGTCTATATTTTTTCTTGAAGAAACACGTATTCTTGAATTATTTAAGTATGCGCCTTTACCTTTTTCAGCATAAAACATTTCATTAGTTATAGGATTAAAAATCATACCACATATAATTTCTTTATTTTTTTCCAGACCTATAGAGATTGCAAAGTAAGGAACGCCATGTAAAAAATTTGTAGTTCCATCGATTGGATCAATAATCCATCGAAACTCTGTATTTTTTCCGGACGAACCGCTTTCTTCAGCCAAAAATGAATAATCAGGTCTTGCAAGAGACAATTCGTTTATAATTATCTTTTCAGTTCTCTTGTCTGAATTGGTAACAAAATCTCCAGGACCTTTTTTTGATACTTGTAACTTTTCTATTTCACCAAAGTCGCGAATTAATAGTTTGGATGCTTTTTTGCAAGCCTTCTCCATGACGTTGAGATTTGCCGACAGTAAAGGCATTAGCTTACTTTTTTTAAATACTCTTGCGTTTCTGTATCTACAATTATTTTATCACCTTGATTTATAAATGCTGGCACCATTATCTTAAGCCCATTTTGTATCGTTGCAGGTTTAAAAGAGCCAGAAGCAGTTTGTCCTTTTACAACAGATTCTGTTTCAAGAACTTCATATTCTACGGACCTTGGTAAAATAATGTTCAAAGGTTTATCTTGATAAAATTCAATAGTAACTTCTAAGTTTTCTTTTAATAATTTTTCGCAATCCTCAATAATAGATTTATTGATTGATATTTGTTCAAAATTTACACTATCCATAAAAAAGAACTCATCGTTAGCTGAATATAAAAATTGAAATTTTTTTTCTTCAAGACTTGCTCTTTCCACTGTTTCGTCTGCTCTAAATCTTTCATTCAATTTTGTACCCTTAGTAATACTTTTAAGTTCTACTTGATTGTGTGATCGTAGATTGCCACGATTTGATGTTTGGTTTTTAAGGCATTTCCAAAGATCATTTTTATATTCAATGATGTTTCCAACCCTGATGTCTGATCCTAAAATTTTCATATTTATTCTGAGAACATATATCTATTTTTTAAACATGTTTACAGCAGTTAATGGGTTTTTCATGTTACTTTTCCATATACTGGCTGAGCAGGCTATGTAATTTGCGCCAGCATTTAATATTTTTTTATAATTTTTTTGATTAATTCCTCCTATGGCAACAATAGGTTTTTTAAAACTTTCTTTCGCCCATCTAATCAAACTCAATTTAGCTCTATATTTTACTTTCTTAGTTTTTGTAGGATAAAAAGCACCAAAAGCCACATAACTAGCTTTATTAGTAATAGCTTTTGAAGCAAGTATTTTAGAATTGTGACAAGTTATTCCAATAATTGAATTTTTTTTCAATATTTTTTTTGCAAAATTAATAGACATATCTTGTTGACCAAGATGACAGCCATCAGCGTTTAATATTTTTGCAATATATGGATCATCATTGATAATAAAATTAACTTTATATTTTCTAGTAAGTTTTATTATTTTTTTTCCAAGAAATATAATCTGCTTTCTTTTTTGATTCTTAACTCTAAGTTGAAAAAATTTTATAATATTACTTGTAAAAACAAGTTCCAGTTTTTTAAGAAATATTTTATGATTTGTAATTCTTTCAGGAGAAATTAAGTAAAGAAATTTACTCAATAAATTAAGCTGCTTTTTTTTCTAAATCTAATTTCCATTTACCAATTGAAGCAAGACTATTCATTTCAGATCTTACATCAAACACTGCTTGAACAGTAACCCTATCATTAATATTTTTTGCCCAAGTTTTTAATGCACTTTGCTGTAGCGCTCTACCGTATGAAAATGTAAAAGCAAAATTTGTATCATTAATTTTATTAATAGAGTTAAGGTTTTCAGTTGCTTCAATTTCACTTTGCCCACCTGAAAGAAAAGCTATTCCAGGAACTTCTTTTGGAACATTTCTTTTAAGACAATCAAGAGTTTTTTCAGCAACTTCTCCAGTTATATTTTTTTTTCCAGACTCAGAACCATTTAATATCATATTAGGTTTTAATACTATTCCTTTCAAATTTACTTTGTGAATAGCGAGTTGATGAAAACATTCATTTAATACTGCAGAAGTTACTTCATAACATTTTTTAATATCATGGTTACCGTCCATTAAAACTTCAGGTTCAACAATTGGAACCATATTTGTGTCTTGAACAATGGCAGCGTATCTTGCAAGTGCATGGGCGTTTGCAACTATTGAAGTTTTCGATGGGTAGATATTTGATATTTCATAGACAGCTCTCCATTTAGTAAATCTTGCTCCTAATTTATAATATTCAATTAATCTTTCTTTTAGACCATCCAGTCCTTCAGTAATTTTTTCATCATTTGAAAGAGCAAGTGGTTTCACCCCTTTATCAACTTTAATTCCAGGAATAATTCCTTGGTCACTAAGTATTTTTGAAATAGTTTTACCATTGGATGCAGTTTGTTTTATTGTTTCGTCAAACAAGATTATTCCACTTATAAAATCTTTAATTTTTTTGGATGTGAAAAGAGTTTCTCGAAAATTTAATCGATTTTCTTCTGTAGAGGGAATTTTTACAGAATCTAACCTTTTAGTCATTGTGCTATTACTCTCGTCAGCAGCTAAAATTCCTTTGCCTTTTTGCACCATTGCAAGAGCAATAGACTCGATACTGTTCATAGAACTAATCTTTTAGTTATTTAAAAATTATTTTTCAAGGACTTTTAGCCCAGGAAGTATTTTTCCCTCAAGCCATTCTAAAAAAGCACCACCTGCAGTTGAGATATAACTAAAACCATCTTCAGCTTTTGCTTTTTTAATTGCTGCAGCAGTATCACCACCGCCAGCTATGGATGTTAATAATTTTTTTTGTGTATTAATTTTAATTAATTTTGCAACTTCATTACTGCCATTAGCAAATAGATCTTTTTCAAAAAATCCTAGCGGACCATTCCATAGTAGAGTTTTTGATAAATTAATAATTTCACTAATATTTTTTATAGTATTAATACCAATATCAAAAATAATATCATTAGCCTCTATCTCAGATAAATTTTTATTTTTACCAGAGGTGTTTTCACTAGTTGAGACAACAACATCTTTTGGAATTATTAATTTGCAGTTATATTCTTTAGCTATGGAAATAATTTTCTTTATGGTTTCTTCTTTATTAGGCTCAAACAAAGATTTACCAATCTGAAAATTATTATATTTTATAAAATTATTGGCCATGGCACCACCAATAATCATAAAATCGACTTTTTTAATTAAATTAGAAATTAAATCAATTTTTGTAGATATTTTTGAACCACCAATAATACAAGTAATAGGTTTATTAGATTTATTAAAAATTTTTTCTAAAGAATTTAATTCATTAAAAATTGTTTCTCCCGCATAAGATTTTATAAATTTCGTTATTCCGGTTACTGACGCGTGTGCTCGATGAGAGCATGAAAATGCTTCATTTATATAAATATCTGCAAGATTTGCTAATTGTTGAGAAAATTCAAGATCATTTTGTTCTTCTTCTTTGTGAAATCTAATATTTTCTAAAAGAAACAACTCTTTATCTGACTGTCTGATACTGTTCTTAGTTTCATTATTCAAATAATTATTTAAGAAGACTATGTCTCTTTTAAAAATATTTTCTAATTTATTTTTAACCTGATCTAGAGATAATCCTTCTTTTCCATTTTTTTGAGGTCTTCCTAAATGAGAACATAATATAATTTTAGCTTTTTTAGATAATAACTTATTAATGATATCTTTCATTTTAACGATTTTTGTATCGTCAATTACCTTTCCATCTTTTATTGGAATATTAAAATCGACTCTTAAAAAAATAATTTTGCCTTTAATATCTTCATTGCTAGAAAGCGTATTTAGATTATTCATGTATAAGCTTGATTATTTGTAATTTTTCCTGATTTCAGAGGTAATATTTTCAGATGTAAGACCAAAATGTTTATATATTTGTTTATAAGGCGCACTCTTTCCAAATGAATTGATACCAAAAGAAATTCCATTAGATGTATATTTTTCCCAACCCGTTGTAACTCCAGCTTCTATAGTTACTCTAAAAGAGTTTTTTCCTAAAATTTTATTTTTATATTCTTGAGATTGTTTCTCAAATAATTCTAAACAAGGCATAGAAATAACTTTTGATTCTATATTTTGATCATTTAATTTTTTTTGCACATCCAACGCAATCTCTACTTCAGATCCAGTTGCAATTATTGTTAGATTGCAATTATCTTTTTTAGAATCACTCAATATGTAGCCTCCATATTGAGTTAAATTTTCTTTAGATTCTTTTTTTCTTACCATTGGCAAATCTTGTCTTGTAAGAGCAAGAACGCTAGGTGATGATTTTGATTTTAAAGCTAATTCCCAGGCCTCTAAAGTTTCAATGGAGTCTGCTGGTCTAAATACATTTAAATTTGGAATTGATCTTAAACTAAATAACTGTTCCACTGGTTGATGCGTCGGCCCATCTTCACCAAGACCAATTGAGTCATGTGTTAATACATATATGACTCTTTGTTTCATTAATGCGGCTAATCTAATTGATGGCTTGCAATAATCTGAAAATATTAAAAACGTTCCACCGTATGGAATGATACTTTGATCTAAAGCCAAACCATTCATTACGCCGCACATACCATGTTCTCTTATTCCGTAGTGAATATATGTACCATTAAAATTACTAGCTTTTATTATTTTTTGAGATGATGATTTTGTATTATTAGAACCTGTTAAATCTGCGGAGCCGCCTATAAGCTCTGGAATAAATGTTGTAATTGACTCAAGACATGCTTCTGAAGATTTTCTTGTAGCAGTGGGCTTTAAATTTTCAAAAAATTTATCTTTAATTTGATTAATTTTTTCATTAAAGTTTTTTGGTAAGTTGCCAGAATTAATTCTTAAAATCTCTTCTTTTTTATTTTTTTCTAATTTATCAAAATTCTTTTTCCAATTTTCTTCATGTTTTTTTCCAGTAATAATTAATTTTCTCCACTCTTTTAAAATTTTTTCAGGTATCTCAAATGGAGGATGTGACCATTTTAATTTTTTTCTAACCAATTCAATCTCTGGGCCTCCCAAAGGACTTCCATGAACCGAGGCAGTATTACTTTTGTTTGGCGAACCATAACCAATAATAGTTTTGCAAGATATAACCGTTGGTTTTTTTGCTGTTTGTACTTTACTAATGGCTTTTGAAATTTGATTATGATCATGACCATTAATCTCAATCAAATCCCAGTTATAAGAAGAAAATCTTTTTCTATAATCGTCAGAAATACTAAGATTTGTATTTCCATCTATAGAAATAGAGTTGTTATCAAAAAATAATATTAAGTTTTTAAGTTTTAAGTGTCCGGCTAGACTCATTGCTTCATGACTAATACCTTCCATTAAACAACCATCACCTGCAATTACATAAGTTTTATGATTGCAAATCTTATTACCAAATTTTTCTCTATTAATTTCTTCGGCTAAAGCAAAGCCAACAGCATTAGCTATGCCTTGTCCTAAGGGGCCAGTGGTCGTTTCTATTCCAGAATCTTTTTCATATTCAGGATGCCCAGCGCAAATAGAATCTAATTGTCTAAAATTTTTTATATCTTCAATAGTAATACTTTTATAACCAGATAAGTATAAAGCAGAATAAAGCAACATTGACCCATGACCTGCTGACAAAACAAATCTATCTCTATTAAACCAAGATGGATTATGAGGATTAAATCTTAAAAATTTATTAAAAAGAATCGTTGTTACATCAGCCATTCCCATGGGCATACCAGGATGACCAGAGTTTGCTTTTTGAACTGCGTCAATTGACAAAAATCTTATTGCATTAGCTAGATCTGAGTAATTATTTTTTGTCATGAAACATAGATAGACTTGGATTGCAGGAATTATTATTATGTTTAAGATGCAAATTAAACATTTTTTTTCAGTTTAATGAATTTAAAAAATAAAGAAACACAGCTATTCGAAAGTTTAAACAAACTAGATTCAATCGCAGATTTAATTAAAACCTCAAAAGAAGAAAGCAGCTATCTAAAAAAATTAAGCCATCAGTTAGAAAAAGAAAAAGAAGAATTGCATCAGAAGTCAAAAAATTTAGAACAAGAAAAAAATAATATCATCAATGAGCTAAAAGTTTTTGAAGAAAAACTAAATAATCAAGATGCAGGAAATTATGAATTATTAAATAAAATTGATCTTATAGAAAAAGAAAATCAAACAATAAAAGATGAATTAGCTAAAATGGAAGCAGAATTAAAAGAGTCAAGATATAAAATTGAGGAAACTGAAAATATTAATAAAAATTTAAAAGAAGAAGTTAATTCTGTCCAAACTGAATTGCAGTCAACAAAAGAACAATTGGAACAAATATTAAAAAATAAAAAAATGTTTGTGAAAAAAATTGACGAATTAAGCCAAGAGACAGATGCCATGTTAGGAGAATTTGATAAATGGTAAATGTTACTGTTAAATTTAACAATCGAGATTATATTCTTTCATGCGAAGATGGGCAGGAGCAGGAATTAGAAAAATTATCCTTACATTTAAATGAAAAATTTGAAAAGCTTAAAAGTGATCTTGGAAATATAGGCGAAAGTAAACTTTTATTAATTAGCTCTATTCAAGTGATTGATGAAATGTTTACCATCAAAGAGTCTATAGAAAAGCTTAAAAATCAAAACAAAACTTTACTAGATAAATTTAAAGAAATTAAAAATTTATCAATTCTATATAAAGAAGATAAAGAAAAAGAAATTCAAAATCTACAATCAGAATTGCAAGAACTTAAAGGTAAAATCTTAGATAATGAAAAAAATTATTCAGAGTCTATCGAAAAAGTTTCAAATTCAATAAATAATTTTTTAGAAAAAATTAATTAAATTTAATGAAAGAAAAGTTAAGGAAGTATTTTTTTTCCTTAAGAAAAAATAAATATTTTAATTTAAAAGAACAAGATTTTAGTCCATTATTTTCAGAGATTATACGATCCAAAAAAAACATCATCGGGTCTTATTATTCTATAAACTTTGAATTAGATTTAAAAATTTTAAATATGTTGTTATTTAAAAAAGGACTCTCGTTGACATTACCGTTTATTCACAAAGATAATAAATTAATGGAGTTTAAAAAATGGAATTCAAACGATGTTTTGCAATTAAATAAATATGGAATACCACAAACTTTTATAAAATCTAAAACTTTAATACCTGATATTTTTTTAGTTCCACTGTTAGCTTTTGATAAATATGGTAATAGGCTCGGCTACGGTTCTGGATATTACGACAAATATTTTAATATGTTAAATTTAAATAAAAAAAAATTTAGAACAATTGGAATTGGTTTTTCATTTCAAAAAAAAGATAAATTAAAAGTATTTAAAACGGACTTTTGTTTAGATGCTGTTTTTACAGAAAAAGGATTTTTAAAAATTTAATGAATTTCTTATTTTTAGGGGATATTGTTGGAAGATCTGGAAGAGATATAGTTTTATCTGAATTACCAAAGTTAAAAACTAACGAAGAAATAGACTTTGTTATTGTGAATGGAGAAAATGCTGCAGGTGGTTATGGAATTACAAAAAAAATTTGCGATGAGCTATTTTCAGTTGGGGTTGATGTAATTACTTCTGGAAATCATATTTGGGATCAAAAAGAAACAGCAGATTTTATATCTACGGAAAAGAGATTGTTGAGACCCTTGAATTTTATGGAGGGTACACCAGGATCAGGTTGTGAGATTTATTCTTTAAAAAATAATAAGAAAGTTGCTGTAATTAATATTATGGGAAACGTTTATATGAAAAAAGCAGATGATGTTTTCAATTGTATTTCCCTAAAATTACAATCTTTAAAATTAAGCAAAGATGTAGATTTTATTATTGTTGATATCCATGCTGAAATAACCAGTGAAAAAATGGCCATGGGTCATTATCTTGATGGTCTAGTTACATTAGTTGTAGGAACGCATAGTCATGTACCTACTTATGATTTTAGAATTTTAAATAATGGAACTGCATATCAAACTGATGCTGGCATGTGTGGAGATTATGATTCAGTCATAGGAATGGATAAAGATGCAGCATTAAAAAAATTTTTAAAACAGCCAAATTTAGAACGTTTATCTCCTGCATTAGGTAAAGGAACTTTATCTGGAATTAAAGTATTCGCCGACGACAAAACGGGTCTTGCAAAAGATATAAAACCCATCACAATTGGCGCTCATTTTAATCAAAGATCATTTTAAAAGCATGGCAGGTCATTCGCATTTTAAAAATATGATGCACAGGAAAGGACGTGCAGATAAAATACGATCTAAACTATTTACTAAGCTTTCAAGAGAAATAACTGTTTCAGCAAAACTTGGAACGCCTGATCCTGAAATGAATCCAAGGCTGCGAGCGGCTGTTCAAGCTGCAAGAGCTGCAAATATGCCAAAGGATAATATCGAAAGAGCTATTAAAAAATCACAGGGAAATATTGATAATAGTTATGAATTTTCAAGATATGAGGGATTTGGACCGGGAAGAACAGGCGTTATCATTGAAGTATTAACTGATAATAAAAATCGTGCAGTATCAAATATCAGAACAATATTTCAAAAATTTGGCGGAACCTTGGGCGAAACAGGATCAGTCAGTTATCAATTTGAACAGATAGGGCAAATCAAGATAAAGAAAGATTTGATGAATGCAAATGACGCTTTAGAACTCGCAATTAATGCAGGAGCAGAAGATTGCGTTACAACTGATTTCTATCATGAAATTAATTGTAAAAAGGAAGAATTTAACTTTGTTAGAGAAAAAATAGAAAAAAAAATCAAAGATTTGAGTTTTGCAGGTCTTATTTGGAATCCTTTAAATAAAGTTAATTTAGACAAAGAAACATTTACTAAAATTGTAAATTTTTTAGAGCAGATAGAAGATGATGATGATGTTCAAAATGTTTTTACTAATTTTGAAGTTGATGAAAAATTATTAGAAGGGGCGAATTAAAAAATTGTTAGTTTTTTCTATTGATCCTGGTGTGAGCGGAGCAATTTGTGTTTTTAAAAATAAGGATATTTTAGATATATATGATGTTCCAACAATGGTTGATGGAAAAAAAAATAAAAGACAAATTAATTCTGCGCAAGTAACTCATATATTCAAAAGTTTTGTAAAAGAGGGTGACAAAGTTTCAGTAATTGTTGAACAAGTTAATGCAATGCCTGGCCAAGGCGTAACCAGTATGTTTAATTTTGGGCAGTCCTTTGGAATTATAAAAGGAATATGTGCGGCTTTAAGCTTTCCAATATATTTTGTAAGACCTGCAAAATGGAAAAAACATTTCAATCTAATTGGTTCAGTAAAAGATGCTAGCAGAACTAAAGTTATAGAAATTTATCCAACTATGTCTCCCAAGATAGCTAGAAAAAAAGATTCTAATAAAGCGGATGCAATTTTAATTGGGAAATATTTTATAGATAATTATAAAAATGATAGTTTTCATGGTTAGTGCATTAAAGAAATTTTCTTATGAAACCAAAGTTTATTATGAGGATACAGATGCAGGAGGAATTGTTTATTACGCAAATTATTTAAAGTATTTTGAAAGAGCGAGAACTGAACTTATTTATTCTATTGGCTATAATCATAAAGAATTAAATGATAAATTAGAAATCAAAATTGTTGTCCATAAATTTACTATTACCTATAAAAAACCAATATTATTTGAAGATAAGATTATTGTTGAGAGTTTTGTAAAAAACGTTTCAAACTTTAGAATGGAAATGGCTCAAAATATTTTAAGAGATGATGAAGTTTTAGCAGAAGCGATGGTTGAACTAGTTACTATTGATAATTTTGGAAAACCAAAAATAATTCCTGAGGAATTAAAGGCAAAATTAAGCTCTTACATATAATAAAGCAGTAGATCTTTTGCGCAAAGACAAATAAATGACAAGGTTAAGAATTATATAAAAACCATACAAAATAAAATTATGAATTTTGCTGCAAGTAATTTTTCTTTTATCTCATTATTCTTCAAAGCCGATCTTGTTGTAAAACTTGTAATTATTATTTTAATTGCTGCATCGATTTACTCCTGGGCGATAATTATTGAAAAATATAAATTGTTTAAAAGAATTAATGGTTCTTCCAATTTTTTTGAGGATCAGTTTTGGTCTTCAAAATCAGCCGATAGTCTTTATAAGAAATTAGAGGATTACAATGAAGATCCAATGGCTAATGTATTTAAGGCTGGGATGGAATTTATGATTAAAAATAAATCTAGAGCTTCATCTGTACAAGAGAGAATTCAACAAGCATTGAGTGGCGCTATAGATAAAGAGATGGAAATTGTTGAAAAAAAATTAACTTTTTTAGCAACCGTTGGATCAACAACTCCTTTTATTGGTCTATTTGGAACAGTGTGGGGTATTATGAATTCTTTTCAATCTATCGCTATTTCAAAAAACACAAGTTTAGCTATCGTGGCGCCTGGTATAGCAGAGGCATTGTTTGCAACTGCACTAGGATTATTAGCAGCAATTCCTGCAGTGGTTGCTTATAATAAATTTACTAGTGACTCTAGAAAGTATTCAACGCGTTTAGAAAATTTTAGCCAATCATTTATTTCGATTACATAAATGGGTTTCAAAATTCAGAATAATAGATCTCGAAAACGAGAACCTATGAGTGAGATTAATGTCACTCCTTTCGTTGATGTAATGTTAGTGTTATTGATTATTTTTATGGTTACTGCACCAATGTTAACAGCAGGGGTAGCAGTTAACCTACCAGACAGTTCAGCAAATTCATTACCAGATGATAAGGAGCCTTTAACTTTAAGTATTAATGCTAAGGGCGAAACTTTTATTCAAGAAACCCAAGTTGAGATGGGTCAATTAGTTCCAAAAATTTTGGCAATGTCTAAAAATAGAACAGATACTAGAATTTATGTAAGAGGAGATAAAGCAATCGACTATGGACGAGTAATGGAAGTAATGGGATTACTTTCAAGGGCAGGTTTTACTAAAGTTGCTTTAATATCAGGCCCTCCTATTTCAAAAAGTAAAAAATAATGCAATGCAAAAAAGCCTTAAAATTTCTTTTATAGGTCATTTTGTTATTCTTTTTATCAGTAGTATAACTTTGCCTTTTTTAATGGGGAAAGTGCAAGCCCCACTTGTTATTTCGGTAGATCTTGTTCAAATTGGGGATAGAACAAACATTCCCTATGCGCCAAAAGTTCTAGACGGAGAAAAAACGGATAAAAAAACAAAAGATAGAGTTGTAACAAACCAAGCGCCGCCTAAAATTGTGCCTAAAGAAAAACCAGATGCTGTTCCTTTGCCTGAAAATATTAAACAAATTAAAGAGTTATTAGAGAAAAGGCAAAACCCGGTTAAAGTAGAAAATCTTGATAAGCAGACTTCAGAATTTGAAAAAAAAGAAATCTTTGATCCTAATAAAATTTCAGCTCTAATTGATAAATCAAAAAAAGATAACGCTGAAATAGAAAAGAAAACAAGTTTAGAAGCCACACAGAGCCAGCAAAAAAATGTAGTTGTTTCTAAACTCACTATAACGCAAGAGGATGCAATCAAAGCTCAAATATTTAAGTGCTGGAATATTCCTATTGGACTTCCATATAATGAAAATTTAACTGTAAAAGTGAGAATAAAGCTTAATCCAGATGGATCGTTGATAAGTAGTGAGATTTTAGATCAATCAAGAATGAATGCAGGTGGACAAACTTATTATAAAATATTAGCAGAAAGTGCATTAAGAGCTGTTAAATTGTGCAACCCTTTAAAAGTCCCGCCAACTGAATATGAAAAATGGAAAGAGATGCAACTCAACTTTGATGCTAAAGAAATGTTAAGAGGTTAGTATGAAGAATTGTATTTATAAAATAGTTTTTTTATTTTTTTTAATTACCTCAAAATCATTTGCCCTTGTTTCTGTGGATATTACCAGAGGTAATTTAGATCCGTTACCAGTTGCAATTTCAAATTTTTATTTTGACGTAAATATTGATAATAATTTAAAAAAAACAAATATTGAAAATAAAATACCAGAATTAGTTCAAAATAATCTTACTCGATCAGGTTTATTTTTTGCTTTAGATAAGAAATCTTTTATTCAAAAACCAGAAGTAGCTCATAATAAACCAAGATTTGAGGATTGGTCGTTTATTAAGGCGCAGGTTCTTGTAACTGGTAAAATTTCTTTAGAAAAAGATGGAAGACTCAAAGTTGAATTTAAATTATGGGATGTGGTATCTGCAACAGAATTATCTGCATTAGCTTTTTATACAGCGCCGGACAACTGGAGAAGAGTAGCACATTTAATTTCTGATAAAATTTACGAAAGGCTAACTGGTGAAAAAGGTTATTTTGATACAAGAATTATTTATGTTGCTGAAACAGGTCCCAAAGTAAATAGAAAAAAAAGATTAGCTGTAATGGATCAAGATGGTTTTGGAGTTAAATATTTAACTTTAGGAAATGAAATTGTTTTAACCCCAAGATTTAGTCCAACAAATCAACTTGTCACATATATGTCCTATTACAAAAATTTACCAAGAGTTTACCTATTAAATATTGAAACTGGATTGCAAGATTTAGTTGGAGATTTTCCAGGTATGACTTTTGCACCACGTTTTTCATCGGACGGAAAAAAAATTATTATGAGTTTTGCACAAGAAGGAAACTCTGATATTTATACTATGGATATTAAAACTAGAGTTGTTGAAAAATTAACTGATCATCCCTCCATAGACACTTCGCCTTCCTATTCTCCTGACGGAACTCAAATTGCCTTTAATTCTGATCGGAGTGGTTTTCAGCAAATTTATACAATGAAAAGTGATGGAACTAATGTAAAAAGAATTTCTTTTGGTGATGGTTTATATGGTACTCCAGTTTGGTCGCCGCGCGGCGATCTTATTGCTTTTACTAAATTATATCGCAATAAATTCTATATCGGCGTTATGAGATCAGATGGATCAGGTGAGAGATTATTAACTGAAAATTATTATCAAGAGGCTCCTTCTTGGGCGCCCAATGGAAGAGTACTAATTTTTTATCGTGAAACTGCTTCTGACACTGCAGGTAGAGGAGGTGGAGCAAAATTATGGTCTATTGATCTAACAGGGTATAATGAAAGATTGATCCCAACCGAAACCGATGCTTCCGACCCTTCTTGGTCCGGATTATTATCAGCAAAATAGTAAAAACATAAAACTTTAGGTTGCATTAATTGTTTTTTTAAAATATTTAAAACTTTCAAAAATAAACAACGAAAGACGATAAATGTTACAAAATAAAGTTAATAAAATTATCTTAGCGCTAGTAATGACCCTTTTTTTAGGTGCTTGCGCTACACAACAAAAAGCAACAACTCCAACAGGACCATCAGATGATGCTTATACAGGAACAGAAACAGTAAAATTTTTAGCAGATGGCGTTCCAGATAGAGTATTTTTTGCTACAAATAAATCAGACTTAACCACCGCAGCAAGTGCAACTCTAGCAAAACAAGCAACATATTTAAAAGCAAATCCAACTTTAAGTGTTGTTCTTGAAGGTCATGCAGATGAAAGAGGAACAAGAGAATATAACTTAGCACTTGGTGAAAGAAGAGCTACAGCTGCAAAAAACTATTTAATAAGTAATGGTATAGCAGCAAATAGAATTAAAGTGATTAGTTACGGTAAAGAAAAACCAGTAAATCCAGCATCGAATGCTTTAGCTTGGTCTCAAAATAGACGAGCTGTAACAGTTAAAACTAATTAGTATTAGATACTTTCTAAAAGACCCTAATGTGAATTTCATTAGGGTCTTTTTTTTATCATTGAAATAAAATAAAATAAAAAAATGTTAATTAAAAATAAATTTTTAATACAATTTTTAATCTTTATTTTTTTTGCAAACATTAGTTTTGCACAACAAGATAAAATGAATGAGTTGTTAGATAAATTAGATAAAATTCAAAAGGATATTCAAACTCTTGAAAAAGCAGTTTATACCAAGAACCCAAATTTACCTTCTGATAATATTTCTTTAAATGAAGCTTTAACGAGACAGTTAACTAAAATTTCTGAATTAGAAAAACAAATTCAACAAATGACACAGAGGTATGAGGAAAATAGTTATCAACTTCAGCAATTATCCGATAAATTAAATAAAGTGTCCAATGATAACCAATTAAGATTACAGCAATTAGAGAATAATAAATTTGCAAGCGATAAAGTAAGCTCACCAAAAGAAGTTATTGAAGAAAAAAAGATATCACCTCCAAAAATGAATGATAAAAATATTTTAAATAAAGAAGAAGTAGATGAAATTAGCGATGATGAAGATAATTCTTTAAAAGACAAGTCAGTAAATACTGAAAGTATTAAATTAAAAGAAAAACCTAATAAAGCTCAAGCTAAAATTTTACCCAAAGCTTCAGTTGGTGAACGATACAAGTTTGCTATGAATATTATGAAAAGTGGTGATTTTGAAAAAGCCGAAATTGCTTTTAAAGAATTTGTTGATGCTCATACAAAGCATGAGTTGGCTGGCAGTGCTCAATTTTGGTATGGGGAAACCTTTTATATTAGGCAACTTTACGAAGATGCGGCGGTTGCTTTTCTAGATGGTTATCAAAAATATCCAAATAGTCCTAAGGCCCCTGAAAACTTATTGAAACTTGGAGTAACTCTTGCTGAATTAGGTGAAACTGAACAGGGTTGTAAGATGATTGCAAATTTAAAAAAAGCTTACCCAAAGACCGATGCTTCAATTTTACAAAAATCATCTTATGAAAAGAAGAGATTTAACTGCGCTTAATTTTAAATTATTAGAAGATAAAAAAAATAATCAAATTTATTTTCGATTTAGAGAAAATATTTTACCTGTTGTCGGTAAAGAAAAATTTGCAATTGCTGTATCTGGTGGGAGCGATAGTCTAGCCTTAAGTATTCTTGCTAAATTATATTCACTTGAACAATCTAGTGATTTTGCAACTTTAATTGTTGATCATGGATTAAGAAAAGAGTCTGCCAATGAAGCAAAACAAACATTTAAAAATTTAAAAAAAAATAATATTAAAGCAGAAATTTTAACTTACCGTGGTTCAAAATTTACATCTAATATTCAAAAGAAAGCAAGAGATTTGCGATATGATCTATTTCAAAAATATTGCAAAAAAAATAAAATAAGATTTCTTATCCTAGCTCATCATCAAGATGATTTAATTGAGAATTTTTATATTCGATTAATTAGAGGCAGTGGCATCAAAGGGTTAACTTCTTTACAAAACGTATCTGAACTTAATAAAGATTTTTACCTTTTACGACCTCTGCTTCATTTTAAAAAAGAAGAACTTTTGAACTTAACCAAGAAAATCTTTTCTACTTGGATTGAAGATCCGTCAAATCTTAATGAAAAATTTTTAAGAGTTCGAATTAGAAAAATGCAATCTAGGTTACAGAAAGAAGGCTTTGATCCAAAACGAGTTTTAAAAACAATTGAAAATTTAAATACTGCTAAAAATTCATTAGATTTTTATATTTTAAAATCTGAAAAGAAATACTTAAATTTTTTTAAAGAAGGCTATGCAACTTTAAAATCTACTATATTTAAAAATGAGGCTCCTGAAGTAATTTTTAGGGTTATTATTAAAGCGATACATTTTGTATCAGGTGAATATTATCCACCAAGATCTGACAGTTTAAAAATTTTAATTAAAAATTTTTCATTAAAGAAGTTTAAATCTTCAACTTTAGGAGGTTGTTTAATTGAAAAAAATTCTAACATGATCTCTTTTTTTAGAGAGGATAGGAATCTTACTAGTGAAACATTAGATAAAATAAAACAAAGTAAAAATTGGGATGATCGTTTTTTAGTTTATAAAAATTTTGATAATCAACAAAAATTTATCGTTAAAAAATTAGGTAATTCAGGAATTGATTATTTGAAAAAAAATAAATTTATTTCTTCTTTAGATAAGATTCCAGTTCAGGCAAAAAAGACTTTGCCTTCATTTTGGAACCATAAAGGGGAGCTGATGTTTGTCCCTTTTATCAATTTTAAGAATAGGAAATACAATATTAAAAATGACAGTTTTGCTGTGCGATATCTTAGATTTATTTGAGAATAGCACTTGTTTAATCTATAATAATGATTACTTTTAAACTATGAACTTGCGCAATTTAATGATGTGGGGCGTAATTGTCCTGCTCGTTTTAGGTTTATACAATCTATTTCAGAATCCAGGCTCTATTACCGGAAAGACTGAAATGCCATTTTCTACTTTTTTAACTGAAGTAGATAAAGGAAATGTTGCATCCGTTGATATTCGAGGAAGCGAAATTTCTGGAACTTTTAGAGATGGCAAAGGCTTTAAAACTTACTCTCCTAATTACCCAAATCTAGTTGAAAAATTAACTGCAAAGGGAGTTTCAATTACTGCTGGTCCTCGAGAAGAGAAGGGCCCTTCGTTATGGGGCGTAATATTATCTTGGTTTCCTATGTTACTTCTTATTGGAGTATGGATATTTTTTATGCGTCAAATGCAAGGTGGCAAAGGTGGTGCCATGGGATTTGGAAGATCAAAAGCAAAATTACTTAATGAAGCGCAAGGTCGAGTGACATTTCAAGATGTTGCTGGAGTTGAAGAAGCCAAAGAAGAATTAGAAGAGATAGTACATTTTTTAAAAGACCCTAGAAAGTTTCAAAAATTAGGAGGAAGGATTCCAAAAGGAGCTTTGCTTGTCGGACCTCCGGGCACAGGAAAAACTTTATTAGCAAGGGCAATTGCTGGGGAGGCAAATGTTCCTTTCTTTACTATTTCAGGATCAGATTTTGTTGAGATGTTTGTTGGGGTTGGTGCTTCAAGAGTTAGAGATATGTTTGAACAAGGTAAAAAAAGTGCTCCTTGTATTATATTTATAGATGAGATTGATGCAGTTGGAAGAAGTAGAGGCGCTGGATTAGGTGGCGGTAATGATGAGAGAGAACAAACATTAAATCAGTTGCTTGTTGAAATGGATGGATTTGAAACTAATGAAGGTGTCATTTTAATCGCAGCAACAAACAGACCAGATGTATTAGATCCTGCTTTATTAAGACCAGGTCGTTTTGACAGACAAGTTGTTGTGTCAAATCCAGACATTATTGGCAGAGAAGCAATTTTAAATGTGCATCTTAAAAAAATTACAACGGGACCAGATGTAAATCCAAAAGTTATTGCAAGAGGAACGCCTGGTTTTTCTGGTGCCGATCTTGCAAATATTGTGAATGAGTCTGCATTACTTGCTGCAAGAAAAAATAAGAGAATTGTCACTATGTCTGACCTTGAAGAAGCAAAAGATAAAGTAATGATGGGCGCTGAAAGAAGATCTATGGTGATGAACGAAGAGGAAAAAACTTTAACAGCTTACCATGAGGGAGGACATGCAGTTGTTGCATTGTATGAACAAACTTCAGATCCAATTCATAAAGCAACTATTATTCCAAGAGGAAGAGCTTTAGGTATGGTTATGAGACTTCCGGAAAGAGATCAATTATCTGTAACAAGAGAAAAAATGTTTGGAGATATTTCTGTTGCTATGGGAGGTAGAATTGCAGAGGAGATGATTTTTGGTTACGACAAAGTAACATCAGGTGCTTCTTCCGATATCGAAATGGTAACAAAAATGGCTAAAAATATGGTTACTCGATACGGTATGAGCGATCAATTAGGCCCTATTGCTTATCAAGAAAATGAAGAAGAAGTATTTTTAGGAAGATCTGTTTCTAGAACACAAAATGTTTCAGAAGAAACAGCTAAAAAAATTGATGCTGAAGTTAAAAAAATTGTTGAGTCCGGTTATGCTAGAGCTAAAAAAATATTAGCTGATAAAGTTGATGATCTTCATAAGGTAGCAAAAGCGTTATTAACTTACGAGACTTTATCTGGTGAAGAAATTAAAAAAATAGTATTTGAAAATATTTATCCAAAACGATTATCCGGTAAAGAAGAATTTAGTACCACTAAGAAGAAGCTAGGTAGCGCTTTAGGTGCAATTGGATTAAAGCCAAATCCACAAAGTTAATCTAACTTTTCATTCATGAAGAGTATTTATATAAGGCCAACAAATATTGTCTTTGGCCAAAAGGCGAATTATTTTATTCAAGAGAAAAGTGCAAAAAGTCTTTGTGGACTTGAAAATGTTGGTTTTTTATCCCTTGAGATCTTAAAAAGACAGTCCGATGGAAATACAATTGAGGAATATAGTGTTTTAGAGATCGAAAAATTAGATTTTAAAAATGAAATTGAAAACGATTTAAACAACATAACTTCAAAAAGAAAAAATTTTTTTAATTTAAATTTTACAAATCCTATTTTAATGGGCGTTTTAAATGTCACCCCAGACAGTTTTTCAGATGGAGGAAAATATAATACCACGTATAGAGCTCTTGATCACGTTAGAAGTATGATTAATTATGGAGCTCATATTATTGATGTAGGAGGAGAGTCCACAAGACCAGGCGCAAAATCTGTTAGTGAGCTAGAGGAAATAAAAAGAGTATCAGAGACCATACAATTAATAAAAAATAAATTTCCAAACCAAATAATCTCCTTAGATACAAGAAAGTCTATGGTGATGAAACACGGGATAGACATAGGAGTTGATATATTAAATGATGTTTCTGCACTAGATTTTGATCCACAATCTTATTTAGTTGTAAAAGATTCAGGAAAACCAATTATTTTAAATCATTCACAGGGTATACCTGAGAATATGCAGAATAATCCAACGTACGAAAATGTATTGTTGGATATTTTTGATTATTTTGAAAATAAAATAAAATTTTTGAAAAATAATGGAATAAAGGATGAGCAAATTATTATTGATCCAGGAATTGGATTTGGAAAAACTTTAGAACATAATTTAGAAATCATTTCTAAAATTTCCTTATTTCATAGTTTAGGTTATCCAATTATGGTGGGCCCTTCACGAAAAAGTTTTATAGGTAAAATTATGGGTGAAAAAGATAATCCGCAAAGATTAGGAGGCACAATTGCTTCAATTTTATATTCATATTTGCAAGGTATTCAGCTATTTAGAGTTCATGATATACAAGAAACGAACGAAGCTCTTAAAGTTTATTCTCAATTTTTAAAGCAATAACAATGAAAAAGTATTTTGGAACTGACGGTATTAGAGGCGAAGTGAATAAGGGAAATATCACTGGAGAAATGTTCTTTAGATTTGGTCTTGCTGCCGGAACATATTTTTCTAATCAAAATAAAGAACGCCATAAGGCAATTATTGCAAAGGATACTCGGCTATCTGGCTACATGCTTGAGCCAGCTTTAGTATCGGGACTTATTTCATCTGGTATGGATGTTTTTTTACTAGGACCTTTACCAACCAATGGTCTTGCCATGTTAACAAAGTCTATGAAAGCAGATCTTGGAATTATGTTAACAGCTTCTCACAATCCTCATACTGATAATGGACTAAAACTTTTCGGACCTGATGGAATGAAATTATCCGATAAAGTTGAAAAGCAAATTGAAAAATTAATTGATGATAAAGTTGAAAAATACTTTGTAAAACCAAATGAATTAGGCAGAGCCAAAAGATTAGAGGATGCAACAGAAAATTATGTAAGTATATTAAAAAATATTTTTCCAAAATCATTTAATTTATCTGGAATTAAAATATTTTTAGATTGTGCAAATGGTGCCGCATATAAATCAGCGCCTGCTTTACTTAGAGAATTAGGAGCTGATGTTGTGGCAATAGGCATTAATCCAGATGGATTTAATATAAATAAAAATTGTGGATCAACACATCCAGAACTTATTCAGCAATCTGTAAAAACTCATAAAGCAGATATTGGCATTGCGTTTGATGGTGATGCTGATCGAGTTATTATGTGCGATGAAAAAGGGGAAATTATTGATGGTGACCAAATTATTGCAATGATTGCAAAAAATTGGAAAAAGAAAAAAATTTTAAAAGGGGGAGTAGTTGGTACCTTGATGACAAATTTAGGACTGGAAAATTACTTTAGAAGTAATGATATTAAATTTTACAGAGCTAATGTTGGTGATCGATATGTTAAAGAAAAAATGAATACTTTAAAGTATAATTTAGGAGGCGAACAATCAGGCCATATTATTCTTGGAAATTTAGCAACTACTGGAGATGGTTTATTAGTTGCTTTAGAGGTTTTAAGTTCTTTAAAAAATAATGTTAAAGCAAGTAAGGTATTTTCAGTTTTTAAAAAGATTCCTCAAATTTTGGAAAATATAAAAGTTAAAAATAAAAATATTATTGAAAATAAATCTCTTAGTGCAAAAATTAATCAGATTGATAAAAATTTAAAACAAGAAGGTAGATTGCTGGTTAGAAAATCAGGAACAGAAAATTTGATTAGAATAATGGTTGAAAGTTCTGATAAAAAATTAATCAAAGATACTGTGAATGAAGTTAAAAAATTAATACTCAATTACGCCTGAAATTGAAACTAAAGTCTAAATTATTAATTATTGCAGGATCAGACTCCAGCGGGGGCGCTGGAATCCAAGCAGATATCAAAACCGCAACAGCACTTGGCGTTTATGCAATGACAGCAATTACAGCTATTACTGCCCAAAATACAACAGGAGTAAAATCAATCGTTTCTATTCCGCCTAGAGAAATTTTTAAGCAAATTTCATTTTCAGTCCAGGATATAAAACCTAGTTCTGTAAAAATTGGGATGTTGCATAATGTGGGTGTAATCAAAGAAGTAATTAAAGCTATAAAAAAACATAAGTTAAAAAATATTGTAATTGATCCTGTGATGGTTGCAAAAGGAGGTCAAAGATTAATAAGCAATAGTTCTATTAATTTTTTAAGAGAAAAATTATTTCCTTACGCATTATTAGTAACTCCAAATATTCCAGAAGCTGAAGCTTTAATAAATAAAAAAATTAAAACTTTGGACGATATAATAAAAGCTGGAAAACAAATTTTAAAATTTGGCCCAAAATTTGTTCTTATAAAGGGAGGGCATATTAATAAATCTATTATTGAAGACGTATTAATTTCAAAAAATAATATTAAAATTTTTAAAAATAAAAAAATAAAAACCAAAAATACACATGGCACTGGTTGTACTTTATCTAGTGCAATCGCCTCTTTTATTTCAAGAAATTATAATATGAACGAATCATGCAGACGATCTATTCAATATGTACACAAAGCAATTTTATTAAACCCAAAATTTGGACGAGGACATGGGCCAATTAATCATATGGCTTTATTAAATTAAATAATTTAGATCCTTATAGACATCTTAAAAACTTACTTATGACAAACGTTGTAGTTGTAGGCTCTCAGTGGGGAGATGAGGGCAAAGGCAAGATTGTGGATTGGCTTTCAGAGCAAGCCGACGTTGTCATTAGATTTCAAGGCGGTCATAATGCAGGCCACACTTTAGTCATTAATGGAAAAGTTTTTAAATTAAAATTACTTCCTTCAGGAATTGTTAGAGGAGATAAAATTTCAATTATTGGAAACGGAGTTGTTATTGATCCTTGGGCATTATTAGAAGAAATTGAAGAAATTAAAAAAAAAGGGGTTGATGTTAATGAAAGTAATTTAATTATTTCAGATACAGCAACTTTAATTTTACCTTTTCATAAAGAAATGGATGAGATTAGGGAGGATGCTGCAAAATCTAAAATTGGAACCACAAGAAGAGGTATAGGACCAGCCTACGAAGATAAGATTGGTAGACGTTCAATTCGAGTTATGGATTTACGTTCGAAGACAAATTTAGAGCAAAGACTAGAAGTTATTTTAGAACATCATAATGCAATCAGAAAAGGCTTAAAAAAAAAGATATATAAATCTGAAGAGTTAATTAATGAGTTGTTAAAGATTGCTCCGAAAATATTAAAATTTTCTCAACCCGTATGGAAAAAGATTGCTGAATTTCAAAAATTAAACAAAAAAATATTATTCGAAGGTGCACAGGGAATATTGCTTGATGTTGATCATGGAACCTATCCTTATGTGACCTCATCCAATACAGTTGCAGGTACAGCGTCCGTTGGTACAGGATGTGGACCAAAAACTATTGATTATGTTCTTGGAATTACCAAGGCCTATACAACAAGAGTAGGAGAGGGTCCTTTTCCAACAGAACTTAAAGACGCAACTGGAGAATTGATTGGTCAAAGAGGCCATGAATTTGGAACTGTAACGAATAGAAAAAGAAGATGTGGTTGGTTTGATGGAGTTCTTGTTAAACAATCTGCAACTATATCAGGAATTACTGGTATCGCTCTCACCAAGTTAGATGTTCTAGACACACTAGATGAGATCAAATTTTGTATAGGTTATAAATTACGAGGTAAAGAAATTGATTTTTTTCCTAGTGCTTCAGAGGATCAATTTGCAGTAGAGCCTATCTACAAAACTTTTGAGGGTTGGAAGTCAGAGACAAAGGGAATAAGAAATTATAAAGAATTACCTGAGAAAGCCAAAATTTATATTGCAGCAATTGAAGATTTCATAGGTGTTAAGATTGGAAGTATTTCAACAAGTCCAGAGAGAGATGATACGATTTTTGTTGAGGATCCGTTTAATGCGTAATGAAAGGTTTTGTTTTAATATTCTCTAGCATTGCTTTTTGAACTTTTTCAAAAGCCCTGTTTTCGATTTGTCTAACTCTTTCTCTGCTAATTTTATATTTCTGACTAAGCTCTTCTAAAGTTTTTGGCTCATCAATAAGTTTTCTATCATATAAAATTTCTTTTTCTCTTTGATCTAAGACTTTCAAAGCTGTTTGTAACAATGCATGTTTCTGATCTAATTCCTGGCGTTGAGAAATTAACAATTCTTGATCAGCATTTTCATCTACTATCCAATCTTGCCACTGACCACCTTGTTCTTCGTCTGAAATTTTAGCATTCAATGATTGTTCTTGTCCTGCCATACGCCTATTCATTGAAATTACTTCATCTTCATTTACATCTAACCGATTTGCTATTTCTTTAACATGGGCATTAGTCATGTCGCCACTTTCAATTGCAAAAATTTGATTTTTTAATTTTCTAAGATTAAAAAATAATTTTTTTTGAGCAGCAGTTGTTCCAATTTTAACTAAGCTCCAGGATCTTAATATATATTCTTGGATTGCAGCTTTAATCCACCACATAGCATAGGTGGCAAGTCTAAATCCTCTCTCAGGATCAAATTTTTTAACCGCCTGCATCAAGCCAATATTTCCTTCAGATATTAATTCCCCAACAGGCAAACCATAGCCTCGGTATCCCATTGCTATTTTTGCAACTAATCTTAAATGACTGGTAACTAAAGTGTGAGCTGACTCCCTATCGCCTTTCTCGCGCCAATTTTTTGCAAGAATATATTCTTGCTCAGGTTCTAACATTGGAAATTTTCTAATTTTTAATAAATAAGAATTTAAACTTCCTTCGGGCGAAAGGATTGGAAGATTAGAATTTTTTTCAATTTTTTCCATAGTGCTTATGTAAGCATTATAACTTCTATGACAAGATATTAAAACTTAAGCTTTTTGATTGTTTTTATTAAGTTTTCAAAATCTTTTGGCTTTTCACATTCAAATTCCATTTCTTTCTTTGAAGTTGGGTGAATAAATCCAATAGATCTTGCATGCAAAGCTTGTCTTTTAAATCCCTCCAATAGTTCTTTAAATTCAGGATCGATATCTCTGATAAATTTATTTTGTTTTCCATAAATTTGATCACCGATAATTGGATTACCGTTGGAGGAGAGATGCACTCTAATTTGGTGAGTTCTTCCTGTTTCTAATCTACATTCAAGAAAACTCATATCAGGAATTTTTTTTCCTGAAAAAAATTCTAGAGTTTTATAATTGGTAACAGCATCTTTTCCTCTTGAAGTATTAATACTCATTTTTTTTCTATTGAATTTGCTTCTGCCAATCATAGAAGAAATTTGCCCAGAACTTGGTTTCATTCTTCCATAAACAAGAACTTCATAAACTCTTTTGATTGTATGTTCTGCAAACTGTTTTGATAAAAAAATATGGGCCTGATCATTCTTTGCAACCACCAACAGGCCACTGGTTCCCTTATCAATTCTATGAACTATGCCGGGCCTTAACTCTCCACCGATGGTTGAAAGTTTGTTTTTACAATGAAACATAAGGGCGTTTACTAAAGTGTTATCAAAGTTCCCAGCACCCGGATGAACAACCATTTCAGGTGATTTGTTAACGATTAATAAATCTTTATCCTCATAGCGAATATCTAATTTGATATTCTTTGCTGAAATATTAACTTCTTTAGGTTCTGGAATTGATACTTCTATAATGTCAGACGAGTGAACTTTAATCGAAGCCTGCGTTATTTGAGTTTTATTAATTTTAACAAAACCCTCATTAATAATATTTTTAATCCTTGTTCTGCTTATATTTGGAATCAAAACTGCAAGCGTAGAGTCTAAACGTGCATTATTTTTCTCTTCTGTAATTTCAAATTTATATTCGTTAGCAGACATGATTAGTATTTTTGGTGGTCTTGCTAGGACTTGAACCTAGAACTCTAGTTTCGAAGACTAGGATGATATCCATTTCACTACAAGACCGT
>JAAOEI010000118.1_pt1 | contig 31288 bp, 42 predicted proteins | sample 7059261 | NCBI WGS metagenome assembly JAAOEI01 (sample SAMN14008812, study PRJNA610033) | viral metagenome | isolation source: viral particles filtered from seawater | place: China: Hangzhou Bay, Yangshan Deep Water Harbour | collected 2017-10-31 | reverse complement strand
GGACTGCGACTATCTGCTGCCGTGGTACTCCGAGGAATGCTGCAAGTTCTGTCTCCTTCATCGCCTTTTTGTAAAAATTTTTATGACGCTAAAACCCATTATGTAGTAAGGCGAGGCGATCAACGCGAACCCCCTCCCCCCGTCTGTGATTCGTGTGGTGATTCTTTTTGTGGCGTGATGTCAATAATATCTGCCGGGCTGGTCGGAGTGTGCCGTGTTTCTGGCCGATTGTTATTTTCTGGCGCATTTGCGTCATTACTAGCGGTGTTTTTATCCGTTAGCAGTGAATTGACATCCCGGTGGTCAATATGCAAGTGGCGATGCTCGACGGTTTGTGTGTTGTCGCCGCTCAAATCGCGGATTTTGTCAGTAAGAATCCCAACCAAAATGGATTTGTTGGCGGGCTTTAGTTCGTCAATGTTCTTTTGTAGATCGTCAACCAAGTCCGTTACCAAGTCTTGCATTGCCTTGGCCGTTCGGCGTTTCCAGTTGGGCAGCGCGTCGCGGTTTTGTTCCCTCAATAGCGCGACAGTTGACCGGGAAACATTGTAATCAGCGGCGATTTGTGTGACGCCGTGGCCCGCTTTCAAATCCTCCACCATTGCCGCTTTGGTTTCTGCTGGAATTGGTGCTTTCCCTCGCCTCATTAAAACCGGGTAAAAGTATGCAAAAGCATTAAAACTTGACGCCGATTCTTTGCGGCTATTCGCTCATGTCAAAAAAAAATTTCGTTAATTTTAGCCAATAAAACCGGGGGCAGAATGTACTTTGTGAAAAATAGTTGAAAAATAAAGCTTGTCTCATCGGTTTATATGTGACACTTTGAAGCCGTGCCGCATGGAGCGGCCAAAAAATGTGAAAATGAAAAACATAAAAAGCATCATTCAAGACGGTGTTGAGCAGGGCTACAATCTAGCCTCTTGGATTGATATTCCCGAAAAGGGCCAAACCGTACCAAAGGATATTGACTGGGTAGGTATTGGCGTGATTGAAACCACCGAAGATAGACAAGAGGCTTTCATGGCCCTTTGTGTTGATTCCGAAGATCAACGGCGGGCGTTTTCCCCGTTTGAATTTACGGCCCACGAATTGAACAGCCACAAAGATCCAGAATCCGCGTGGGAAGCCTATGAAACCGGATTGCAACTAGGATTTGAGAAAAACTATTCGGAAAGGGTCGCGGTTTTAAAAAACAACTATTTTCGCCAAGTAGCCACGGGAGGGGCAGCATGAAGCTATTTTATTTAATCGGACAAGGGGTGTTAGCCCTCATTGTGTGGGGCAGTCTTGCGGCGTTTTTTCTGGCCTACTTTATGAGTCCAGCGGTTGACGGGGGGAGGGTTTGGCAATGACACCAGAACAACAAAAAGAATTCCTGTGCGGATATACTGTTTGCGCTGTGTGGAGTTCCACGGGCGACGATGGCGAGCCGCTAGATTCCACGCATGACGAATCCGACTTGGCCGGGGAAACCTTGCAAGCCATGAAAAACAGTTGCGCCAAGTTTATTTCAGAAAATGAAAATGACTTGGCCGAATACGTTGAACGCCGCGCAATTCCACGGGGTGCAGACTGCTCCGGAGCCGATTGGGCCGGGCATGACTTTTGGCTCACGCGCAACGGCCACGGCACGGGCTTTTGGGATCGCGACCTTGGCGAACTTGGCGACCGATTAAGCGAGGCGTCAAAGGCGTTTGGGGAGTCGCACCTTTACGCGGGCGACGATGGCAAACTGTATTTGTTTGAGGGGTAGCGGGCGGTTACGGCTTGCCCTTTCTTCGGGGAGGGTAAGGTGTAGCCGCTGGCCGGGTTGGCAAATGTGAAAAAACCAACCCGCCGGGTAACGGCCCGGTAATGCCAGCGGCCAAAAACAAGAAACCAAAAGTGTGAGAAAATGAAAAGAACAATAGAAATAGAAGACACGTTACAGGATCACGTTGACCAGTGCATCGAGGAAACCAAGGAATTATTCCTTGAATACATAAAAGACAACGAACCAGACGAAACGCCCTGCCTGTTTAACGACTTGGACTATTCGGGCAGATTCCACGAAATAGTCGATAGCAACACGCCAATATATACCCACGAAATAAACACGATATTTTATCTGCACGGGCATTTATGTGAAGAGGCATTTGAGAATTGCTTTGGGGCGGAAGCTAAAAAAGACGAGGGCTGGCCGTGTGGCTGGAAAGCGGCGGCAATTTATCAGTACATCAGCGACCAAACAGCGGCTTGGTACAACGAAAACGCCCAAGACATTTTGCTTAAAGAAAACGAGGGTATGGCAAACCGATTAAATCCAGCGGCACTCGCACCGGCAAATTGATTCCCCTTCAGCGGCTTTCAAACCGAGGGCCGTTGATGGGGGTTCAGATACCCCTTAAAAAATGTGAGAAAATGAAACAAAACATAACAGCAAAAGAGGTCGCCACATACCTTGGCGAGTTATTCGGGAAGATGATCCTGCCTTCGCAAATCAAACGCTTCCAAATTGAGGGCGATTTTTTGTTCTTTAAGATGAACGAAAAACACTTTTACGAATGGAGCGACAACAAAATGATGGTTTATTCTATTCAGCTTAATAATATATACGGGGAAATCTACGCGGAATTTGAGGCTAAAGGTTTTCAATGGGGGCAACTTGAAAAATTGGTTCAGCATTGGGAGGTGGAGGCATGAGCTACACTTGGATCACAATTCCGCACCAAGGGAGGCCAAGCATTTTCGGCCCATTTGAGGACATGGCGGAGACGCTTGACTTCATACAAGAACACGAATCCAGCGAGAAATTTAACACCCAACCCATGCCAGAAATTTTGAAATCGGCGGGCGTTGAAGAATTCTTGGCAGACGCGGGGCGACAATATCACCGGGCATATATTGAAAACAAAGAGGGGTTTATCGACTCCCTCAAAAATCCACGGCAGCACGGCCATTCATGGGTTGAGCTTTTCAGCGAATCGCGGAAATTTGCCTTTGAACATTGGTACGACGAGGCCCGCGAAGAATTCATTGACGGGTTTGCCGAGACTTGCGGCGGGGATTTGAAATACAGGAGCGAGGCCGAAATGATTTGGGATAACTGGTCAAGCGGCATCCAAGACGGGCCAAATGGCGAAGGTTTTCGAGTTGAAATTGAGGGCGAGGAAGCCGGGCGTGAGGAAGGTCGTAAGTACCGCGAGCATTTTAGGAAGGAGGTGGAAGCATGAACCTTTGGAAAGAAAAACTCAATATTGGGCGAGTAATTCAAGAGATTGGGCCAAACAAAGACGTTGAACTCCACGTTACAAAAAACGGCTATATATTATCTACAACAACCCACGATTACTACCCAACGGGCCAAGGGGGATTGGATTTGTCGGGCGCAAAATTAACAGCGAAAGGGCGAACCGAAAAATGGGACGGAGACTGGCCAAAATGGTTCGCGATTGGGTTAATTCTGCGGATTGAACAACAAGCGGAAAGGATACTAGCATGAAACACCTTCTCTTTGCCCCCACAATCGCGCTCACGGCCTTTTTATTATCGCAGGGGTACACATACACCCAACACATACCAAAAGAGGCTCAGAAGCGAAAATCCAAGGTGTCTTGGTATGGGGAGAAATACCGGGGGCGGCTCATGGCGAACGGAAAGCCCTTTAATCCAGACGCCCACACGGTCGCGCACCGCACGTTGCCATTTGGGACGCGGGTTCGTTTCCAGCATGGGCCGAATGTAGTTTTCGCAACAGTCACAGACCGTGGGCCATTTATTAAAGGCCGGGAGTTTGATCTTTCCAAGGCAACCTTCGCGGCATTGGCCCAAGTGGAGGCCGGGCTTATCACGCCAAAATGGGAGGTGGTGAAATGATTATTTACGAACTCATCCAAAAAGACATGGAGGCTGAAACCTACTTCACCCGACATTGGGCCAAATCAAAGGCCGATGTTGCCAGCATCAAAGCCAAAGTGCGGGCCAAATACCGGGCCAACGGGAACCAGAAAGACTTTGACGGGTGGGTCGGCCCTTTCAAACACGAAATCGGCAACGGCAAGGACGGACTTGTGAGATTCCTCAACACCCACTGCAACAAAGACGGATAGCCCTTTTTCTCACACATCCAGCCTCGTCCCTCCAGCGGGGGCGGGGCTTTTTTCTTTGGTGCATAAATGCCGCAATTATGCCTAATCGTGTATCGGTCGGTAATCGAACCGATTACTGACTAACTCCAGCCCGGCGCGTTTCCAGCCGCTCGGCCTCCAGATGGCACACTTTCCAGCCAGTACCTCAAGTGCCCCAAGTGCCCCAATTTCCAATATGCCCTATATATATTTATTTCTTATTTCCTATATATAAGTTGAGACTGGGGCACTTGAGGCACTTGGGGCACTGGATTCGTCAAAGCAACGGTTAACTTGACACACTGGAGATCGACCAGACGTTTCGCCCGTTGGACTTCGTTCTAAAATAATTGTCGGGCCTAGCGGTGTGGAGACGCCGCATATAGGTCTTGAGAGCCGTTGGGTAGGAGAGCAATTTCTCCACTCGCGACCGATATGTGGGGTCGTCAAGGAGCCGCGTCTCAAGTTCCTGAAGCGTCCCTCGCCACGGCACACCATTCGGCTGGATCACCACATCTATCAATTCGGCCAATCGCGCTTCTGGAGCCATGTCCTCCAGCACTTCCACAATACTTGGATGGTGAAACGCCTTAATGCCAAACCGAGGGCATTTGTGAACCGGCGCAATCTTATACATTTCCTCAACAAAATATATAAAGCCCGGCAATTCCTCCAAAAGCGCATCCCAAAATGCCGCCCTACCCTCTGGACTATCACATTCCATCGGCATCGTGGCCTGTTGGACTTTGAAAAGCATGATTTTGTCCTCAATTGAGTTATCCAGCGGCGGCAACATGACGAGATTCTCCGATTCATCATTGACTGAAATCGTAAGCCGCCAACATGGGGCCAAAATCAGCGCATCCTTGTGTTTGCCGTGGCAGGATTGGTACTGGTTCACTGCAAAATCTTTAATGCGTGTGCCAAAAAGCCGCCGACTCGTTATGTCGTGGAACGGAGCCTCGTCTGCGATCATCAAGTGTTCGGCTTGGAACAAATCAGCATTGAATTCGGTCTTGCCCGTCATGTAGCGGTAAGGTCGGGCTACGCGGCCTCCCAGCATTTCGGTGATTAGGTCTTGGAATAGGTTCTTGCCGCAGTTGCGCGGCCCGGCCATGACGAGGGCTTGGCCCGGCATTGGTTTGCCCGCGTTCAACATTCGGCGGGCCATTTGGAGCCAGCCAAAAACATAGAACAGTTGGTCGGTGGACTCACCAATAAATAGGTCGCTCAATATCTGTTCAATCATTGGGAAGGGTTTGTTCTCGCCCTTAATTATGTGTGGATCATCCGTGACTAGCACTCTGGAGCCTTTGAAGTTTTTCAGCCCAGCCGTGTGGCCAGCAAGCGGCCCCGCATACTCGCAGGAATTTTTCACCACACACTCTGCCATACATTGTTCGACCTGACTCATCAGATCGCCTTGGGCTTTTGTGCCGTTGAGGCCAAGCAACTTTAATTGCCGCTTGGTGGCGTCCGCGTTGAGGGGCAGATACTTGTCCCGATTGTCCTGCATGAAAAATTTCTGCGTTGGTGCGTGATGGTGGATTTCAAAAAGGTGCATTTGATGGATTAAAATAAACTACGTCTTGGAGGTTGCCATTGGCCCGGCGACCGTGGGGCATACGAACAAATTGTGAACGTGTCCATGTGGCTGGATCAGCACCTAATTGACACGCTGAATGAAAAAACTGTTTTACTATATCATCAGAACGATCCCGCACATCGAACCACCCGTGGAGGGACTTACCCCCACTCAAAACGGCGCAGCGCAGAACAATGTTTCCGTGGAGCTTGTTAAGTTGCTGGAGATATGCGGCATGGTCGTCAAACGTGCCTTCATCGAATTCCACGACGAGGTAGTGGCGTGGCCCGGTGTTTTGGAGAGTGCGCTGGGACTTGGTTCCCGCTTGAGTCTCGCCCCACTTGTCCGTCATTGGATTTGGAACAATGAATTGGAGTTGGTGGAGGTTGTGCCAGTGGAGCCGTGGCTTGGTTGCAAACTCTTTCGTACTCAAGCCGCAGCAAAGTAGCGGGTTCCCAAAAAACAAACTCTCCACGGCATCATCAGCATCTTCGCATTCTAGCGGACTGGATTCCGCGAGTGCGGTCAACCCACCCTCCTTACGCCTCGCCGCTTCTTGACCCGACACACTCACCTGACTCCACATCGGGCGGCGTTCGGCTGGGCCTCCAGCTATACTGCGAAGCGCATTCTTGACTTCCCCCGGCTGGAGATCACGGGTTGCGTTTGCCTTGATGTAAGCCTCTATATCATCTGGCCCAAACCCATCTTCCGCCAACACGCAACACGCATGGTATATCCATTTGTGAACGCCAGTGCCGCCCGGCGGGCAGGGTTTAATTTTTGGGACTAGGTTGTTTGGCATTTGCTTTCCTCCTAAACGGTACGTCTACTAAATACTCGTTGATTTGGGCGTCCAACGAACCATCTTTTTCGCAAGGGCTGGTCGGATCACATTGCATAGGGTTGCCTCCGCATTTTTCGCAGTTCTCCCCCTCAACAAAGTGAGTGCCGGTGTGGAAATACGGAGCTTCAATATCGTTGTTCATTTCGGACGAGCTTTTGTGCCATTGGATTTTGCCCACTTCACCCACTTCTCTGGATTCCCGTACATTTTCCGCGCATATTTAACCCGCGCCGCACGACCGGGGTAATTTGTCCTATAAGCCATTGTTCTGGATTCGTGCCGCCCGACTTCGCTTTCCAAAAGCCCGTGTCGGTGCGCGAACTTCTTAAATTTAATATGCCAATCCTCCGCATTAACGTGTTTGGTTGGATCAGTTATCTTCATCTATCTCAAAATCTCTTAACACTTCCTCGACTTGCGACTTCTGGATTCGCTCCATCAACTGGTTCTCTATTTTTTCAATAAAATCTCCCGCAAATTCTTCCCCGGCTTCTTGTATAAAATAACAGAGAGCCAATTTTTGGAGCGTTGGTCGTTTCATAAATGCCCGCTCGCTCAACGCTAGCCTACGAACGGCAGTACGAATCTGGATTCTCGCAGATTTAAAATCAGTCTTCGGCCTCGGCATCTTCTTCTTCTTCTTCTTCTTCTTCGCAATGTGGGCAAGGTATTCCGTGCAACCCTTGATTAGTGAATGTTGCTCCGCATTTGGAACACTCATCCTCCCATTCTGGATCAATGCAATCGTACTCCATTTATTTCCTCCCATACCCTATTAGTTTCTACCGCCAAATCACCCAACGTGCCACAGTTATTGATGGTAAAATCAACTGGATAGTCGTCCATTGCTGTTTCGCTGGAGTGTTGGTCGGTTGAGTCAGTTCCCCGCACAACTCGCACAACGGTTCCGCCCTGCCCCTTGATGTAGTCCGCCTCATTCGGATAACGAACATCTGTAATGATGGCAGTTTCAAATCCTTCCAGTTCAAGGTTCTGGAGGTCGGCGTCCATCGCCTTTATCCAGTAGTCATCCCCGAAGAATTTGCGGCGGAAGTCCGCGCCCCACGCTTGGAGCAAAAGCCGCAACGACTCCTTCTCCTCCTCCACTTGCCAAACTGGAAACCCCGTTATGTGGGCAATCTCGCGCTTGAGGTTGTCCGCAAACGCAGCCCGCGCTATCTTGGGCTTATCCAGTATCTTGAATATAGCGTCTTTGCCGCTCCGCTTCTTGCCTGTTAGTCCAATTAGTTTCATTTGATTTTAGATTCCCAAACTCGCCGTGGAGTAGCGTGGTGGCTCGGCACATACGAGGGGCGAAACTCGGACGTTGGAGCAATCCATCCTTCCCGCTGGGCTACCCGCATGAGCGGCCCAACGGCTCTCAAATCTTTCGTGGTTTCGCTGGAGTGGAAGTGCGCCCAAATGTCGTCAACGATGAGTTTGTCGCGCCGTTTGGCAGTACGGTGGATAGCGTCAAGCGTGGCTTCTCTCCACGACTCGTTCGCGCCCCCACTGGATTTTTCCATCGCGGCATCGCGAGCCGCCCGTCCTTTTTTGAGTGATTTCATTTTGTATATTTTGTGGCCTCATAGGCTTCTGCACCAATCGGGCAACCCTCCAACCAGTCTGGAGTTATGCTCATCAGATTCTCTATTTCATTGGCCGCGTCTTTGTCGTCCTCATCAACTTCAACAATGAGTTCGTCGTGGACAGACCAAACAACTTCAAATCCCGCGTTCAAAACACGCGCATAACAGTCAGCAAAAACGTCGCGGGCCGTGGCTTGAACTAAATTTTCGCAAATCTTCCCGCCGTACCAGTAGTAGGGGTTTTGTCCGCGAGTGGTGGAGGCAGTGAGTTGTCCCTTCTCGCGCTGGATGTTGAAATATCTGACTGGCCGCTCGCTGGGTAAGTAGATTAAGTGTTCTGGATCGCGCTCGTCCTTCATCCCGTTTTCGCAGTCTTTCCAGAACCAACACACTTTAGGATTCTGCCGCCGATACTCGCGCACCGTGCTTTCGGCTTCACTGGAGGTCATAGCAATTCCCCAGCCCGCCGCTATTTCGCGGAACTTCCGCGCCCCACATCCATATCCCAATCCGAGTACGCGAATCTTGGCGAGTTGGCGGAGTTCTTTAGTGACTTCTTTCGCCCCCATTGTTGCCATTGCGTGGGCCGTATAAATGTCCTTGCCGCTGGCTACGATTTCCAGAAGTTCGGTGTCTCCACACAACCACGCCAAACAGCGCGGTTCAATTTGCGCGAGATCACAGATAATAAATTTTTTACCCGGCCTCGGAATGAATAGGCTGCGCGTGTCAATGCCGAAGTTTTCTCCCCTTGGAAGGTTCTGCATATTAAGGCCCGTGTCGCCGCTCCACCTTCCCGTTAGTGCCGCGCCAAAATACTTGAGGCCAAATGGTAATGTTCCATCGGGGCGTAGCCGGGTCTGGACTGTTTCAAATAGGCGCAGCAGTCGGTTCGCCTTCCTCCAATCCCGCAACGCGGCAACCACTGGATACCGCTCCCCGTACTCGGCTTCCCACGCCGCACACGCTGGATCATTTTGATTGGTTGAGGCTGGAGCCGGTATTCCTTCCCTACCACAGAATGACTTTAGATGTTTTAACGAACTAACGGGTTCGTCGTCCTTTGCCCAAGGCACAATCTTCGCACTCTGCCCTTTCTGGTCGGCCAGAACATCCAGCCCCAGCCTCAACAAATCTTGATCTATATAAACTCCCCGTTGCCCGCTCGTCATTGTGTGGCGGGCGAGTTGCTGCTCCTGCGCGGGCCAAAACTCGTTGTAGTTGTCCCAAACTCGTTTGCAGTAAAACGAATCCATTCGCCCGTAGTCGAGGAGCGACTTGAGTTCGTCTTCGGACAAATCCTTGGGCAGTTTGCCCTTCATCTTGTCCCGCACTGCTTTGTCGGGTTTCACGCCCAACATTTGTTCCGCAACGCCCTTGAGTGAGCGCGGGGCTTGGATATAAACGGAGAGATTCGCGGAACAACTCCAGCTAGGTTTGATTCGCTCTGGAATCATGCCGCTCCGCTGGGCCGCTTGAAAAACCACCGAGTCAAACCCGGCGTTGTGGGCGATAAAGTGCGCGTCCGCAGGAATTTCGTCCCACGGCGCACACTCAGTCGGGCCTACAAAGTCGAACCCATCGCCATATATTGAAACGAGGTAAGGGTCGAACTTGGGATGGCGGCAATATCCGTCTGGCCCAAGCGGGCGGACAGAACACTCGGCATCGTAATACGTCTCGAAATCAATCGCGATGCCAGTAGACGTAATCCCCATTAGTGTCTATTGTGAAAAGTTGTAATTGCATAGATGTAACTCCTTGTTTGTGGAGGGGTGAGAACGGCGACACTGCCAAAGCATAAAACAGTGCCGCCGCCTCGGTTCCTCCCGTGGCGTTCCCCCTACCTAGCGGGTGAAGTATGTCGCGGCCCATTCCGCAAATTCTGGTGTGTTGTGCTGCCCGCTTTTAACAGCAGGACACCAAAACGTAGTCTTGTCCTTCATCGACCGTTTCCCTGTCGTGAGTTCCCAAGTGCCGTGGGCTGGGCCGTGCGGGTGTTGTTCCGCATCGTGAAACTTCAGCGTTGTTGCCGATAGAATAATCTTACCCGCATAGTTGTATGCACTCCACGATCCAAAATCCAACGTGGCAAACGCATACAATTCATCGTTGTAAGTGAATGGAAAAAATGCTGGATCATCACCCTTCACACAAACAGTAGTTTTCAAGCACGCAATCCACGGCTTGTCTGCGCCATATTCCAGCGAGCCGCCAAGTTCAGTCACCTCGTCTAAAGTTTTGGCTGTTTGTGGCGGCTCACCGTCCTCGCCAAATTTTTTCTTCTCCTTGTAATATTTTTCCAGAGTCGTAACGGTCATCAGCACCGGGTCTTCCTTGACGTTTTCCCGGTCGTCGGAGCGACAACCCAGTAGTGCATACTCCCCATTCAGAACGATGGAGCCGGGTTCAAATAGTTCCCCCAGTTCCCCCGTTTTGTGGGCAATGCGGATGTTTGGAATTACCAAGTCACTCGCAGTGATTTCCCCTACAACTCCAACAGCGGGTTGTGCGACGGCGACAGCAGTAGTCGCCCCTTCTTTCTTTGATAATGTTTTAGGCATATCGTGTTTGTTTATTTTCGTGTTTTCGACAAGTAAGTTTTGTCGCTGCCGTGTTTCACCAGCCCCGCAGTTTGCAGGGCTTCCAAAGTGGACGCGGCAAATTCTTTCTTCTGACCCCGTGGGGCTTGTGCTTTGAGTGATTTCTCCAATGCCGTGATGGACATTGAACAACTCTCTAAAAATTCTTCTTGGGTAAGGTGGTCTTTTAGATTCGCCCACACTCCCATAACGTCTGTTATTTTTCGGTTGCCGCTTTTCTGTACGAGGTCGTACCCCGGTATTTCCACGCCTTCCAATCGGAGTTCCAGTGCAGCACTCCTTACGTTCTTCGCCCACCGCTCCACCACTGCCGCCACATCAAGGGCGCGTTTCATTTGGGCTGGATCAGTGAGTGCCGTGGTTTGCACCGTGTCGGGGAGTTGCAGTCCGTCAGTGTCTTTCGCTATGTCCATAGATCGTTTGAGTAATTCGGGGCAGTTGGTTTTGTTTCCGCAAAAAAGGCAGTTCTCGCTATCCGGTTTGTATGGCGCGGCTGGATCAGCGGCCCGCTCCACAATCGCTTTCAACTTCGCAGTCCAGCCCATTGCTTCCTCGCGAGTAAAAGTGTGCCGCTGTATGTGTTTGCGTTTGGGCGTGAGGAAAATGAATTCAGCGGTGGTGCAATCTGGAAATGCATGAAACGCACCCAGCGTGTATGCGCGGGCTTGGTAGTTGTCCTCTGGATCATCCACCAGCCACTCGCCAAATTTGTAATCCACCAGTGTCAGTCGCTTGCCAGTACGCAGCACAACATCACTGGTTCCCCAAGTAATGCCGGGGATTTCCACTCGCATTTCAAGGTGCGCTTCCTCGGCTTGGAGCAACAGCGGCTCCATTATTTTCATCGCCTCGGCCAATGCTTCCTCTTGCTTGTCCGTGTAGTCGCCCAGCTTGAAATCAGTCAGCATTTTCAGCGGCCTCCTTCCCGTCCCTTAACCACTTCGCCCACCTCTCCATTACGTCGTGGAGCATTGTACCTTCGTCGGCTGCGCTGGAATCTCCAGACTCATCGTTCCTCCACTGCGGGCAAGTGGCATAATGTTTTAGTGCGCTTGGGCTGAATTTGGCGTGTTCGTCTGGCATTCTATGAAATCCTTTATTTGCTGGAGGTTTGGTAGAGTGATGAGATAGCCGGGCAGTCTGAATATCCGCCAGCCGAGAGCCGTGGCTGCGTTGTACTTCTCGCAGTCCTTGATGAATCCAGCCGGTTTGGTGTGTCGGCTTTGATTCCAAACGCCTCCCTCAATCTCGATAGCGACTTGCGTGGATTCGTGGGCGAAATCAAACCGCCACTTGCGAGTCGGATGAAATTTAAGCTCCTCACACAATTCTGGCCCACCCAATTCACTCCAATACAGAATGAACCGCCGCTCCAGAATGCTTCTCTCCCCCATAAAATAGATGGGCGACTGGAGCCATGATCTAACTCCAGCCACCCACCACCCTTAACCTCTGAATTACCAACCACGACCATTCAGAGAAATGCGGCTGCACCAATCCAGTAGAGGAAAAACCACGCGATCATTAGTGCCGTGATTCCAATAGCCTCTAGGGGCGTCATTTGTTTGGGGGAACGCATTGTGGAATTACTATTTCAACAGTTTTAGTGGTTCAAATTTTTCTACGCCGTCGTATTCCTCCATGCCGCGCTTAAAAACTTGGCGATACATCTCGGATAAACGAACTCCAGTTACGCGGGACAAGACCTTTAGCTTCTCTCGCTGTTCTGGATTTATCTCAAAATTTATTTTTATGTTGTTGTTCATGGTTTTAGGTGACGCGCCACCTTGGCAAAAAGAGGTGATACGTCACCCGATTAAAAAAAGGTGATACGCCACCTGAGTAAAAAAATCAATTTCTGAATTTGTCATTTTCAAATTGTTCCGCGCTCAAGCGCTTGATGGTTGCTGGTAATATTTTGTAACCTTTAACTGTTGAACGCTTGGCTCTGCGTTTCCGCCAGTTGTCGGACATTTCAGACTGTATCCAATACAGTTTAAACATTTTTTCAACTGTCAAACGCGCAGCGGTTTCGTCGCCGTTTTTCTCATGCTGCATTGCTTGCTGATATAAATCGTAGGCTTGCTGCCGTTCGGTTTTTGTTGGCTTTGCCGCAAACCCCGCAAACCCCGCAAACCCCGCCAATAACACAATGGCAACAAAAATTAGTTTTGTATTTAGCCCACTCGATTGCCGCGCCCCTGCTGCATTGTCGTGTAGGGTTGCCGTTGCTTCTCCTTGTGCTTCAATTAAAGCGTGAAATCCTCCTTGGCTCATTTTTTATTCTGTTTCTTGGTTTCAGCTTTCAGTTCCCTAGTCAGTTTTATAATTAACTCGTTCAATGGTATTCCTAAATCCTTGGCTTTGGATTTCAAAAAATTCAAATCGTCGGAGTACATCCAAGCGCGTAGCTCGCGCTTATCGGGGTCTCTTTGATTTGGCATAACTTTCGTGGGTTGCGGTCACGAACGCCAAGGTGGCGCACCACCAATTCTTTTGCAAGTTTTTTTTCCATTTATTTTACGGAAAATTTTTCGGGTAATTTTTTCTCTCCAGCATAGTGGCGCACCGTGGTTGTCACCGACTTGTGCCGGGCCACGCGCCTCGCGACTTCCTCCCCATATTTCTCTCGCACTAGGTGAAGCGTGTGAGCGCGAAGCTCATGGAACGTGTGATCGGTGTCCAATCCATTTTGGCGGAACCAGTTGTCCAACTCCATCAACGTCTTACCGGCTCGCGCAGACGGGAACCCATTTTCGGGTATGATGTATTCCTTGTCGCCCGTGACCTTCCACCACCACTGAAGTTCTTTAAACACCTCTGGATCAATGGGGGTGGTTGTGGGTCGCTTGCCTTTTTGATCGGCTGAAATTTTAATGACAGGGTTCTTGCCGTCCGTGTGGTCTATCCAGTCCCATTTGGCCCGGTTGATTTCGCCTCGGCGCAACGTGGCTTTCGCCAACAAGTATGCCGCCCAAAATTCTGGCCGGGCTTCCTTGTTCGCCTTGAGCTTCGTCTCCAGTCCTTCAATGATTTTCGTATCCACCGGCTCATGCTCATACACAACTGGAGCTTCCACTGGTTCCTTCAAAAACGGCTCAATATCTCCTACATAAAGCCCAACGTCCTCATATCTGTGAATGTAAGACGTTTTGAAAATGGATCGCGCCTTGGATAGCGCCTGTTTAATTCCTCGCAATGCCTTCTGCCGTGCTTCCTCGCCCTGCCCCAGCACTTGTTCCATCTCGGCATCGTAAAAGTCGCGGATCACCTTGCCGCAAAGATGACTCACTGGAGTTGTGGGAAATCCAGAGCGTTTGCCGACGATGCGTTTTAGTGCGGCGATGTTGTCCAAAAGCGTCTTCTCCTTCAGCCCGTGCTTGAGGCCAATGGTGTAGTAGGTTTTTGTGAGCGTACCGAGTTTGGCAAACGACCTTGGCTCGGTGGACATTTGGCGTGGCGCGTCGTAGAGGAATTGGTCAATCAAATCCACCGCTATCCGCACGGCGTGTTCGGGTTCGTTTGTTTGCGTGGAGGTTTGTTTCCGAAATCCATTCCGCTGGATTTTCACATAGTATGGGCCAGCCAGTTTTTGCTGATACAAGGAGTAGTGTCGGCCCCGGTGGGTGAAGCGAATTTTTTCACCGTCACGATAATAGTAGGGCGTATTTTCTTCGCGGTCATCGTCTCGGAAAACCGCAATGTCATCCAGATTTGGGGGGTCAGATTGCTCTCGATGAACCCGAAGTGTACCATCGTCGTGCGTAGCGGAATGTGCCATCGCCGAAGAAAATGCACTCGGTTGCTGAGTAAATCAACAAAAAATTTCTAGAAGGTGGTTGTCCCGCCAAGACTCGAACTTGAACTAACGGTGTCAAAGACCGCTGTGCTACCATGCTACACGCCTCAGTACCAACGACTTACGTCACGGTTTTTTCGTGCGGATTTTCCTTCAAAATGTGCCATGCAGAAAAATATTTTTCGTGCTTGGAATGGCCGCTACCATCCCCCGCAACCTTGATTCCAGACCCAACCTTGGACATTGGAACGATGTAAAATGCGTGGTGCAACAGACACACAAAAATACAGAAATCGGCAGCGCGGCTGGTGAAGTTTGTGAATCGGTATCCGGTGGGCTTGTGGTTTTCCAGTGCTGGAAGTTTTGAGGTTTTGACTTGGAGTTTGTGGAAGTAGTTCGGCCCGCATTCCACCAGCAAATCACACCCATCTATGTCCACGCTGGGGGTGGCTACCACGAACCCTTGTTTGAGCAGTTCGGCTTCAACCAACCGCTCCCCCACGCCACCTATGATAGCGGGGTGTTCCACTATTCATTGGATATTAAAGGTATTCCATCCATGTCACTGTGAATGTCGAGTAGCTTAACGAAGTTGAAGTCTGAATTTATTTCACTCGTCTGGATTTCCAGTATCTTTTGGTTACTTGGTTTGTATGGAATGAATGTCCCGTTTCTAAACGCCTCACGTTCGTCTTTGTTAAAACCATTTTCGCGCAACGCTGATTCAATTCCAACCATACCCACACCAAGCGTTTTCGCGGCTTCAATGTCCCGGTAGATGGACTGCCATTTTTTGAATCGGTTGTCGTTGACGCTGCGGTAGAGTTCTTTTTGTTCCTCTACTGTTAGTTCTTGTCGTCCTATCTCACGACTGAACGTGGCAGCGTAACTGTTGAGATCGCTTTTTGCTTTGGGTAGTTTGTAGATAGCCAACGACTTTTGAATGTCCAGCTTGGATGTTCTGAATCCAAGTTGTGCAAAGGCTTCGTTGCTTAAATCATATTCTTTGCCGAAGTCGCCCTTCTCTCCTTTAGATGCCTTGTAAAGTCGGTTCACGGACTTGACGCTGCCCGGCAGTATTGCTTCGCCAAGATGCGCCATTATTTTTTGACCCTTAACCGTTGCCGAGTCCACATCCTCCCATATTTTTCTACCAGATTCAGTCGTGTTCCGAGTAACGTCTAGTAACTTACTTGCAAATATTTTTTCATCTGTGAAAGGCGCAATCAACGTACCGTAGGCTTGGTAAAAATGAACGTCTGGTTCTTCTTTTGAACGAAGCGCAGCAATGAGAGGTTCTTTCAAATATGAATACGGATCAGAGTATTTTAAGTCGATGTATTTCCAGTGTCCTTCTTTGTCCTTGGACATTTGTAAATTGCCGTTGGCAGACCAAGGTGGAACAAAACGTCGAAGGGCGGTTTCTTCTTCGTCCGAAACTCCGTTCATTGTGTTCATCACCATGCGAACACCTTCTGGTAACAACAAAGTTCCAGTCATTGCCGCCATTCTTTTCGCACCAATTTCTCTCAACTCTGGAGTCTTGAGTTCTTCGATTGCAATTTTGTAGGTGTTTTTTGTTGTCCTTAAAACTTCCGCTGGAAATGAAATAAACGTACCCAACAATGGAAATCTTCGCAGTTGTTGAACAGACCTCGGTACTTGCGAATAGGTTGGGTAGGTGTCTTTAATTATGTCTCCAACTCTCTGGCGAAGCTGCGGGTCTTTCGGACTAATTTTAAGTGCCTTGGAGTACCGGGCTAGTTCCACTTCAAAGTTGGCAATTCGCATTCCTGCATCAACACCTTGGTAGATGTCGAACGGCAATTTCCCGGCACGAACTAATTTATTTAGTCCGCGTTTGTTTACGCGCCCCGCAGATAAATCTTCTAGGATTTGACTCCCTCTCGGCCCAACAATGTCTCTCATTGCTGCCATCATTTCAGTTGGAACGGCAGCTTGGTCAAACAATCCTAGTTCAGCATACCCTTCCAATGCTTTTCGTTGCTCGACCGTCGTTTTCTTGGTCAAGTCTCTGTAAATGTTTTGCATCGCTTTTGCGCTTTCTTTTACAGAGAGCCGATTGTTGGCCAACCCCATTATTCCTGCACCGTACACATTGCGAAATTGAGTCACATGGCTTAACACGGTAGCAGAAATGTTGGCTCCAGCCGTTGGAACCATAAGACCTCTAGCAAGACCTCCTTGGACTGGGGGCAGCGCATCTAACGTAGTCAACACCTCGGCAAATTCTTTCGTGGTGTAGAGTCCATCTATTGCGCCAAGCCGTGGATTTGTTGAAATCTTCTTGCCTAGCTTGCCATCTTTTTTAATCGAGAACCGTTCACCGCCCCCAATCTTGGTGGAAAACCCTTCAAACTTTTCCTCAAACAAAAATCTGTTTAGTCCAGCATCACGCAACTCATTGTAGAATTTTGTTTTCTGAACGAAGTCTGCCATTTTGGAAACAGTCCGTGCGTAGTTTAGATAGGGGTCTTTGTATTCCCCCATCATGTCCCGTAGTTCTTTTGGAATGTCCTTCCGCTTTTTAATTATGTCAGTGATGCGTTTGTTTGTTGCCAGTCCGTCAAAAATGTCCCGGCCTGTCACATCCAACATTGCTTCCATTTCGCCCGCTAAACGACGGTCTACATAGTTATTTATTTCGTTGGGCTTTTCTATTCCAGCTTTGATTGCTTCGGCTTCTAAATCAGCGCGTCGGTGTTTGGCTAAAAAGTTTTTTGCCACTTCATAAGTCGAACCAGCAACGTCTTTGCTTTTCAAAATTGTTTTCGCAAAGCCGGGATTATCAAATATCTCATACGACCTATGAAGGTACACCTCCATGTTGTCGCCAATGGTGGTTTTGAGTTCTCCAGTGACTAGCCCTTGCAACTCCTTGGATAGTTTCTTTCGGTGAACCCGCATTTTAGCGAGTTGTTTGACGATTGGTTTTGGTAGATCAACCTTACCTCCAGCCAAAAAGTCATTCATCATTTCGCGGAGGTTTTCGGGCGCGGGGTTGTTTTTGTCGTAACTGGATTTCTCAGCACGACGAAGTGCTGCGCTTATGTGATCTAGCTTTTTAAGTTCTGCCAGAGTGCGCCCTTCCATTCTGCTTTTGCCACCATGAACATTTACAGTTAGGCCGCTGGTTGGGTCGGTAAATTGAAGCCGCCCTTTAGAGGTAAACCATTTACGATAAACGTCTTTTACCTTGCCGATTGATTTGCCAAAAAAGTCTGGTTCTTCAACTTTAGGTGGGACAACTGTGGTCTTCGCACCTTTAGGAATTCCCATAGCAGTTTCCACTGACATTGGAATTGGAATTCCTTCTGGCTTCATGTATTTGCCGACAACTTCTGGAGCCTCTACTGGGTCTTTAGTTCCAGCCTTCTCGGCAATCTGTCGTCTGGCTATTGGAACCTTCACATCTTCCAAACCCATGTAGCGTTTGAAAAAGTTGTTTTGAATCTTAGAAGTTGTTTTTGTGAGTTTAGTTGTTGCGCCTTTTTTGAGTAATTGGCCGGGAGACTGCATTTCTCCGTTGATGAAGCGCACCATTTCGGCTTCTGCCGGTGTGCCTTCTCCCCGGTTTACGCGATTGTAAATTGCGCGGAGTTGTGGGCCAGTGTACTCGGTTGTAATTCTGTTAGTTAAAAGTCGTCGTGCGGCGGGCGATTGGATCGCCAAGTTTTTGCCAAAAGCGTGTTGAGTTGCCTTCGCCGCAAATAAAGTTGTTAAACCAAAACCAGTTAATGCTTCCGCCGCAGTTTCAGTATCTCCAGCTTCAACGGCTTGCTCAAAAGTTTCATAGATGTCTGGAACACTGGAAGCCATGTGTACTCCGAATCCAGCAGACAGCACTCGCCCAGCCACGGCAGAAGTCGCAGAAACGGCAGCGGCAGCAGCAAGGATTGGGTTGGAGAGTTGTTCCATCCCTTCTAAATATCCTCGTTGTGTTCCCGCTATCCCTTTAGCCCATTCTTCTGGAAACCCAACAGTTTCTAAATCTTTGGACTTGAACCCAAAGTCCTCCCCCAAATTATCAATCAACGCAGTGTTGAAAATGCCTTGGCGCAAAATTTTTGGCGCGTTGGGTTTCCACTCAATCATTTCCTGCCCCGTGATTGGATCGTGTTTAATCCAGTGGGGCTTGGCCTCCCGCATTTTCTGTTCTTCAGACGGCCCAATAAACGGAGTGAATTTAGTCCTAAACCAATACTTGAACTCGTTCCACTTGGATGGTGGCGGCGCAGATTTCCACGCACCATATTGCTGCACCTTTTCCTCCATTGACATGGAGTTGAAGTCTGGAGGCGTGTCAGTTGTTGGAACTAAATCGTTATAGTTTTCAGCATTTGGTTGCTCCAACGGTATTAAATCGTCATACGCATCGTTGTTGGTTTGCTCCAACGGAACCAAATCTTCGTAAGTTCCAACGTCTTCTTTTGTTTTTGGAACTAAATCTTCATAGCCCGTTTGCATTACAAGTCAGTGTTAGTTTTTGCTCTAAACCGTTCTGCGACTTTTCCTCTTGGTGCGCCCCTTTTAATAGCTTCTTCAGCCTTCTGCCTTTCGGCCTCAATGTCACCGTTAAATGTTTCTGATTTAGATGTACCCGCTGGAGGCGTTGGACTTTTAGTTTGTGCGCCCGGCCCATAAGTATTCATCAAATATGTGCGGTAGTCTTTCAACCCGTCGATCTGATCTTGTATGGGAGTTGGAGCTTCGGGATTTTTTTCTTTTTTAGAAAGTTCCGCCGCGTATGGGAATGATGCCATTAGTTCTGCGATTGTTTCATTTGCCCTAGTTCGCAGTTGTTCCATTTTGTCGGCAGACATTTGCAATTTGCCATCAACGGTATCCATCATGTGGCTAGTTTTTCCAAACGTAACCATCTTTCGCCCACCACCTAAATCGTGAACCACTGGTTCCTTATACGACTCCAGTTCGGCTACCGCTGCGTCTGAGGCCGCTTTTATTTTTGTGTCAATCCACGGTCGGATTGTTTCTGGATCAAAGTCTCCTTCAAGTGCGCCTCGTATTTCTGCACCAATCGCAGATTTGTCATTTCTAAATAACTCTCTCAACGATTTTTGATTTTCGGCTTTTGATTTGCCCGCTTGTTTTTCTTTTTCCAGCGCATCAAGCCGTTTGAAATAAGCCGTGTCTTGAAGTAGATCATTTCTCGCTTTTTCCACATCTAACATTCCGCTTTTGTGAACAATATCAAACGCTTGTTTTTCCGTTGCTAATTGAATGTCAGAAGTCGTTTTTGTTTCAGTTGATGCAACTCTACGTTCTTCCAGACCAGCAAGTCGATCCTTCAACGCAAACTCCTTATCCTTCTGCATTTGGTTGCGAGTGTTCTGCATTGTCTGAACCAGCCCTTTCAACTGGCCAACACTCATGTCGCTGGTGTCTCGCACGTTCTCGCCAAACTTCGTCAAGAACTCAACGGCTTCTGGAGTTGGTTGACCGCTGGCATCTACGTTTTCCAGTTGTCCTCCGTATTCGCCTTCAACCATTTGTTCCAGCATTGCTCGTTCTTCCTGCTTGGCCCGGCGTTCTTTTATGCCAGTGCCAATGTCGTCAGCGAACTTCGCTAGTCCTTCCGCCAAATACCTACCCGGTGCAGTAGCGGCCTGCATATAACCCGGCGGCAACGCGGCTGGGCCTCCCCCTTGATACTGTGAAAAATAGTTAGCCATTTTATTATCCTCCAAACCGCCCGTGGAATAGTCCTCCACCCAACGATCCCAGTCCCTTCATAACTCCACCAAACATGGCGGCTCGATTGGCTGCGCTCGCGGTTCGTGCGGCTAGTTGTTGTTGCTGGTTTCCAGCGTAAATGTTTTGTGCGTATGCGGATTCTGGACTGAACATTTGCCCAGCGTTGAAACCTTGCGCTTGTCCAACCACGCCTCCTGCCATTGCTGGAGACACGGAACTCGGACGACCTAGAATCGCCATGAATGGGTCGGCTCCAGTTGCTTGGTTGAGTCCAACCATTGACTGGGCAAATCCTTGGCGTTCGCGGCGTCGTGCGGACGCACCCTGCAACTGGGCCAAACTTTCAATCGCGGCGTCTCCCAATCCGTAGCCTAGTCCGCGAGCGGCTTGTCCAGCCCGTGCTGACTGCTGGATTTCTCGGCGTTCAAATGCAGAAAGGTTGCCTCCAGCGGCAAGGTCTTCTTGGGCTTGGCGGTTTAGTTCAGCCAGTAGTGCGGCCTGTTCTGGATTTGCTGCATCCAGCGCGGCTCTCGCTCGTCCACCAAGTCGCTCAATCGCCTCAATATCCCCTTCTCGTTGCGCGGCCAGATTGCGTCTGTCCATTGCGCCCAGCCGGTCTTGAGTTGTTTCGTATAAATCCAGCAGTTGCGGCGTCGTGGACTTCGCAATGTCTACGTCTAACTGACTGTATTTGGGACGAAACTCGGCTTCAGCCGCATACAACTCTGGAGCCAAATCAACTTGGGCTTGGAGCGTGTCGCGTGTCTCCTGCCCGTAGTTTCTTGGAGCCGGTGCTTTTACTTTTGTTCCCATATTTCTTTACCTTTCGTTCGTAAGTTTTCCATTTGTAAATTTTTAATTGATCGCCTCTACGATGCCATGCCACATACGGCAGTTTGAATGGCGCGACCTCCAAAAATCTCGCAAGCGCACCTTCCCCAGCCCCACGCCAGACGAACCAAGTGTCGCATTCTTCCAGTGGATATGTGGTTGTTGTAGCTGCCTCTGACTCAACCTTGGAGCGCGGCATTGGTCGGCCCATGATGAATGCGTCGTCGCCTGACCAGACGTAGGCATTATGTAAGTGCCAAACCAAATCCTGTTCAAATGATGTGATGCTGCTTTCTTCATGGCTTTGTTTGGCTTGCTGGATTGGTGTTAGCTGCGAAGCCATTGTTTGAATGTGACTTTCTTCACTACGTCCTCTGGATTTTTGGCGGCACGTTTTTCTGCCTCCAGTAGTTGACGATCCGTAAACATTAAATTCATCTCGACTCCCCAGCTATCTTTGACCCGCAAAAAATTGTACGACTTCAACGCACCAAATTTGGGGTTGTCGTTTTCAATTTTAATTATTCTGCCGAGTTTGGGTTTCATTCTTCGTCGAGTTCCTCCGTTGTAAAGCTACGCCCCGCTAGTTCCTCAACCGCTTTTACCAGTTCAGTCATGTTGACAATAGTGCGTTTTTTCTCTGCAAAATTATAGTTGTGGTGAATCCAGTTGCCTTGGTCGTCGTGTGGTGAAATTTGAGTGGTGGACACTCCGTCAGAGGCGAACAAGCGCACGTTGCTGGATACTGTTTTTGCATAAATGCCAGCATATCCAGTGGGTGCAGTAACGTCTGAGTTTACATCGTAACAGAATAAACTGCCCCCTATTTTGGCCGCTATGTAGTCTGAATCTCCTGCGGGTTTGAGGTAGTAGTCCGTTGATGATTTATCAAACAACCCTCCGGCTTTGATGTGTCCGTTTACGAATAGCCGGTAGGTCGTGTTTGTGCTTCCTACCCCACAAGCAATGCCAAGTTCACCTTTAGTGCTTCCATTACCAATATTAAATTCTTCGTCAGTAGAATTTTCAAATGTAAATGCGCTTGTTCCCGAAACGGCAGTTCCATCAGCGGCGTAGAATGCCATCTCGTTTGCCGTTCCAGAGTTAACAGTGCCACTGCCACTACCCGCTGGGGTAGATGTAAACGTGCCGTCCTTTCGCAGAAACTCATTGTTGTGCGTGGCGTTTGTGCTTGGGTATGCGTCCAGTTTGGTCTTGTCTCCGCTGGACATGAACCCGTCTGCGCTAGTGGTTGCGGCTGAGTGGGTGTGGCTTGTATCTGACTTCGTGCCTAGTTGAGTTGTGATATTGTAGGCACTCCAAAGTTTCTCTTGGCTATCCGTGTTGGTGTCATCAATGACTCTGTGTTCTGCAACGTCGTAGTTTGTTAGTGCGTTGTGGTCGAAATCTGAACTGGTGTATGTCGTGTCGGTGTAGTTGCCGGAATGTATGTTGGTCGTCCCTTGATCTGCCGTCCAATCAATGTGTTCGTTTGCGACGAAGTTTGTCAGCGCGTCATGGTCTATTGACGCTTCATGCTGGGTAACGCTGGATTGTGAAATTCTTGCATCGTCAAACGATCCATCTGTTACGTCAGAGGCAGTGTGTCCGTGGTCTGCGGCGGCAAAATCCGCACCGTGCTGACCGTCCAGCATATCTGAATCTGCCGCTTGCGCTGCAATCCCTAAATACGTCGAATCGTGGTTATGTGTGGATGCTGCTTTAGCCGCAAGCAAAGTGTCGGTTTCCGTTTCCGTGTAGTATCGGTCGTCGTGGTTATGGGATGATGGCGCAAACGTAGATGGAACATCTGCGATGTTATTGTAACTAATGTCACCATCGTCAATCATGCTGGCATCTATTTTGCCGGTTGAGTCCAGTTTGATTGGTTTACTCGCATCCCCCGCACCAGCACTGGTCTGGATGAGATCAGTCTCCATGACTGCACCCGCTGAATCCACGGCACTGGTCGTTACCGTAGCATCACTACCGGCTGGGCCTTGTGCGCCCTGCGCCCCCACTTGGCCTTGCGCTCCAGTTGGCCCGGCTGGGCCAGTGACAACTGTGGTTTCACCGTCTGTGGTGGTTGTTGTGCTAGTGACGGAGGTTGCCCCGCTTGCCTCCAATGTTATATCGCCAGTTAAAGACTTGGCCGCAAAACGACCATCAGATTGCGCCACAAGAATCTGACCCTCCGTTGCCTTCGCCAGTTTCTTAAAACTGATGTTGGCTTGGTTGGAAATCTTACCATCAGTAATTGATAATGGTTCTATGTCTTCCTTACCTGCCATTATGGGTTAATTAGAAACAGTGCGCTATATCTGGTTTGTTCTGACCCTGTTGCCTTCGCTCGATACACCCCATAATCCTCTGCGGAAAAATTGTCTATCGTCAGTGTTGCCAATGCCTTCTTTAAATTACCCTTCCAGTTAGAGGTTGAACCTACGGCAGTTGTAATATCTCCACCCGTTGAAAGGTCAGAAAAGGTGTCAGCACCCTCATCCTGTTTCTGCCAAGTAACTATTCCAGCACTGGAGATATTAGCTGACGTTGAGTACACCCAGCGCCACAATGTACAGGTCTGACCAATAGTGGGGATGGTCGCAGAACCATTGCCAAAATAAGGGTCGTAGTCCTCTGTGAAGAGTAGCGAGATAAAGGATGTTCTTCTCCCAATCATTACTGTGTCACTGCGTAAGCTGCGATAACATCTGTTGCGTTGTTCCCGAATGCTGTCAGTGATAAAAGCGCAACCTCTCCCGCCGCTATTGAAGACGGAGCGCCTCCGCTTCTCTCCGGCCACTTCCATCCAGAGGTAAACGTCAGGTTGCCATCACTACCCGTGTCACCAACAACCCTTACAGTCACCGTCTTGACCGTGCTTGACGGCATGTTGGTTACTGAGAATGCGTGATTCTTGCTTCCCGTGACTGAAACCGTTTGGAACGGAGCGCCATCCAAATCAACCGCTACCAAGTAGTTGGGATCACTTCCCCCCAGGGAAATGTTTGATGTGGAGTATTCGGTTGTACCAACCTTGTTGATCTTGTTGATCTTCGCCTTCTTTAACCTTGTTCCGGTTGATGCACTGGTGTCGTGTACGATGACATAGTCATCATCTGCCGCAACGTAACTAGCGTCCTCGGTCAACCCTGACACAATGTTGGTGTCATCAGTTGCCGCAAGCTTTGCAGCAGTTATCACCGCATCGCTTGGAGTGACCTTTGCGTTGCCGCTATCCAGTTCTATTGCCGCAGTCCCCTTGGGTGCGGAGGTAATGTTTCCTGAATCGTCAACCAGCAGGATGTTGTTGGCGCTTTGTGCGGCAAGCTTACTCAACACTATTGCCGCAGTGTTGCTTATCTTTGCGTTTGTTATCGCTTGGTCTGCTATCTCTGTTGACGCGACACTCCCTGTCACTGCAACAGTAGGAGTCGCACCCGCATTGAGTGCCGCTCTTGTTACGTTACCACTGGAGAAGTCGTGTCCCTTCTGTACTGTTACAGTTAAACTCATATTTCTGTCGTTGTTAAATTTTGTCCTGCCACCGCTTCGGCTTTTACGCCAACCACTTCGGCCCGCCCATTAGTGTTTGTTATTTGAAATTGCACATACCGTCCTTGTCCTCGGTAACGGTATTTGTTGTTTGTGTGCTGGTGGAGATCGGGGTCAAATCCAATGTTGTCGCCGTCCGCAACGCCATCCGGTAAATCAATTTCTGTGGTTGGGTTTACCGAGTAGTCTTGCCGGTATTTGGTGAAGAAATCGTCGTTCACCATAGATTCGGCAAAATCAGCTTTATCAAAGGGTCGGTCGTATTTAGTCCGACTAAATGTTTTTGAGCCGGGGTTCCCGTTGGAGTCCAGCGTTAGTGTGGTGTCGTCTTCCTCTGGCCCATCAAACACGGCTTTAACTTGAAAACTGGGATCGTTTGTTTGCAGTTGGATTTCTGCGCCCTTCCAGTTTTTCTGGCTTATGTCTCCAGCCGTGTAGCCTCTGGTTTTGACCTCATCACTAATCTGCTCCACCGTAATTTGGCCAAACGCGGCATTTGTGGAAACCGTGGAGGATGGCACTTCATCCACAAACCCACACATTTCCAGATCGTCGTCGTATAGGTTTATGAATCCGTCTGTGGATAGGAAAAATAGTCGGCGTTTACCTTGCAATTCTGTCTCCACGAATCGCTTCACCTTGACTGCATTTCCAGAATCGTACCCGGCCCAGCCGCCAGCCAGATAGTCGTACACTAAAATTGCGTTGTTCTCGGTTGCGCCATCCAGCGGGACTGCCATGTATAGGCGATTGTTGTGATAAGCGGCTGCGGCTCCACTTGCGTAGTTCCAGTTGATGCGGTCTATGAGCGGCTGGATTGGATCGGAGAGCGGCACATCTATCGCGCTGACTTTTCCATTGTCGGCAATTCCCAAACTCGTTACGCCGCGCTTGCTGGATAAAAACACAACATCGCTTCCCACTTGGACGATAGAGTTTTTTCCAACTGCCCCATATTCGCGAGTCACTTCGTCCAGCGTTATGTCGGCAAGGTTTCCATAAATGTTGCTAACAATGTAGATGCTGTTTGTTTTAAAACACGCAATCGTGGAGTTGTTAATTCGCACCAACGAAACTAGATCGTCTTCACTCCCTTGGTTAATGCGGAAGTTTGACAACACTGGCTGGTAGCGTGTGTAGTTTAGAAAATCACTGGCGGCGATTAGGTCGCGTGAGTGTGGAACTAAAAGTCGGTTCTGGAAAAACAATCCAGTTGCAGCGTTTGGAATAGATTCCGTGCCGTCTGAATCGTTTTCATCAATGGTCGTGTCGGACGATGTTTGACTAATGGACTTAAACCCTTCGTCAATGCGTTCCATTATTAGAGGTTCCAGATTCTCCCCTCTAAACATCACTACAACATTAAAACACTGGACAAACTCAACGTCGCTAGTTATTGCGGCTCCAGCTTGAGTCGCCCACGGCTCCAGCAATCTTGATGGGTTAGATTCCTTGGTTGAAAACACCCCACTACCGGATGCCACCAACAAATGTTCAATGCCGGTTGGATCGCGAAATATCCCAGTGCCGTAGACTGAACCATATCCGTAGGTTCTGTGACCGAGATTGTTCCAACCAACACTTAAAGTAGATACATCACCGCTGGCGGAGTATAAATAAATTGGTGGTTCTGTGCCGGGGTCAAGGGACGAGTCTCTTTTAAAGAACGGCCCGATTTGACCTGACGACCCTTGTGGCGTTGAGTTATTACTTGCTGGGCCTCCTTGGTGATAGAAATCATCTGCGGTTGTTTCTGAACTTGTCCCGGCAATTTGGGTTGTGCCAATAAGCGCAACTTTTTCGGGGGTTGCACCTTCAGCAATAGACACATCATCAACACTCCCCACAAAATCTGCGCTCGCTTGAATGTAAAGTCTTTGCGGTGCGTTGCCCTCACTCGTAGTGGCGACAGAATGTGTTCCGTTTGCCGTAATGGTAGACGCTCCCGCCGTTGCGGTGGTTCCAATTCCAACTTTTATGCTGCCCGCAGAATATCCAGATACAGTGATTGAAATTGTGTAGTCACACCCAAGCACACCATGAATGTCTTGGTAAAGGTTGTCGGCTCCACTGGAAGCTGCGTGGGTTGCTTTATCGGAAGCTATTGTCCACTGACTACTTGAGCCGAGTCCTCCAATCGCAACGCCATTGCTGTTTGTTTCAGCCGCAGTTGACCAACTCGTTCCACTGGAAAAATCTCCATTTGAGACGATTGCGTTAGTGGATGAAAGCGCAATGGTTCCGCTACCAGACGTAATCGCCGCTTCCGTGGCCGCTGACACAATCGCAGCCCGCCCACTGTATGTGACAATCTCTCCAGCGGTGTAGGTTTTTTCTGTCCATGCGTCTGCGGCTTTGTTCGTCCACGGCATCTTTTTAATACCGGGACGAGTCGCCGCCTTCCCATTCACAAACCTCTTATTCTTCGCAAACGCACACTGGCCCGGCTGGAGTTGACCGGGGTCTAAACGCATATTAACTCCAGTAAAAAAACTGTCTCCGTCTACTATGGGTAATGGGATCGGCACTATTTCTTCTCCAACCTAAACTCCAGTTCCGCCACTTTCCTCAACGCCTCCCTCGTCCACTCTGGCGCGGACTGTGCCGCCGCTGGAAACTGCGGGTGTTCGGTCAACGTCGAGACTCCATTCAGTTCCCGATACTCTACTGTCTGACATCCCGCCGCCCCTAGCATTAGCAATAGCGGTATCAATTTTATCCAGTTTTTCATCGTATCGGCGTTGGGCTTTCGCTTCGCGCAGTTGATCGGATACTTTTAAAAAAAGCCGCTCCAAGGACGGAACGGCTCGGAGTAGCGCGACCAATGCACTTATTATCCCCATTAAACTCTTTTCTCTACTTTGGAAATTCCGTGGCGGACAAAAATTGCCAATGCTGATGTGATACCAACATTGATAGCCGCGCCGAGTTCCAGTTCTCCAGTGAGAAAGCCAGCCAGCGCACCAATGACGCCAGTGACTCCTGTCCAAAAAGTTTTAGATTTTATCATTATTTTTTCTTTTTATACGTGTTTTTCATTGGCTTTTTAGCCGTCTTTTTTTTCGGTGGGCGACCCACTTTACTTCCATAAGTTCCTCGTCCTTGTGGCATATTATTTTCGTTTTGCAGTTTTAGCTGATTGCTTAAAAGCCTTTGCCGTTGGTGCGCCTTTCGCTCCCGGCTTTCTCATCTTCTCTCCGCTTCCAGCCTTAATACGTTTCCGTTTGGCGTGGATGTTTGCGTATAGCCCTTTTTTCTTTGCTGGCATAAATCAACCTTTCTTCCACTTGCTGGAGCTAGACTTTGTTTTGCTTGGATTCCACTTGACCTTGTCCGCCCACCAAGCCGCAGACATTTTTCCTTTGGCTATGTTTTTCGAGTGACGCGATTTAAACGCCTCACGTTGTCCAGCCGTTTGATTTGTCTTAACTCCTTGCTGACCAAACCGAATAGTTTTGACCTGACCACCCGACTTGGCGACAACAACATGAGACTTTGTAGGATGACTTGGAGTGCGCTTGGGTTTGTTGTACCCACTCACTCCAGCCCTTGTTAGCCTTGAGTCTTTCTTACTTGCTGCCATTTTTAATCAACTCTCGGATTTTTAAAATTATGTAGATTAACGATGCGAGGGAAATGCCGACTTTAAGTACGAGATCAATCTCAACCATCCAGTTGCCAATGCCAACTAATGATGCAATTCCCGTTTTTAGGTCGTCAAAATTCACCCTTCCTTTGCACCTTCATATTCGATGTCAAAAAATGGAGTGTCTATTTCCAGATTGCCGGGGAGTGATTTGCACCCACCCATCACTAGAATGAACGTAGCGAGTAGCGTCACAACCACAAACCGTTTGAGCCGCGAATCACCACACTCACCTCGGCAAGTGTCTTCAAAACAATTTGGGTTCTCACACTTCCTCATTCACTACCTCCACTTTCATCACGCCCTTTTCGTTACCTTTTGGCAGATATTCCGCACCACCATTCACCGGCAACTTCTTCTCAATCACTAACGCTTTAAGTTGGCTGTTTGGAACAAGCATTTTCGTAGCACGGTCTGTCATAAAAAATGTGGTACTGGTTAGCCCCAAGCGAATGACTCTCGCTTGCCGTCCGCTGATATAGAGGATTTCATCGTTCTCGAAATCACTCCCCCAATAGACCAACAACCCTTGTGCAAAATTAAATAAAACGTCTTTAAATAATAGCGCAACAAACGCCGCAATAAGGAGGTAGCCGTAGTGGCCAATCGCTCCCTCGGCAATGCGCTCGATTGCGGCATGATCTAGGACGTTGGTCATTCACCACCTTCAGCCGGTGCTTCCTCAGCAGGCGCACGTTCTAGGCCGATGTCGGCCAGCACAAGACCAGCAACGTATTCGTCGTCGGAACCGGCAGCGTCAGGCGTCCAGTTCGTCCATGTGTCGCCGCTGATGACGAACAGCTTGGACATCAGCGGGTTCGGGAAAAACGCGCCTTCCGAATCTTTGCCAAAGCCGGTCACGCTGTACTGGAGTTGATACGGCGAGTCGTTGACGCTGTTTAACTGGATGACGACTTTGCTGATGTTCAATCCCTCGTCGGGTTTGGGTACTGTGTTTATTTCTATCATTCTGTTTCCTCTGTTGATTCTGCTGCCGCCGGTTCTTCTGCCGGTAGACTCGCGGTGTAAGCTGCCTTCACCTCGTCCGTCCAAAGTGAATTAGCAACGGCTTGCACACGCGCATCCTCGCCGTTGATGTCATCAGTTGGTGCGATAACGTGCCGGTGAAAGCTGCGGCTAATCTCTGCGCCATCGTCTTTGATGACTGTGTCTGTGCGAACCGAGATGACTGAGTTCGCACCCACGTTCATCTCGCCAATTTCTGTAATTTTTTCTAACATTTTTAATCTACAAAATATGTGAATGTGAAAAACAAGTCGGAGGATTCGCTAGTTAAACTATTTACCAGCAAATTTGAATCACCGCCCGAGTCTCTTGTTTGATGAAACAAAAAATAACTGTTCTGGCCAGTTACCATTGTCGAAATGTTACGCGCAATATCTGAAGTGTTTACGTTGTCCAAAACACAAGAGCCAACCGCTCTGCCAAGATTACTAAATGTTCCACTTGAATATCCTGCTGGAAACGGCAAGCCGCGAACATACAGCACGTTAGTGCCTATCATTCCGCTAGTGTCTGCATCACTCACCAAGCCGGAAACTGTTACTGCATTGCCAATCCGCTCGTAATAGCCGGTGACTGTTCCGCCGCTGCCGGTGTTACCGCCGGTTGCTGCATCGGCTATGACAGGTGTCCACACTCCGCGTTCATAGTGGTCGAGAGTCGTGGTTATATTGCTGGCTGCTGTGCTGTTGGTTTGGCTGAACGCTATGCCATTGCTGAACGTGGCCAATCCGCTGCTGGATATCCGCAACCTCTCCGCACGGTTGTTGCTGGCTATCGTGCCGGTGTAAAAAGCCAAACCGTATGCAGCGCCAGTTGATGACTCAGAAACGCTAACTATTTCGCCAGTTATTCCGTCAGCGTATGTGCCAGTGTAGTCTGCGTCATTTGTCAAAAATACTAGGGAACCTGCTTTATGATTTGTTTGTAAAGTAGAGTCGGTTGCGCCAATTGACAAAACTGGCGAGTCGCCGCCGCTGACTAACGAGGAAGCAGTTCCACCTCCGACGGTCACGTTGCCGCTGGTGTCGATGGTGACATAATCCGTATTGTTCGCACCGAGTTTTAAATTTTTGTTAGCAACACCGCGAATCTTCGCGTCATTCGTATCCCACGTTAATCGCCCAGCATCAGCGGCATTGCCCCAATCGACGGTTCCATCGGCTTTTATTATAGCTTTGCCGTTGGATGAAATTTTGCCGCTAGAAATAATTTCACCATCCGCAGGAGTCGCTTGAGTAGTGCCGATTCGTGCGCTGGTGCTGTTCAACTGAACCACCGGCTGAACTTGCGTCACGCCGCTTGCTGAACAAGTGCCATCCGCTGCGCCGCTTCGGTCTTGAACGGTTAGCGATTGCGTAGGCGATGCGTATGCTAGGTCGTAGTCGCTGACGCAGCCGATTTCATCGAGTTGCCAATTGTCGATTGTGACTACGTTGCTGCTTTTTAATGCGTTAAGATAAACAAACCCGCCTGTCGTTGACTGCGCGGTAAATTCTATTTCGTAATCAGCGAACGAGGTGGTCAACGCGCTATCGGCTACTGTTGCTGAAGAACCATCGTAAACTTGTACTGCCACTCCCGCCGCGCCACCTGCATACTTGGCTCGAATACGCAGACGGTATTTTTTGCCTACAACTAAATCTTGGTTTAAATCAGATGAGTCGCGGAAGTAGTTATATGCGCCATTTGAATTGCCGCCGTAGGTGATAGTTAAGTCGTTGCTGACGTTATCAATCGTGTTGGAACCGTATGCAACCCAGCTATATGGGCCGCTGGTAAACGCGCTTGCGGCAGCGTCAACTAGGTTGTTCTCTCCATACTGGTCAGCAAAATCAACGTCAGCGCGTTCGTATGCTGTCTGCACCTCGTCCGGTTCAAGTGCTTTGTTGTAGCTGCGTGCGCGGTAGATTGTGCCTTCAAACTGGTTTGAGTTATTGTAATAACCAGCCAATCCAGCGTTTGTTG
>JAAOEI010000117.1_pt1 | contig 31354 bp, 42 predicted proteins | sample 7059261 | NCBI WGS metagenome assembly JAAOEI01 (sample SAMN14008812, study PRJNA610033) | viral metagenome | isolation source: viral particles filtered from seawater | place: China: Hangzhou Bay, Yangshan Deep Water Harbour | collected 2017-10-31 | reverse complement strand
TCACAAACCTGTTGCTTCAACAAACTTCTTGAGCTTCCCGCACTTGGTGCACGCAAATATCTGAATGTATTTTTTGGTGGGGTCGTAGTAGCGAATAGGCCCGCCTCTAGACTCGCGTATGTTCCGCCGAAACTCACTCAAGTTACTTTCGGTAACCTTCTCGTACTTTAGTTTCCAGTTGTGTTTGCAGAACAATCCCATCACCTCACACTTTCACCAACGTATCGCGCCAGTCAACGCCGTTAAGTTCGACTTTGCCGAGGTAGCCGAACTGGCCAATCGCATGTTGCCAAGCGTCAACACTATCCACTGGCATAACGGAATACCAGCACATGCTACGGTTTTCATTAACCGCCACATACTTCGCGCATTCTGGCAGCGACAAGCTTAAATCGTAGGGATAAACGTATTTATGAGGCCACTCAATAACACTCAAGTCCGGCTTGCAGCGCCGCAACTCCTCACGCACAATCTGTCTTACATCATCTTTCGTTAGTTTTGGCATGTAATACTCCTCAAGTCTGCGTTTAGCTTCGTCTGCGCTGTTGCACCAAGCAAGTGGCGGCATCTTTTCATTTAGTATTCTTGGCAGTTGCCAGCGCGTAAGTTTAAACATTGTGATATCTCACATTAAAAGCGATCCACTGGCTGCCGAATCGTGGCCAAGGCTAAAAGGAACCTGGGCGCAGCCAGCTTCACGCACATCCAAACCACACACACCACAGCGCTTGCGGTACAAGGTCGATCAAAACCAGAGCGACAAACACAAAGCTCAGCAAAATCACGGCAAGCGTCCTTAAAAACTTTTTGAGTTGCGTCATGCCTTCGCCTCCCCGTCGCGAAAAAATACGCTCACACGTCGTGACTTGCATGTGTCATAAGGAACAACGCACTCGATAATGATTTCCCACGTCGGCGGCTTTCGTGGCGGAGCATGGATAAAAACGAATCCTGTCTCCGTACAGAATTGGGCGACCTGTTCGGTCAAACAGTCCTGTTTCAGTCACAACCATACCTCGCTTGCTCTGTGTCCGTGTCAATCGGCCCCGGCCAGTCGGCTTCGGCAACTGTCCAAATGGCTAGAATCATGGTGGCTATTAGTAAAGCTTGGATGATGTTCATCAAGCCGCCTCCTGGAATTGGGTGTCGTAGTTCCTGTGTTGCCACACATTAAGAGCGCTCTTAAACACTTCCCACTCTCTCTCTAGCGTTAACTCGTTGTGCTCATAAAAATCCAACTTGCCGTTTTCAATGCAGATAAAGATATTCGCGCATCTTGCTTGCGGTAACTCAAGCCCATACTTGTATGCGACCAACTGGGCAGCATGTTCGGGGTAAGCCATCTTCCCCGGCTTAAACTTTTCAGCAAACTGTTTGGTCTTAAAATCAATCACCCATTTGTTGTTATGCACATCAACCATTCCCGCGTAACCCAATGGATGAGCGAACCTTTTCTCGGCTTTCCACCCTTCACCTAACTGGTAAAGCATCTCAAACACATCAGCGCAGATACCTTGGTGCGGGCCTTCATAGTTGCCTGTCTTAAGGTATTGCTCGATAGCGTTATGGACTTCAGTGCCAGCATTGGGCGCTTGGTCCATCATGTCTCTAGTGAAGCGTTTAACTGCTGCTGTGTATGATTCGAGATCTGGATACTTAGAGGCATCAACAGAGAAAGCCCTGTCTAGGTGCTGGTCTACCTTCCAGTTAACCAATGCAGGTTTATCAAGGATGCCAAGAACAGTAGTCACGCTAGGCAACCAGCCGTTCTTTTTTGCATCCGTTACACGCGTTGGCCTTGTCCTAGATGGGTCTTTTGCCATCTGGACAAAGTGTTTGGGCTTGCCTTCTTTATCGTAGAAGTGCATTAAGCTGCACCCTTTGGCGGTTGTGGTTTAATTCGCCAGATGGTGCATAAGGCTCGCGTTTCTCTTTCAACGCGCCCTTGCTTTAGCATCTTCCTGGCGGCCCTTTCAAAGTCAGACGGGAAATTGATTACCTTAGCCATTAGAAGCCTACCGGGTCGTCATAAAAGTCGTTGGTTTTTGGTTCTGCTTGCTTCTTCGGCTCCCAGTTATCAACGGTCGCGTAATACTTACCGCCCTTGCTTTCCTTGACAACAAAACGGAATTTCTTCTTGCCGGTCTCCTTCATCCATTTAAACAGCTGTTCCCCATCCATAGACCCGTTCATCTTTATAAAGTCGGGGGCTTTGTCTGATGGCTTGTCGATGTAAAGTCCCGATATAAATTCAGTATCACTCATAGCATTTACTCCATTGGCAGGTCTTCGCCGGCATAGACGTTTAGGCCTAGGCCGTGCAGTGCGATTGCTTTTGTTAAGCAGCGCATGATTGATTTGTTAATGTCTGTTGCTGATGGCTTGGTTAACGGTTTGTTTCCGTTATCCATGACTGGGTGTATTTGTGATCGAGTTACGCCGTTTGATGTAACCGCTACCTCAACAAAGACACCCCCTGAGGTTTTTAGAAATGGGAGCATTACACCATCTACAACCCCGTGTTCTGTGACTGCCGGGAACCGTTTTACCTCCCATGTTGCCCCAGGATCGTGCTGTATTAGCTTTGCAACAGCCCAAGCCCATGACAAGTAAGAGAATTTTCCCTTTTCCTCGACCTTGTCTGAGACATTAATAGACAATAGCGAATCATTCATAACGCACCCCTGGCATGTCCCCGTAGAACGGCATGTCCTTAGTGTCCGGCTCGCCCGCAATGGAAAGCGAGCGCGTCTTCAGCCAGGTCGGACCAAAGTACTTACGGCAATCCCTAGCTACAGCATCGAACTCGGTTTCCATGCGCTCCGCCTCTTCTAGGCTCAGTTGGTATGCGCTTACAGCATCCATCAGCACGCCCTCTCATAAAGCTCATAACCGAAATCAATTAGGCTGGCCGAATAGGAAAGCTTCCATTCCTCAAAATCATCGGGCAGCTCATCTATGGGCCGGTAATACTGGCGAATCGTTTTTGCATGGACGCCAGTTAGCGGGCCGTTAATGCAGGCGATTTGATCTGGTCTTGCTTTGGATTGCATAAAACGCTTCATGCTGCTTCCCTCAGAATGTCGCTGACTCGCGGGCATTCGTCGGCCGAACCATCACACCAGCAGCTTGCGGGGGTCGCGCCTAAAGCGTCCTCGCAAGATTGATAGCCGCAGCCTTCGCAGTCGCCGTCAAAAAAGTCGATGTTGTTGAAGAGAATTTCTCGCGCAAGGTCTTTGGTGCTCATTTAAAAACCCTCAATTTAGGAGCCCGCCCCGCCGTGCTACATCTTCCAAAAACAACACCAAAGAATCGACGGGACGGGCTTGATGAGACGGCGCTACGCGTAGCCATAAGGCCCTTAGAGGGCGAGGGGAGTAGCCGAATTAAAAAGTGGCCACGGAGCGCGCGTGTACGTTGAATTGTGTTGTAATCGTGTAGCATGTAGGAAATATATCGCCGATTCGCAAGAGTGTCAAGCGATATATCGCCGATTATGGCGAAATATTTCCGACGCCATATAAAGGATCGCCCCTAGGCCATTAATTCAGCAGAGGCCCAATATTTTGCAAATATTTTACGTTTTAGGGAGATGTGTGTGGTTATGGAACGACCGCATGGATACTTGTGCGCGCCGGTAGGCGTAACCAGACCCAAATTGTGTTTACTTAGGCTGTCTAGCCTTTTTGCTCACGTAAGGCGCTGAGGGCCGTTTTAAGGCGTCTTTGTCTCGATCTAGTACATACCCAGTGTAGCTTAAGATCTCTTGCCTGGCGGGCGCAGAAGCCATCTCAAAGCCATTTAGGAGTTTATGCAGCCCGTCGCCGTCTTTTATGAGCAAGACCCAGAGCGGAACCGCCAGAGCGCCAGCGAGGCGTTCAGCGGTTTCAATGGTGGGGGAGCCGGTAAATGATTCCGCGTTCATAAAATTATTTACTGTTCTCGGACTCATTTTGGCGCGACGCGCAAGATCTGCGTGTGACCTTATGCCGCGCTCCTTCATGAGCTTTTCGATGTTTTCAATAATAGTTTCTCTGGCCTTCATGAATATGATCATAATCCTTCCGGTCGGCGATTAATCGCTTGACAAATCGGCCATATATCGCCTATTATATGCCCCGGATGTACCCTTTCGGTTTTGGTGACTCTGAGTCGGAAGGATTTGCCGTTGGGGATGTTTCCCCCGCCCCAACGGCTTTTTATTTGGCCTCACAAGGCTGCGTCCATGCAACTCAAAAAGCTGCGTCCATGCACAGGAGTTTTTTATGATGACCCAACGAGAGATGCCGTTGCCAGCTGAGATGTTGCCGCCAGTGTTGGTGTCAGACGATGACATGGCGAAGATACACACGGCCGTAGAAGCGCTAAGGCATTGCATTTTACACAATCGCAGCGGATTCAGTCAGGCCAAAATTGCGGAAAAACTCAACATAGACCCCTCGCACTTAGTGCGCATGCTGAAGACGCCCAAAACCAGTAACGCGGCAAACTTCCCACCCAACAAGCGGCAAAAATTAATGGAGGTGTGCGGCAACCTTGCGCCACTTCAATTTGAAGCAAGAGCGATGGGGTACGGAGCTCTTTTTGAGCTCATGGCCCAAGTTAAGAGGGTCGCATGAGTGGTTCAGTGCGAGGATGGATACACCAAAATTGCTAATGAATTATTGGACGCAATATTGCGCTATCCCCTTACAAAACGTGAGCACATTGTAGTGCTAGCGGTCATCCGTAAAACGTATGGTTGGAACAAAAAGAAAGATGACATGAGTTTGTCACAACTTGCTGATATTACTGGAATTGATCGGGCGCACCTCTCAAGAACCGTCAACGGGCTGTTTGCCAAAAAAGTGTTGCTGAAAGAGCAAGGGCGTTACGCGCAAACTATTGGTTTGAATAAGAAATACCGTGACTGGGTGGTGTTGCCAAAAGAGCAACCCCGTTGCCAAAAGAGCAACAGAGGTGTTGCCAAAAGAGCAACAGAGGTGTTGCCAAAAGAGCAACCACAAAAGACAACTCCAAAAGACAATACCAAAAGACAAAAGGCAGCTTCGCTGCCATCGCTTTGGGATCTTGGTGAGCAAATGGGAATACCCAGGAGTTTAATGGGGAAACAGGCGAAGCATGCCGGGAATGAAAAAGTTGAGTCGGTCATCGCCTCAATGTTGGCAAAAAGACCAGCCGATCCGCAATCGTACTTTGTTGCGGCGACCAAGGAAAAATCTTACGACGATTTCGAGGGCGCAATATGACACCAAGAGAACTATCCAAGATGTTGGCAAAAGACGCCGAAACCATTTGCCGGCAATTGTTACCTGCAGGCAAGCGACAAGGCAGCGAGTGGTGCGTGGGCGATCTTCACGGCTCCGGGGGTGATTCACTACGAGTCCACCTAACAGGCAACAAGGCGGGCGTGTGGAAAGATTTTGCAACCGATGAGCGCGGCGGCGACTTGCTCGACCTGTATGCACAAACCCAGAACGCCCCAATTCGGGATGCGATTAACTGGGCGAAAGAATATCTGGGCGTTCTCGATTCGCAAATCACGAAGAAGCGAGAGTACCGAAAACCAGACAAACCACAGTGCCGCGCCCCACAGTCAAACGTCCGGCAGTGGTTAACTTCTCGAGGTATTACCGATGAGGTCATCCAGCGTTACCGAGTGGCAGAGCAGGGAGACTATGCAGTGTTCCCGTTTCTGCGTGATGGCGAGTTGGTGTTTGTGAAATACCGGCACTACGCAGACAAGAAAAACATGCGCGTCGAATCGGGTTGTGAGCCAATCCTGTTTGGCTGGCAGGCAATCCCAGAGGACGCGAGAAGTTTATTAATTTGCGAGGGGGAGATAGATGCATTGTCCTGGTCGGTGATGGGCGTGGCCGCAGTCTCAGTGCCCAACGGCGCGCAGGGACATACTTGGATCGAAAACGATTTTGAATCACTTGAGCGCTTCGATGATATTTATCTAAGTTTCGATATGGACGAAGCAGGACAGAAGGGCGCACAGGAGGTTGCTGACAGATTGGGCAGGGAGCGCTGCAAGCTCGTTAAGCTGCCGAAGAAAGATGCCAACGAGTGCTTGCAGGCAGGACTCACTGATTGGCAGAAGTTTGTAAGCGATGCAAAACCACTCGATCCCGATGAGCTAAAACACACCGCAGATTTTACAAACGTCGTTGACATTTTCACGGGAGACACACAGCAGACCGGCTACTACACCCCGTGGCAGAAGGTCGGAAACAATTTCAGATTCAGGCCGGGCGAGTTCACAGTATTGGCGGGCGAGAATCACCACGGCAAGTCTCAGGCAGTCGGACATTTCGTGCTTGAGTGCATGAGCCAGGGGGCCAAGGCTTGTGTAGCATCGCTTGAGTACAAGCCAGAGAAGTGGGTCGCAGGTTTGTGTATCCAGGCTTGCGCAATGGACCCTCACAGCATTTCACGCAGTTATGCAGAGGCCGTGTTTGATTGGGTATCCAAGCGGCTATGGGCTTTTACGTCGGAGAAGGCTGACATCGGGAATATTTTGAAAACATTTCGTTATGCACGTAGGCGTTACGGCGTTGATTTCTTCGTCGTAGACAATTTGGAGATGTGCGACGTGTCTAGCGATGACTACGAGAACCAGCGAGTGATTGCCCAATCAATGGCAAAATTTTGCAGGGAGGAGAGCTGTCACATGATCTTAGTCCACCACCTAGTCAAAAACTCTGAAAGCAAAAACAGACACGCAATCAAGGGCAGCGGGTCGATTACCAATCTCGCACATAACGTAATTTTGTGGAGCCGCAACGAGAAGAAGGAGTCGGAAATATGGGCACTTAGGACTGACGACGGCAACGCTGACGCGATACGCGAGATCGACGAGAGCAAAGCGGATGCCTGGATGACGGTAGACAAGCAACGTGAAACAGGCTGGCGTGGTAAGTACAAACTTTGGTTTGACCCAACGTGTCGGCAGTTTATTTCAGGGTTTGGTTACAAGCCCAAACGATATGTCAATTACTCGGATGCGGCATGAACGCATTGGAAGAAATCGACGACCAGATAGACGAGCTGCGGCAGGTGTTTGACATCGGCAGCATTACACATGGGGCCATTTTGCGTAAGCCGAAAGATTGCCAAGATTTAGCTGAATATATGAGCGGCAAGCTTGAGACAGGGCCGCTAGTGGTGACGGTTAAGCGCTACAGGTCTAGCCGCACCCGCGCACAAAACAACCTCATGTGGATGTGGTTCGGATGTATACGCAAACACCTAGCCGAGCATTTTGGAACTCAGTACACCAACGATGATATCCACGACTACTACGTTGATGAGTTTTTGGATAAGCAGGTAAAACAGATCGGCAAGAAGATTATCACCAAGCCAGGACAGACATCAAAACTCAACGTGACAGAAATGACGGAATTCTTGAGCAACGTAGAGATGGCAGCGGCAGAGAGACTAGAGCTAATGCTACCAAGGCCAGATGAATACCGAGAGGCGATGGGTGCGTGATAAAAAATACCTCAAATGGATTCGTTCGCTTGAGTGCTGTGCTTGTGGCGCACCCGCTGATGTTGCACACCACGCAACACGACTCAAAGACTCAGGAATGTCGATTAAGACATCGGACTACAACACGATCCCTCTTTGTGGGCTCCACCACACAGAGCTGCATAACGGGGTTGGTTGGATTTTGGCCAGAGAACACCGATGGTTAAGACAGACACAAGAGAGGGCAAAGCGTGAAGAAATTAACAGAGCAAGACAAACAATTGATTTTTGATTGCGGTAGGGAGCGCCGCCGCTTAAGGGATGAGATACGGAAGTTTAAGCGCGAACTTGACGAGCTATCAGTTCCTAAGCTGGCCAGCAAGTTCGAGGTGTCGCAAGGAACCATTAGGCAGGTTGAGTGCGGGCGACGATGAAGATATCAGTATTTTGCATTTTAGCGATCGTGATGGGTTGGGCGTTAATTATTTCGGTGTTTGTGTGAGAGCGTTCGAGCTTCCTTGGCCACCATCGGTCAATCGCTACTGGCGACACGCTCAGGGCCGGACATTCATCAGCAAAGACGGCAAGCAATACCGCCAGGACGTGGCAAAGCTATTGTGTGGTGTATTCACAGCGCCGACATTGGCGAGATTGAAATTTGAGGTAGTTGCTTACCCACCCGATAAACGAAAACGGGATTTAGACAACGTGTTCAAGGCGCTACTGGATGCGTGTGAGGGCGTTGTGTACGAAGACGACTCACAGATCGACAGGTTGTCGATTGAGCGAGGACCGCCCGAGAAACCGGGTAAAGTGGTGTGTATGGTCGGGGGAGTAAGCGAGGACGCGTGAACGAAATTACTTACGAGCAATGGTTAAAATGGGTTGACGGATTATTGGCGCACTGGGGCAATGAAGCACTGAAGGGGAAAACAAGGCTGGGCTTTAAATCTATCACCGTGGAAGGCAGGGCCGCGCAGGATGGTGGCTTTATCCGCAACGAGACATACAAGCCGCAACCGGACGATCCTGTTTTTGATGAGATTGATCGGGCGGTAGCCACTCTCGACAAGATGAACAAGCGGATTTTGGTTGAGGAATACACCAGGGGCGGGACGAAGGAGACTAAGGCAGATAGGCTTAGGATATCGAGAAACACATACCACCAGCGACTAAGGCAGGCGCAATGCATCATGATGGGGTTGTTGAACCATTACCGCTATACGGCTTGACAAGTACTGTGTAATTACATTTTAATGTCGAACTTAGCTAGGGTGGAAGTTGCGCCCGAAGGATGCGGCAAGATGGTCGAAGAAGAATATTCCGAGGAAGAAGACGGTTTATTTGCTGAAGATGAGCGCGGCCGGCTATTCATGAGGTCGGGTGATGGCTGGTATGCGGTAGATGAGATGCCGCCAATACCTAGCCCAATAGTTGAGAAGACCATTTCTAGCAGAGCTGATAGCATCCGAACGCACATTGCAGATCTTGAGCGCCTAGCGGAAAAAGTCAGAGCGCTTAAGTAACAATTCCCCAGGCCTTCACAGGTCTTAGCCCGGCCACTGAGCCGGGTTTTTTAATGCGATCACACAAGGCTTTAGTCAACAAGATTACCCAGGCGACCTGTAAACATGAGCGCCAGGGTTTTCAGATATGCTCATACGCCCCATTCATCGGGCGAACAAAGAAAACTGCACCCAAGGTCTATCGCGTGTACATCAATACACACGACGGGTTGAGATGTATCGCGGAAGAAACCACGGCAAGCGAGGCATGGATGAGGGCATTTTACTCACTCAGGCGATTACATGCGTTTGCTGGTATGGGTTACACAGAAACAGATTTAATACGGATGGAAGCAAATGACCACGAAGAAAAAGGCGGGACGGCCTCGACTTCAGCTGGATGAACGGCAGCTAGCAGAACTAGCCTCAATTGGCTGCACGATGGAAGAAATAGCAAGAGTGATGGGGTGCTCGGTAGACACCCTGGAGCGAAATTTTGCGGAAGTCATAGCAAAGGGGCGTGGCCTCTTCAAAACCTCTATTCGTAGGCTGCAATACAAAGCGGCTGAGCAAGGCAGTGCGGCAATGATGATCTGGCTAGGTAAACAACACCTAGGCCAGCGCGAACCGCGACAAGAAATCGAGCAAAACGTCAGCGTCAGGACAGACGCAAACCACCTAACCGATGCAGAACTTGAAGCTATCGCAGCAGGAGGCCGCTCAACTAACGCTAGACAGAAGGGCGGCGCGCCGAAACTTAATTGATTTCACGCGATTCAGTAACGACACCTACACACCAGCACAACATCACCACAAGATAGCTGAGGCGCTTGAGGCAGTAGAGCGAGGTGACTTAGACAGGCTCATGCTGTTCATGCCACCAAGGCACGGCAAGTCTGAGCTGGCATCACGCAGATTCCCAGCTTGGTATTTGGGTAGAAACCCAGACAAGCAAATAATCGCGGCAAGTTATAACTCAGACCTAGCCAATGACTTTGGCCGAGAGGTCAGAAACATTATTGCGAGCGGTGAGTTTCAAGCACTGTTCCCAGGTGTATCACTAGCACCAGACTCGCGAGCCGCCAACAGATGGCATACCTCCCACGGGGGTAGTTACGTTTCGGCGGGTGTCGGTACAGCAATCACAGGTCGTGGCGCACATATTGGGTTGATTGATGACCCAATCAAAGACCAAGCGGAGGCAGACTCGGAAACTATCCGAGACAGCGTGTATGACTGGTACACATCCACGTTCTATACACGCCTCATGCCGGGTGGTGCTGTCATCCTCATTCAAACCAGGTGGAATGATGACGACCTAGGCGGCAGGCTCTTAAACGACGAGTCAAGCGGTGGCGATAAGTGGCACGTCGTTGAGATGCCAGCCATTGATGAGGGCAAAGCACTATGGCCTGAGTGGTATCCCATCGATGCACTAGAGCGCATCAAGGCGGTACTGCCATCACGACAATGGTCAGCACTGTACCAACAAAAGCCAGTACCCGACGAGGGCGACTTTTTCAAAAAGGACTGGTTCAGATACTACGACAACCCACCCAAACGCGAATACTTACAAATTTACGGGGCTAGTGATTACGCAGTTACAGACGGCGGCGGCGACTTTACCGAACACGGCATATTTGGCGTTGATTTCGACGACAACATCTATTTGCTGGATTGGTGGCGAGGCCAGACAGACGCCGAGGAATGGATAGAGAACCAGCTTGACCTGGTTGCTAAGTACAAACCTGTTACTTGGTACGGAGAAGGTGGGCCGATTGCTAAAGCAATTGAGCCAATCCTGAAAAAGCGCGCAAGAGAGCGCAGAGATTACTGTCGCTTTGAGTGGATGCCATCGATTCACGACAAGCCGACAAGAGCAAGACCATTTCAAGCCCGACTAAGCATGGGCAAAGTTTATTTCCCAAAGACAGATTGGGCAGACACCTTAACTCGTCAGATGTTGCGATTTCCAGCAGGTGTACATGATGACGGCGTGGATGTTCTATCGCTCATCGGTAGGGCGTTAGATGAGCTGCATACACCAAACATCAAACCAACGCCAGTGAAAGAAGACATTACGCGGCGACTCACACTGGATGAGATTTTAGCAAACCAACCGGCCCCGGGCCGGACAAGGATTTAACATGTCAGATGATGTAACCATCTCAGGCTATGAGGCGTTCAAGCCTCTTGGCTCAGTCAAGATGTCGGCAACGCTCCTAGATACCGCAAGTTCACACACGCTTAGTTTTCCAGCAGGATGCACTGGCGCGCAGTTTGCGCTGATGAGCGCAGAAGATGGCGCAGTGCGTATTACGTTTGATGCATCCACAGCAACCACAACTTATGGCCATTTAATCGCAGCGGGTGATGAAAAGCTTGTCACTTCAGCGCTAGCTAAGGTTCGAGTGATTGCCCAGGCCACAGGCTCAAGCCTGATGATTACTTATTTCAACGATTCCGCTACTCGATGATGAATGCAAGGCCGCTCGTTAATCACGGCTACAAGAACAGCACGCTGCCAGCAACGGGGCAGACAACCAGTTATTTTACCGGCGATGATGGTGCAAATACGCCAGGGCGCAGCAGGACGATTACGCTACTGACCACGGGGCAGTATGCAGGCACCACAACCATTACGGTTAATGGCAAGAATGACACGCACACGAACAACTGTGCATTTGATCACGATACTGGGTTGATGTGGTCGAGTGGCGCATCGGCAACCGTTGGGGTGGCCAATGACGGTAAGCTAACAATCACCGATGCAGGCTCAGGAGAAACACTACCCGCCTATGTTGCAGCGGCTAACGCTGCAGCGCTCGCAGGTCACACCGATTGGCGGTGCCCTAATCACATAGAACTATATTCAGTGATTGACATGGAGGCCGCAGCCGCCTCAACGCCGGCAGGAATACCCGACAGCTTTGCGGTCTGGACTAGCGTTACACTCCCAAGTGGCACAACCCAAGCATTAAGGATTGCAAACAACGCAGGCACTTGTTTAGCTCAAGATAAAACATCTACTAACTTTGTCTGGCTAGTCAGGGGCGGTTAATGCACGCGCCCATGATTAATGCCCGAAAGGGCCATAGCTATAACAAGCAAATTAGAGTTGTCAGCCCGCACGAATACCAAACAATTCAAGCCGCTATAGATTCAATTACTGACGCAAGCGCCACGAAGCGATATACAGTTTTGGTCGAGCCTGGCACTTATGCAGGCTTTAACATGGCCAGCTTTGTGAGTGTTGAGGGCGTTGGAAATCGCGCCGCTATCATCCAGGCAACAAGCTCTACACCCGTCAATTGCAATTGCACTTCCGGCTCGCTTGCCAATTTGACCCTGGAATACGCAACAGATGGCGCGCTTGGAAGCCATCAAGGCATAGTTGAGCGGACAGGCACGGCAGAGCGGGTCGAGTTTCATAATCTCGACATGCACATCACGTCCATTGGTACTGCCACTGAGATGCGGTGGGCTTTTAACATCGGCACCGGCACACATCAAATGCAGCTCAACAATGTCAACATCGAAACGTGTGCGGGCGGTTATCGAATGGGTGGCGGCCAATACCGGCTACACGATTGCAACACTGTCTTAATACCAGGGCAAACCGTGATAGACCATATCGCTATGCAGATCGATGGTGCAGCCAGGGTTGACGTTATGGGCGGGCGCTGGGGTACTGGCTATTGGGTCGAGTCACAAGATCACGGCGATGATGATGGGGAAACGATTTGTTTCTACATCCCATCAACCAACACTAATTCCAATACTCGGCTATGGATCGAGGGCGTGCAGGCATACGCCAGGAACGCTAACGCAACAGCTGGAACCAATGTCAACGTGATACGAGCAGAAAATGGCTGGGTTAGGGTGGCAGGCAACAACTTATTTCAAGTTGAAGGGTCGGGCGGTGGTAACTACAACGTCACTTATTCGCTATTTCGCACAGCAACACAACCCGCAACAGGCCAAGGCGGTCGAATTGAGTATTTCACCAATCGGCCTAACGGCGGCCAATCTGGCAACGCATCTGGCGGCGAGTTTGTAAATGTCCAGACGTTCACATCAGCGGCCTCGCTTGATAAGTACGAGGCTGGACTGATTTGCTGCAACGCAACAGCGGGCGCGTTCACTGTCACATTACAAGGCACCAACAATGTGCCAACCGGCCAGAAAATAAAAATTATGAAGGTCAACAGCAATGGTAACAACATCACTGTTAATCTCAACGGCTCAAACTATCAAGGCGTAGGTACAGACATCACTATATCAACGCAATACTCAACGTTTGAGGCGACATTTAACGGGACTGAATGGGTATGAGCGAAGAACAGTCCGTAGACACCAGACAAGAACTACAAGACTCACCCAAAGATGCTCGCTATTGGAAACTAGAAATTGAGCTAGCGTCAGCCAACGAAAGAAAGTGGCGAGACAGGGCCAGGAAGGTATTAGATCGATACTCAGACGAGAAACGCGACGGCAACAGCGGTGACTACCAATTTAATATCCTCTACGCCAATACTGAAATCCTAAAGTCTGCTGTATATCAAACCCTGCCAAAGCCTGATGTGCGCAGGCGCTTTAAGGACAAGGAGGTTGACCCCCAATCACGGGAGATTGCGCGATTAATAGAGCGCTCCCTGTCGTACTGCATGGACTCATACGACGTGATCGCAGAGTTAGATGCGGCACGGGATGATCACTTGCTTGTGGGTCGCGGCTTCTTACGTGTCGATTACGAACCCGAGATAGTCACGCTTGACCCAGAGCCAGAACCAGTACAAGCCATCCCCTTAGGCTTTGATGAAGACCTAGAGGAAATCACAGAGTATCGCAGCGTTCGCGGTGATGTGGTTGAGCCTGAGTTCATGCCGGATGGTATGCCTTACGTGATGGGAGAGCCACAAGATGAGCTTGTTTACCAGACGGTTAAAATCTCCCATGTTCCTTGGGATGACGTTCGGTTTCTTGGTGGCGCTAAGCGCTGGTCTGATGTTAGCGCTATTGCTATTCGGCATCGGATGACCCGTGATGAGTTAATCGAGAACTTTGAGGGCAAAGGCAAAGACATCCCCTTAACTCAAGAGCGCCGAGGGATAGACAAGGATGACAACAGGGGTGAGCAATACCAAGAGTTGCTGCGACGCGCCATCGTTTGGGAGATCTGGGACAAGACCAACCGCGAGCGTGTTTGGGTTGCCGAGGGAATGGATACCATCATTGAGGTGGAGGATGACCCCTACGGGCTAGAGAACTTCTTTCCCTTTACCAAGCCTTGGTACTCAATCCCGCGCAATGACACGCTAGTACCAGTCCCAGAGTTTACTGTCTACCAAGATCAAGCAGAAGAACTAGACAACATCACCCAGCGCATTAATAAACTAACCGACGCGCTAAGGGTTCGCGGCTTGTATGACGGCACGTTTAAAAACGAACTGTCACAATTAGAAACCGCCAGGGACAATCAGTGGATATCCATTGATAACTTTGCCGCCATGATGGATAAGGGCGGGCTTAATAATGTCGTGATGGAGCTAGATGTCTCTATCTACGCGCAAGTATTAGCCCAGCTCTATCAACAGCGTGAAGCGATTAAGCAAACCATCTATGAAATAAATGGCATCTCGGACATTTTAAGGGGTGCGTCAGACCCACGGGACAAAGCCACCACGCAGAACATCAAAGCCCAGTTTGGCTCGATGCGCATTGATGCCAGAACCCGTGGCTTTAATCAGATGATGCGCGAGGCTTTTAGAATTAAAGCAGAGCTAATCGTCGAACACTTCGAGCCTGAAATTCTATCTAAGATGACGGGCGTACAAGTTAATCAGCAAATGATGGATGTCATGCGAGATGATCGCTTGCGCTCTTACGCGGTAGATATCGAGACCGATTCCACGGCAGCGATGGACGCAGAGACAGAGAAGCGCCAACGCACTGAATACCTAACCGCCGCGATGGGATTGATTGAGAAGATGGCTCCGATGGTTCAGATGGGCGTCATGCCAATTGATACCGCCAAAGAGTTCATTTTGTTTGGTTTGGGGGCGTTTAAGACTGGCCGACAGCTAGAGGATGCTATTAACCAGATGCAGGCTCCACAGCAGCAGCAAGGCCCAAGCCCTGAAGAACAAAAGCTACAACTGGAGCAGAAAAAGCTACAGATGCAGCAGCAAGCGCAACAAGCAAAGGTACAGGCCGATATCCAAGCACAGCAGACTAAAACTCAAGCACAAATGGCGCTCAAGCAACAAGAGGCGCAGCACGACATGGCGCTCGATGAGCGTCGCCTGGTGGCTGATCTCGAATTAGAACGCCAAAAAGCCAGAGAAATGGCAGCGATTAAACGCATGGAGGCAAGTCAGCGTGCGAACCAAGTATAGGTGGGATAAAGAGCTAGCAAAGCTCTTGCCTATCAACGAATGGTACGAACGGAACGGCACACAAAAGCGGATGCACGCCATCCACGAAGATACCGCAGAGATTGAGTCCACAATTACAGGTGAAGTTTTCACCAGTAAATCGAAGTACCTAAGGCACGTCAAAGATCACGGCTACGAAGTGCACGGCGATGCCTGGATAGACGACCACAAACCACGACCGGAATGGCACAAAGAACTAACCGGCGAGTGGTTCTAGTTTTACCCCAACACAACGAGGAAACGCATGGACGAGTCAGGACAGACTTGGAGTGCAGCAGTACGCGAAACTTACGACAAGTTAGAAGCGGAAGCGGCGATCCAGGAAGATGAGGCCGAGGCTAACGATTTAGCACTTGACCGAGAAACAGAACAACTAGATGAAACCCCAGAGGTAGAAGCGGAAGACACCGAAGAAGCCGAAGAAGATGAGGTTTCAGAGATTGAAGCATCCGAATCGGAGGACACCGAAGAAGATGAACCGGAGGACGATAGCGGAACGGTTATTGATCCACCCAAAACTTGGACGAAAGAAAACCAAGAGGCGTTCTTAGCGCTACCCCGTGAGCAGCAAGAATACATTGCTGAGCGCGAGAGACAGCGAGAAGAATACCTAGCGGAACAGTCCAAGCAAACGGCGGCACTAAAGCAGCAGTTTGACCCAATCAGTCAAGTCCTAAAACCGTATGAGGAACAGATGCGGCTTGCGGGCGTTAACCCAGCACAAGCCGTTAATCAACTTCTAGCGGCCCAGGACTACCTGAACAAAGACCCAGTTAATGCCATTTTGTGGCTAGCTCAGTCTTACGGGGTCGATCCTACTTCTTTGGTGCCAAATGAAGATCACGATCTAGCAGACCCAGAAGTTCTACAACTACAAAGAGAACTTCAACAGGTCAAAAGCCACCTATATAACCAAAACCTGCAAACGCAGCAGGCTACCCAAAAGCAAGTACACGAGCAGATTGACCATTTCGTCAACGAAACAGACGAGCAGGGCAATCCATCGCACCCACACTTTCAAGAGGTCTACCAGCACATGGTCGCACTCATGCAAGGCGGTGCCGCGAATGACTTGCAGGACGCATACGATCAGGCAGTGATGGCCAACCCTAAGACAAGGGCAATGGTTATTGAGGCCAAGCAGAAAGAAGTTTTAGAGGCTGAAAAGCAAAAGCGAATAGCAGCCGCTAACCGCGCTAAGAAGTCAAAGAAGGTTCGATCTGCGAACGTATCAACCACACAAACAAAGCCAAGAACTTTGCGGGAAACATTGGAAGCAAATTGGGAGGCGGCAAGCTAGGTCACTGAGTAGGAGGGAAGCTAATGCCTTCACCAAATCTTAGTGAAATTATCACTACTACGCTACGTGATCGCTCCGGAGTCATCAAAGACAACGTAACGAATCACAACGCGTTATTCAAACGCCTTCATTCAAAAGGCAAAATGAAGCCGGCCACTGGCCGCACAATCGTCGAAGAACTCGACTACGCAACAAACACGACCGTCAAAGCATATTCTGGTTATGAGCAGCTTGATATCTCCCCGCAGGACGTTATCACGGCGGCCGAATTTAACTGGAAGCAATATGCCGGCGCGGTCACTATCTCGGGCCTAGAGGAAGTACAGAACAGCGGCAAAGAAGCCGTTCTAAACCTACTCGAAGCACGCCTAACCAACCTTGACCGCTCGCTTGCCAACACAATGGCAACCGATGTCTATGGTGACGGCACCGGAACCAACGGTAAAGCGCTCGGCGGCTTGCAACTTCTTGTTGCAGACGACCCAAGTGCGGCAACTTTAGCGACCGTTGGCGGCATCAACGCTGCAACTTATACATTCTGGCAAAACCAGAAAGTAAGTTTTAGTGTTGAGGGCCTTACCTCGACGAATGACGCGAACTTTAAGGAAGCAATGAACTTGCTTTGGATTCGCACCATTCGCGGTAAAGACACGCCTGACATGTTTGTCGCAGACGAAGTTTACTTTAAGGCTTATCTGCGCTCGTTGCAGGCGATCCAACGGATCAACAGCCCAACCACGGGTGAAGCTGGCTTTATGCAGCTTGACTTCATGGGTAAGCCGTTCTTCTACGACGATCAAGCCCCGGCAAGTCATGTTTATGCACTAAACACTGACTACTTGAGTTTGCGTTATCACCCACAACGTGATTTTACGCCGCTCGATCCTCGGGATTCCATTAACCAAGATGCAACCGTTCGACTTGTCGTGTGGGCTGGCAACCTTTGTGTTTCCAACCGTGCGCGCCAGGGCGTGCTGATTGCTTAAGGGAGGGAAAATATCATGCCTTTAATAGGTTCAGATGGAAATAACATTTTCCCAGTAGACGGTAGCGTAGCTGATCTCGGCGCTGTTGGCACCACGCCAACCTACGAGATTGGCTCGCGTGTTGAAGCCAACTATGGATGTAAGTTTGAGTATGTTCGCGCAGGTGCCGCAGTAGATAAATCGAACTTTGTTTCGATTGACGCTAACGGGACTGCCGACTCTCTGACTGCCGCCAATGGTTTGGCTGGCAAAAAGATTGGCCTTGCAGTTGTCACGATGGCCGCAGCCGATTATGGCTGGGTTGCTATCGAAGGCAACAACATTGCCGGCAAGTGTGGCGCTGCCTGTGGTGACGCAGTCGCCCTATATACATCGGCTACTGCTGGTGTATTGGACGACGACGCAACCACAACTCAAGCGGTGGTGATCGGTATTACCGCTGTCGTGAGTGTGGGCGCTGCAAGTGCCGCAGTAGAGGTCATTATGCAAAACCCATCAGTCGGTAAGTTTAAAGCACCTGCCTACACCTAATGCCGACCGAGCTAGTCACGCACAAAGTCTGTGGGACAAACGATTTAAAAATCTTACGAAACATAGACGAAGCTTTAAAGCGTGGCTTGCGTCATTTAGTACCAAAAAAGGGAAAGGGGACCGTTGCCATTGTTGGTGGCGGCCCCTCCCTGTCTTATACATGGGGTGAGCTTAAGTATTGTGGCTTGCCCATTATGGCGCTTAACGGCGCTCACAATTTCTTAACTGAGCGTGATGTCTATCCCACCTTCGCGGTGATGATGGATGCACGAGCAAGACAAGCTAGGTTTTGGAAGAACCCAAACCCTTACACGATTTACTTACCTTGCGCCAACTGTGACCCAACAGTTTTTGATGTGCTGGAAGATTCCGGCGCACGCACAGCGCTTTGGTTTGCCTGGATGGGTATAGGCGAACCCAACAACACATTACGAATAGGCGGCGGCTCAACGATTGGAATGCGCGCCATCTATTTAGCAGCCGTCATGGGCTTTGAGAAAGCCATCCTTTACGGGTTCGACGGTTGTAAGTCAGAAGAAAAAACGCATGCGTATTCGCAGCCTCGCGCAGATCACACAGAGGTGCACGACGTATGGGTAGACGAGAACAACAAATATAAATGTACGCCAGCGATGTGCGCTCAAGCTGGTGACTTCAGAGATATGTTGAAAGTGGGGATGCCGATTGACCTTGAGTTTCGCGGCGACGGACTCCTTTCGGCCATTTGGGATAAAGCGGTGAGTCTTCGCCGCCAGGAAAACTCGCCGCGACCCGAAGCGGTGGAGACCTCACCGCACCTAACCCCAGGCGGCATATCGAAGTATGACAGTTACTAAAACCCGCGTTGTAGTTCAAGCGGACATTAATGTAGACAAATCTGAAGTAATCGCAAACATAAAAAGCGCACTGGCGAGGGATTTAAAGCCCTTCCTAGGGCATGAATACCGCAAAGGAATATGGGCGGTAGCAGCAGGCGGACCATCACTTAAAGACAGCATTCAGAAGCTAAGAGCCTTCAAGAGAAAGAAGGGCGCAAAGGTGGTGGCTTGTGGCGGCGCTTATAGATATCTATTAGACCACGGCGTTGTTGCTGATTATCACATCATATTAGACGCCAAGCCCGGAAACGTCAGGTTTGTCGAGAAGACACACCCGAAGACAAAGTTCCTTATCGCCTCGCAGGTAAACCCAGCGGTATTTGATGAGTTACAGCGCCAGGGCAGAGATATTGTTTTGTGGCACTGTGGCTTAACAACAGTACCAGAAGCTATCGAGACAGTGAAAGAAGTCTGTGGTGACACCATCCCCTGGATCTCTGTCGTTGGTGGTTGTTCTGTCGGTTTACATGCATTAACTATCGGATGGTTATCAGGCTACAAACGCTATGAGCTGTTTGGGTTTGATAGCTCTTATTCATCCGAAGACAAAACAGCCCATCACCCATACCCGCAAGAAAGAGCAAACAGCTTTCAAAGGCTGATCGTTGACTGCCAAGGCAAAGAGTTTGTAACAGCGGTTTGGATGATTGGCCAAGTTCAAGACTTTGGCAAGTGGTTGGAGATGTACCACCAGCCGGGATTTCGGATAAAAATCCACGGCGATGGATTCTTAAAGCACGCGGTTTGTGCCTGGGGCGAGAACGGCTGGAATACAGACGTTTATCACGTCGCCAGGATTATCGATAAGGGCGTGCAGGTCAAGTCTGCAGTCGTTGAGGACAAAGAATATACCCTCGATGAATTGCAAAAGATTAAAGGCGAGCTAGAAGGGAACGCGGCATGAGCAGGTTTGAGCCAGACTTATTTGTGAAGTTTGAAACAAGAGCAATTAAGGACCATCGCGCATCAAGAGATGAGGGGCGCGACATTTACAAGGATGTACCTTTTGTAACTATTCAGGTGAAGGGCCAAGACAAGCAGGTCGTTTGCCGCAAAGCAAAAGATGAAGACAAGCGGCGTTTTCCTGATGAGTGGGACGCCTACCAAAGAGAGTCCCAAGAAACGATCACAGGAACGCCTGTCGATAAGTTAGGGAATATCTCACCTGCACAAGTGGCAAGCCTTAAAGCCGCCAATATCAGAACAGTCGAGGAATTGGCGTCTGTATCCGATGAAGTTCTACGAAACCTTGGAATGGGCGCAAGAAACCTACAAGCAGAAGCAAAAGCCATGCTTGAGGATGAGTCAGGCAAAGAACTGGAAGCCTTAAAGCAGCAAGTCAGAAAACTTGAGGCTCTTTTAAACGCCGACGCCAACAAAGAGGCGTTTGTCCAAACGAAACGGACATCCGCTAAGAAAAAAAAGAAGAAAACAGCAACAAAACAAGCATCTAAACCGGACATAAAGCCGGACATTAATTTATCCGACCTACCGGAGCCAGTGATAGCACAATGAGCCTTAAAACAGTCTGTGACCAAGTATTAGACACGATTGGCATAGACAAGCCTGCCTCTTATGTCGGTAACACTTCAGACGATACTGCTGTGCGTATTGTTGCGCTGGCCAACAAATCCGGTCGGTTACTCGCCAAACGAGATTGGACAGATTTAATTGTCGAGCACACGTTTACAACGACTGCGAGCGCGTCTAGTTATTCCTTGCCGAGTGATTATGATCGCCATATTGATTCTACTTTGTGGGATCGAAGTAATTATTGGCGCATAAGAGGCCCGAGATCTCCCCAAGAATGGCAGGTCTTTAAGTCAGGTATTGTTACTGACGGACCACGCAAGAATTTTCGCATTAAGGGCGGCGCATTTCATGTGCATCAAATTCCCACGGCAACAGAAACGCTGGTTTATGAGTACATCACCTCTCAATGGTGCTCAAACGCAACGGCAGATACGTTTGCAACCTCCTTTCAGGCTGATACCGACGTTACCCGCTTCAGCGAAGACCTTCTAGAAATAGATTTAGAGTGGCGCTTAAGGGAATCGCTTGGCTTTGCATACGCAGAAGCAAAAATGGAAGCCGAAAGAGAGATAGACCGCGCTTTTGCCAGGGACGGTGGGGCGCGTATTTTAGATATGGGCCAATTCAGGGGACTGGAGCTTACCGCTCACACGCCTGAGAGCGGGTTCGGTTAATGCGCCAACCAGTCGCACTTAATAACGTCATTGTTGAGCGCGCTACCCGTTCGGGAACCATTTCTATTCCAGCCCCATACGGTGGCTGGAACCAGCGGGATGCATGGGATGATATGTCGCCCGTTGACGCGATTGAACTAGATAACTGGTTTCCCACACATAACCGAGTAGAAAGCCGTAAGGGCTTTACGCAAGCCATTACAGGTTTAGGGTCAAGCAGTGTTGACACTGTTACAGAGTTTTATTCTGGAACAACCAGAAAGCTTATCGCTGCTTGTAGCGGCGGCATATTTGACTGCACTACAAGTCCCACACTACCAGTAACGCCAACTACTGCTACGTTAATCAAGGGTGGTTACAACGGTAACCGCTGGATGACGTTCAACATGGGCGGCTCTATGGCGTTTATCCAGGCCGACCCAGATAACCGGGACGCGCCGCAAGTGTGGGATGGTACGACAGCCACCACATTCACAGCGATGACGCTGACCAGTATTACTACGGGCGTCACGTTAACCGCTAACACAATTATCGGCGGGACAGTCTTTAAGAACCGCTCTTACTTTTGGCAGAAAGACTCGCAGGATTTTTGGTACTCGGCCATTAACGCATTAGGCGGGAATGTTACTCGCTTCCCATTATCCAGGGTCACCCAGTTTGGCGGCAACTTAATATCCATAGGGACTTGGACATTAGATTCAGGCTCCGGCATTGATGACCTGATCGTTTTCGTGATGGATTCTGGTGATGTGGCTGTTTATTCCGGCACTAATCCCGGCGATGCGTCATTTGTCTTAAACGGCATCTACCGAATCGGCGCGCCGTTAGATCCCTTCGGGATAGTCAAGATGGCGGGTGACCTCTTAATCATGACACAAGATGGTTATGTGTCGATGTCCACCGTCTTAAGGACAGGCCGAATAACAGCGGAGGGCGTCTTGTCTGACAAAATCTCCGGCGCTGTAAGGGATGCGGTCAGGGACTACGAGAACAACACAGGATGGCAAGCGATTTTATACCCGCGAAGCCAAATGATGCTTTTCAACGTCCCAACCTCTACCACGGTTTACCACCAGCATGTGTACAACATCAAGACGGGCGCTTGGTGCCGCTTTACAGGCCAGAACGCGAGGAAGTGGGGCGTTTATAAGAACCGCCTCTATTTCGGCGGGACTGACGGCAGTATTTACCTTGCCGACGACGGTGATAAGGATAACGGTTCAGCCATCAAGACAGTTGCACAGCCGGCCTGGACTTATCTAGGCAACCGAGGCCAACGTAAAAAGCTAAACGTCGTTAACCCAGCCTTTGCAACCGTTTCAGATTTCACCTTGCGGCACCGAGTTAGGGTTGATTACTCGGACGAAACAGCGGGCGCTGATGGCATTACATATCAATCAGTGGGCGCTCATTGGGATATTGCCGCATGGGATTCAGCATTTTGGGCGTCAGACAACCCGCCGCTAGCAAAGCGCAGGCTTTTAGCAAACAAGACCGGCGAAAACTTCTCTATCCACTTAAAAGCGGATATCTCGACACAGACATACTGGTATTCCACTGAATACCTCTTTGAAACAGGGGGGCAGCTCTAATGCCTTTTACAGCGGGCAGTTTTGTCCGAACTAACGGCACGAACAACGGCGCCACGTTGTGGGATCAAGACCGCCAAGACGGCACTTTAATCCTAGCTAGTCGTCACGATACGCACGATCAAGACTTGGCCGACGGTATTGACTCATGTATAGAAAAAACCGGCGTCAATTCCACCTCGACCATTCTCAATTACTTTGGTTACGGTGAGGATGTAACAAACACTGATGCCTATATCGTTACGTTAACGGCACCATTGATTGCGGCCTACCCGACCGGCTTTCTGATGAAAGTCAAAATAACAAACGCGAATACCGGGGCCGCAACAATCAACGTTAACTCGATTGGCGCAAAAGACATTAAGAAGAACGGCACGACAGCGCTAGCGGCGGGCGATATTCAAGGTTCTGGTCATATTGCATTGCTGTTCTATGACGGCACTAATTTTCAATTACTAAACCCACCGGCACCCGCGAACAACTGGACCACAATCAGCACGGCAGCAACCCTAACATCACAAGACCAAGTACTGATTGACACGTCAGGTAATGCGTTCACGGTGACGTTACCAGTGGCACCTTCTGGCGGTGATTATGTTCGCATTGCGGATGCGTCTGGAAACTTTGAAACAAACAATCTAACAGTGGGCAGAAACGCAGAATTGATTATGGGTCTTGCTGAAGACATGACCGTAGATGTTAGCCATTCGCGTTTTGCGCTTGTGTTTCAGTCAACGGCTAACGGTTGGAGATTAGCTACATGAGTTCATTGTCAGATTTTGGGGGCGGCAAGTGGCGCAAACGTGAGTTTACGACGAGCGGGACTTTTACGGTTCCAGCAGATGTCGAGCTAGTCTTTGTGACGGCTTGCGGCGGCGGTGGCGGCGGCGGTTATGTGTCAGGCGCGACCAATGACGCTGGCGGTGGCGGCGGTGGCGCTATCGTTTACAGGCGCGCCGTGGTTGTAAGCGGATCGGTAACTGTAACCATCGGTGCCGGCGGTGCCGGTGGAACGGTAGGCTCTCAACAAGGTGGAACCGGAGGCACAACCAGTTTTGGGTCTCACTTCTCCGTTGCTGGCGGCGTTGGCGGCCAGGTATTTCCTGGCGGCACTGGCGGCGGGCCGTGGGGCGCTAGCGGCGGTGGGGCAGAAACGGTTGGTGGTGACTCCACGGGCGTTGGTATCCAGATCGGCGGCGCTGGCGGCGGCGGCGGCTCTTCTGGTAGTGATGGCGGCAACGGTGGCGATTCGCCATTCGCTAGCGGCGGCACTGGCGGCTCCAGCGGTGGCGGTGGTGGTGGCGCTTCTTACGGGGCGGGCGGCAATGGGGCTGCATCGGGCGCAGGCTCAAATGCGGCAGACAACACGGGCGGCGGTGGTGGTGGCGCTGGCGGGGCAGGGAACAACGGCGGCGCTGGCGGCAATGGTTACGTGCTCATTGAGTGGATCAAGTGATCAAGTACGCGGAGGTTTATCGTGGCGTTGTGCGCCATGTTGGCACCGCGCCTAAATTGCCAGAATTTGCCCACCCGTATGAGGCTATAGACATCACCGGAGACAACGGCGAAATCAAAGTGGGCATGTCATATCAACCTGGGGGATTCATCACCGAAGATGAAATGAGGCGAGGCTTCACAGTCGATGTTCCAGAAACACGGATCGATAATTTACCCGGACAACGACCAAGCGAAAGACTGGCTGATCAACTGGGTCGGTCTTCGGACCGGCGACAGGTTTAACGCACAAACCGCTGTCGTAATCGGCACAGTCCGAAACGATGAAATAGCGGGCGCGGTTGTTTACCACAACTATAGGGGTTGCTCGATTGAGATCGCAGCAGCGGCAGACAACCCCAGGTGGTTAACGCCAGATTCAGCGGCAGAAATTCTCGCTTACCCCTTTGAAGTAGCAGGCTGTACGCGGATCACATCATTAATCGAAAAAGGTAATACACGGTCTAGGCGGCTGACCGAAGGGCTTGGTTTCACTATTGAGGGATTGCTTAGATGTGCAACCCCTGATTGTAAGCCAATGCGCATCTTGGGTTTTACGGTAGACGACTGGAAGGAAAGCAAACATTATGGGCGGTGGCAAAGGCTCTTCGAGCGCACCAGCTCCACCTAATCCGGCAGACTCTTATAGAGCTGGATTTCAGTGGAACACGCATAACACAAATTCACCTTGGGGCGGGATTAATTACTCACGCAACCAGGATGCAGGCAGGGATGGTCCTCGGTACAACCAAAATATAAACCTATCGCCTGATCTCCAAAACATTCTCAATACGCAGAATGCTTTAACTCAAGGCACGTTAAACCAGGCTTACTATCGCATGGGGCGGCTTCCGGTTGATCCCATCCAGCCGCCGCAGTACCCACAGTTTGGGCCGCTTCAATCCCCTCAAATGCAAGGCTTAGGCCAGTCCTACGGCGGCCAAGGCTTTACCCAGCAACCATCGTCTAAAGGCGGCAAGGGCGGCGCACAACAACCACCTGGCCCACAACAGCCAGGCACACAACAACCGGGCGGCGATCCATACTCGCTACTCCAAGGCGCAGGCGGGAACCAGCCAGGCCAGCAGATAGACGGCGGTGGACAGTTTTTACCTCCCGTTGACACAGTAGACCCAGGGCAAAACACACCGGGCACAAATATGCCCACACCCTCCGGTCCTGTGTCATGGGAGGATTTTCAAAACCTAGACTTTGGCGACGTGTGGGGACGGATTGGCGGGAACTACCCGAATGCCGGTAGCCAGGGCTTTAACCAGCAACTAGATGGCGGCGGCTTCGATGGCATGTCCGTTTCTGATGCTTACAACCAAACAGATGACGGCTTGCCCGGTTTGCGCGAGATGTTCAACGAGTACCGCCTAGCCGGCGGTGTCGGCACAAACAATCAGCAACCTCCACCACAGAACCCCACCCCAACCAATCCAGTTCCCCCGCCTTGGACGTTCCCAGGTCTTCCTGGCTCGCAACAACCTCAGCCAGGCGGTCAGGCTCCGTGGGCAGCATTAAGCCCCGGACAGCAACCTCAAGCGTCACCCATTCGCGGGCCTAACGGCATTGTTCCTGGTGGTCAGGATGATTACCGAAACCAGCCTAGTTTGCTTCAAAGATTCGGGCAGAACATCCAAGACCCAGGCCAGTTTGGTCCCAATCTAGATCGCCTAAGCGGTAACTTTAATACCAACCAAAACATTAACCGCGGCGACTTTAATACCAGGGGGCCGAATGATACAGCTTACGGCGTCGACACTGACACCTCTCGCTATGCTGACACTTCCAGGCTTGAGCAATCCATTATGGATCGCCACCGCTCATTACTCGATCCCGTATTTGATAGACGAGAGGATCGACTACAAGACTCCCTCGCCAATCTGGGACAGCCAGTAGGCTCTGAAGTCTATTCAAATCGCTATGATGATGAGTTTACCCGCCCAATGCAGCAGGCTTACTCAAACGCCGCTAATGATGCTATTCAGCAGGCCGAGCAGTTCGCGCAAGGCCGGCGCGCTCAGGATATGCAGAATGCCGGTTTAAACCTTAATAGATCAAACCTAGGATTCAATCAGCAATTACAGTCCGGCCAGTTCGGTAACAACTCACTGTTGAATCTGCAAGGCTTTAACAATAACGCAGGCCAGCAGAACTTTATGAACCAGTTGGCCGGCTTGGGATTTAACAACGCGATAGGTCAACAGGGATTTCAGAACCAATTAGCCGGATTGGGATTCAATAACCAATTAGGGCAGCAGAACTTCCAGAACCAGTTAACCGGTCGCAATCAGCTGTTAAATGAGTACCAGCAAGACCTTAGCAACCGCATGGGTCTACGTGGTCAAGAGTTCAATGAGTTGGCATCCATCTTAGGTCTACAACAAACACAACCAGGATTACCGTTTAACAATAGTCCTGCACAGATCGATACGTTTGGTCCCCAGCAGTTAAATTACCAGCATCAGCTAACCAACTGGCAAAACGATCAGAGACAAAGCCAAAATTTCATGTCCGGGCTTTTTGGTATCGGCGGGGCGTTGTTAGGAATGCCAGGCGTCAATAACTTCTTGTTTAAGCCGTAACGATATGAATAATCCTTTTGCAGATCCCTATAGGTATAAATCACTGCAGGAAGCGTTAGCAGCCGCCACGCGCCCCCAGCAGATTGGACACTGGACGCAAGGCGTAGCACAAATGCTAAGAGCTTATGGCGCACGCAAAGGCCTGGACAACTACCAGAAAGAAATCGAGACAGCCAACCAAGACGCCGACCAAACATTCGGTTACATACTGAATGACCAATATGGTGGCGATCAATACCCGCAAGCACCAGGAACGCCAGGCATTAACCCTAACGCGCCTGACGCAAGAGAGTCGCGTTATGAGCAGCTTATACACGCAGTAGCGAACAATAAGAACTTTGCCAAAAAATACGGCGATAAAGTCTATAGCGCAATGGCAGACAAGATGTTTGCGGAGCCTAAATACATGGGCAAGCTATATGAGGGCGATGGCGGCCAAATGTATAGCGTCCAGACAAACGCCGATGGCGGCCTTCAAGCGGTTCCTGTGCGCGGATTGGCTGCGCCATCGAAGCCCAAAGACACTGACGATATCAGGGAGTACAGGCTCGCCAAGGAGGAGGGCTATGAGGGATCGTTCAGGCAATACATGCTAGAACAGCGGAGGGCCGGGGCTACAAAGGTTGAGCAAAACTCTAGTTATGGGCCAGGCATTAAGAAGCTAGACCAGCAATTCTCCGAGACTGTGGTAATTCCTTACGTCCTTAAGGGCGGCTTTGCCGACGAGTTGGCACAGTTAGACAAGTTGGAGACCGCGATGGGCATGCTGCAAGACCCCAATAGCACGCTTACCGGTCCGGTAGTTGGCTTAACACCAGATACCATATTGTCCTTTACAAACCCGGATGCCATTGACGCCCGAGAACAAGTAGAGGAAGTTGTGCAGCGGAACTTGCGAGAGGTTCTTGGCACACAATTTACCGAGAATGAAGGCGAGCGATTAATTAAGCGGGCCTACAATCCGAAATTAAGCGAAGAAAAGAATATTAACCGCCTACGGAGGTTGATTCGCCAGATTAAACTGGCTGCCATGTCAAAACGCGATTCTGTTGAGTACTTTCGCAACAATAACGAATCTCTGCAGGGGTACGACTACCGTCCGTTTACGCTTAACGATATGAGCGACGCCATTAGCGAAAACCCCGAGATCAACCAGCGACGCCTTTCAGAAAAGCTGGATTCGCGCGGGGAAGAGCTTGAGCGCGAATTGATTAGTCAGCAGCCTGGACTTGCCGGCACCCCAGAATTAGAGCGGATGGTTTCTGAGATGCTTAAGAAGGAGTTCGGCCTATAATGGGCAAGTATTCGGATTTGGTCTTAAGCGAGCCAACCACAATTACCCCATCCTCATCAAAGAAAAAATCCTACTCTAGCATGCTGCTTGATAGCGAACCCAAGGACATAAAGCAGGAAAAGCCAAAAGCTGTTAGGGATGAGTTCCAGCAGGAGATTGAGAAGAGCGCCAACCTACCAGGCTTTACACAAGAGTACGGACGCTCTTTAGGTAGAGGCCTCACCTTTGGCCTATACGATCGCGCGGGCGCGGCATACGATACCGCCATAGACAGCGCAATGCACGCCATCAAAGGACCAGATGACATAGAGCCGCAGAGCTTAATTGAATCATACGAACACAACCTTAATGATCGCTTGGATCGCAGAGACAAGTTTCACCGTGAAGCGCCCGCAGCAGCGATATCGGCAGAAGTTGCCGGAAGCTTGCCCGCAGGCGGAGCGATAGGCAAAGGCGTGCAAGTGGGCGCGCACGCACCAGGAGTTATTGGCGCTGTCGCCAGCACAGTAAAGAACGCGGCTACAGCTAATCCCACCACGGCCTTGGTGGCCTCCGGCGCGGGTGCCGGGGCACTGTACGGGGGCGCGCAAGCAAGGCCCGGGGAGGTTGCCGAGGACGCAACAACGGGGGGCATATATGGCGGTATTTTTGGCGCAGCATTCCCAGCCGTCGGGTTAGTGTTTAAAAAATCCGCAAAGCTAGGCAATGAGCTAGTTAGCATGATGTCCACCCTAAAGCCGGCAGCTAGCAAGGCCAGGACTGTGCTCAAAGCCCAAATGGACGTTGTAGGAACTACATTTGATGATGTTGCCCGCAAGATGAAAGACCGATTCCAAGGGAACGGCATGCTCATTAATATGATGGATGATGCTGACGGTGCGCTACTGCATGAGCTAGACAGAATCACAAACACCAACTCTAAGGCGCGCGCAATTGTCCGAAAGGCAATAAACACACAAAAGACCAAATTCAATAAGACATCGTTTGATCGCATGGAAGATCAACTAAAGCAATCATTAGGCGTGAGGGTAAAAGAGGGTGACAAGCCCATCTATCAGGCTTTTGCAGAGAAGCGCAAAGTAACTGCCAACAAAGGATTTAAGGCGGCCTATCGGCAGGATGTAGACAAGTATCTGTCACCTAACGACAAGATGATGATTGAGGAAGTATACGACACAATCAAGATGCTCGATCGCAGAACCTACAACGACGCCAAGAAGTTAGCAGCAGCCCAAACCAAGCAAATGGGGCAGGAGGTTGGCGTTAACTTTCGTGACATGCACAGCATGATCCGATCGCTAAGGGATGGCGTTACGCGCTTCTATCGCGAAGGCTCTGGGGGTAAAGCCGCAGAGCTCAAAGAGCAGATGGGCCGGCTTCGTGAGTTTGCGAACAAGAATCCGCACTTCAAAAGCGCCATGCAGAAGTATGCAGATAACATGTCGCTCGAGAATGCCTACAAGGATGGCCTTAAGGTCTTCTCCGATGACGCTGACGATATGATCTTCAAGTTAAGCGAGCGCTCACAGGATGAGCTGAAGATGTTCAAAGAGGGCGTTTTCAAATCTGTGCGCAGGAAGCTTGCCCGTAGAGCTAAGGAATCTAATAACTCGGCCACCATATTCGATAACGTAGACGTTAAAGAACACCTTGAGCCTTTAATGTCTAAGGACGAGCTACAGAAGTTTATGAACGCCGTGGATGATGAGTTCACCATGAAGCGTCTAGAGAACATTACCATGGGCGGCAGCCCTACGGCTCGCAGAGAGATATCCGGCCCCATAGCGTCCGACATATCCAAGTCTGACGGCGTTTTTGATTACGCCCGACGCAAAGTCAGCAATGTGATGGGCAACATGGAGGAGTATGAGGTTGAGTTCGCCAAGCTCATGACAAAGCAGGGCGGCGACCTCAAGGACTTTGTCCTCTCAAATACCAATAAACTATCCAAGAGCCAAATTGGGCGCGGTCTAAACCGTGCGCGCAGTGGGCTACAAGGGTTGGCGCAAGATGCGGAGAACGCTAGTGGTCGCCTAGCCATCCCCGCCGGTATTTCCGTCGGGACAGTTGCCGGGTCTAATGCAATACAGCCGCAGCGAAATGAATTACTGGAAGCGCTTAAGCGCTATGGCGGCGGTTATCTGTCGCCAGGCCAGTGACCGTTAAAAAAGCGAGTAGTTATTGCTGCGCAAACATAACCACCCAAGAAGGTGGTTGCGTGACTTATATCCCAGCTAGGTAGGCTGTAAATAAGCCAAATAACCCAGCCAACCCCAAGCAGGTAAGCAAACAAAGTGATTTTCCGTGGCTTGGGGCGGCTAAAGGTATCGCTTCCCAGCTTTACGGTTTCAAAGGCTTGGCCCTCAATAGGATCTTTTTCTGATGGACTCATTACGCGAAATTATAGCAGGTTTGGCGGCAGCACCGCCATTTATGATACCTGGGGATGGCCCCCAACCAAAGCTTAACTTAAGCCGCTCGCTCGAAAGCATCATTATAGCGGTATTGGCGGCAGCCGCCTCAGTCTACGGCACACAAAAAGTAATAGAAACTAAGCTTGAATACATCGAAAAGCGCCTAGATCGCCAAGAGGCGCGCATAGACAAAATAGAGTACCCAAATGCCCGCATTCAGTAGGCTTTCACAAGAAAAACTATTGACCTGTCATCCCTCCCTCCAAACCCTATTTAATGAGGTGATTAAGACCTTCGATTGCACCATCATTGAGGGCCATCGGCCGAGGGAACGCCAAGAGAAGCTACTAGCGGAAGGGAAAACCAAAACACTCCGCTCGAAGCACCTAAATGACCCATCGACAGCGGTAGATGTTGTTCCTTATCCGGTGTTGTGGCCAGAGCATGCATCGCCTCAAGCCCGCCACAAAGCGCTGGCGAGGTTTTATCTGTTTGCAGGGTGGGTGCTAGCCACAGCGCACAATATGGGCATCAGCCTGCGCTGGGGCGGCGACTGGGATCAAGACAAAGATGTCTTTGATCAATCCTTTGATGATTTGGTCCACTTTGAGTTAATGACATGAAAACTATTGTATCAGTCCCCTATAAAAGC
>JAAOEI010000116.1_pt1 | contig 31395 bp, 49 predicted proteins | sample 7059261 | NCBI WGS metagenome assembly JAAOEI01 (sample SAMN14008812, study PRJNA610033) | viral metagenome | isolation source: viral particles filtered from seawater | place: China: Hangzhou Bay, Yangshan Deep Water Harbour | collected 2017-10-31 | reverse complement strand
CGCTATTGATATATCCTGTTCTTAATAATGCTTGGTTCATTGTATTATTGTTTTATTAAATGCCTCTTAGCAGTTTATTTATAGGCTGCTAAGAGTAATAAAAGAGGATTATTTCTGTTTATTTGGAAGTCCATTATCATAAACAGTACAATCAACTATTGCACCTCTACCAATAATAACATCATTAACAAAAGGTTCAATTTCAGAAAAATCTAACTGCTCAATCCCATCTTTCAAAGCATCATGAAAACGCCCTGTGTTAGCTATCCAGCAAACATCTTCTAAAACAAGTTCTTTATCACCAATAGACTTTAATCTGCCTGTCAATGTCATGGTAACAGTTCTAATTAAATAGTTTTTTCCTATCTCATAAGGATTGTTAGAAGCCACACTTGCAGCATCAATCGACACATTAAACAATTTTTGCAATTGCTTATATTCCTCAAGTTTTTCTTGAGCTTCTTTAATAGTTAAGTTTTCAATAGTCATAGTTTTTTTAATTTAAAGTTAATAAAAGTTAATAAAAGTTAATAAAAGTTAATAAGGCATACTACAGCTCCAGCTCCCGTCCCAGCTCCCGCCCTTGCTCCTGCTCTTGCTCCAGCTCCAGCTCCCGCTCCAGCTCCAGCTCCAGCTCCTGCTCCCGCTCTTGCTCCTGCTCCAGCTCTTGCTCTTGCTCCAGCTCCCGCTCCAGCTCCCGCTCTTGCTCCTGCTCCAGCTCTTGCTCTTGCTATTGATATATCCTGTTCTTAATAATGCTTGGTTCATAATTATTAATAAAAATTAATTAATTTTTTGAATTAATATTATGATAAAAGTACATTTTTCATAAGTCAACACTTTTCTAACAAAAAATTAAAGAAATTGCAGAACCAATAAATAAAATACCAGACATGATGCTTGCACCAGCTAAAACCTCTCCCAATTCAGTTGTTGAGCGCATAAATCTTGGCAAAAAATTATCGTTATCAATCCACCAACCCACCTCATAACAAAGAGCCATTAATAATCCTGTTGGAAATACTAATGCAATTAGCCATAAATTAAGATCAAAGGAAAAGTGCATGTGTAGGGCAAAAACTAAAGGTGCTGGAACTGTGATATATAAACCCCTAATTGCCATTGCTAACCTTTCATACTTCTTGCGCCATTCAATAGGACGAATACTTCCAGTTGGTGAGGCAATGATATTAAATCTACCAATTAGCTTCATAAAACTATCGTGACCCAATTGGTGATACTCTGGAATCCATTTATAACCATACACCAAGTATGGTATTAGCTCACCAAGATATGCATCTTTATTGTGCTTATAACTATTAACATCACGCCCAATCCTAAACCAAGAACCCCAGCCTGGAAGAAGGCCAAACACTAAGGAAACTACCCAAACGCCCATAAACCACCCAAAATCGACCGTAGAGAAAGAATCTTCTTTTAATAGGAAAAAGGGAATATAAAGACAAAATGTTGTTATAAGAGCCATTAAAATCCTTCTAAAGCCATGTGAGAGACTAGACATAAACTTACCCATGCCTTTTGACCAGCCGCCTCTGATTCTATTCCACAATCCCCCAGTGATTGATAATGCTATTCCTGATGCGATTAATGTTGTTGCTGTTAATATCATTTTTATTTTTTATTTAAGTTAATAACCCAAGTCTTACGACTACAAAAGAGGCCGAATAAAAAGCCTAGAATAAAATTAAAGATGGTTGCTATAATCATATTTCCCTCTCAAAAAGCTTTTCTATCATACGCTTTGCTAATTTGGTTGAGATATATCTCTTTTGCCTAAATATAGGACTACTAAGAAGTAGGTCACGCTTTTCTAAAATAATATCAATATCTTCTTTAGGTAATCTTTTAAATAACTTGGTTAAATTCATTGTAAACCTCCTTTGATTAGAAAAATTATTATTAGTAAAAAAGTAAAAAAAATTAAATGAATATATGGGTTAATCCTCATAACTTCCTATTTTGTTTATAATTTCTTTTATATCTTCAACCTTAACGCTATTATGATTTTCAATAGCCTTACGAGTAGATATGCCATTCTTCGCATTCTCAATGGCTATCCTTAAATTCTTATCCTTCTCAAGCTCAACAACTTTTTTTCTTCTTCTTGTAAATAAATCAGCTAAATCAGCAACAGCTGGCCTTCCCCCATATCCATATTTTTTATTATACTCTTCAGACTTAAGTGAAAATAACTGATTGAAACCATAAACAATCTCATCATCATTAAATTTATCCTGAATAAAAGGGTACATAAATTTAGCATATTTAGTAATATCATCATCGCTATACTTAAGATTGAAATTGAAGTTCATATCCAACAACTTCTTTTTAAATAGATTTTGATCTAACATGATAAATCCACCTCCAAAAACTTTGAATAATCACCATAACTACCAGAAGAAGGGATAATCTCATCATCCTCATCAAGAAACCTCTCCTGATTTAAAAAGGTTGTTGCCGCACAAGTTAAAGTATCATTCTTTTTACATCGCTCCAAATACCTACTTAAACCACCAAGAATAACATCATGACTATTCCCATTCTTTACAGCTTTCTCATAAGCTTTCAAAGCAGGCTTTTTAGATCCTTTAGGAGTGCATTTTTTATCTTTTGTCTGAATCGGCTTATAACTCTGCCAAAATTTTTCGAAGTATATATCTATATTATCACTTACACTTACATTACCATTTACATTAACACTTACATTTACAGCTTCGTTTGCTTCACTTTGCTTCGAATTTGAAGCATTTGCTTCGTTTGCTTCACTTTGCTTCGAATTTAACTGTCTGCTTTCGCCGCTTTTTAAGCCTCCACTTCTTCCTGCTTCTTGTCTTTTTTTCTTAATTTCTTGCCATTTATTCTCATCTCTTTGAAATTGATTTATAAATGGAGAAATGGCCATCTCTAGCCCAAAATCTATATCTTCAGGGACTTCTTTTGTATTTTGAAATTGATAGATAATTTTGATAAACTTTCCAGCCTGCTCATCTGTCATTTTATTTAAAATGTTTAGACTGTCTAAATGTAGAACGAACGATTTTTTCATAAGATACCTCAATATATTTTCTGATTTATATTCCAACAACAAGGCAGGGGCAGTGTTGGTCTACCCCCTAAACTTAAAGTGAAGCTAAGTTTCCTAGAGGATAAAACCTGTCAAGTAAAAAATATATCTTTTTTTGGAAAAGTGTGTGAAAATGAAACAGATTATTTGAACAATAATCTTGCGGGCAATAAAAAAGCCCCATCCCTGAAATTATACAAAACAGGAATGAGGCCATCAATTCAAATAGGAGTAACCTACTTGAAATATATTACTTATAAAGTATTTTTAAGCAAGTTAAAAGTGCGAAAATCCTTAATAATTTCTCTATAATATTCAGGCTCATTCTTTATGCCTTGCTTGAGGTCTCTTATTGATAAAGTATCAGTATTATAACCCCTTAATAAGGTTGAGTATACGTCCCTTTTATTTTTATAAAATTTACGCTTCTCTTCAGAAGTTTTCATTCCAAACTTTAAAAAGGCAATAAATTCTTCATCAGTAATATTTGCTAATTTATTTACTTTCATCATCCCCCTTTTCTACTTCTTCCATCTCTAGAGCATCAAAAGCATCGTCTAGAGCCTCTTTAAGACAAGGGGCTTCATGAAAAGCTTTAACTGCTTTATCAATACTTTCTTCTTTTATTTGAAGTTCTTTTTTGTTTTTATTTTCCATTTTATTTTATTATTTGAATTGATATTAAATTAACCAACATTACAGATTTCATTGACAAGAAGCTTACCCTCTTCAACATAATCACCAATCTGCTGATTAGTTGTTTGTATATCAATAGCCTCTGTAATATCGTGAATCCATAGTTTTATATCCGAAAGATTATAAAATCTAGCAAATTCGAATTCTGAACTATTTTCTAACTCCTCTTTAAAGTCCTCAAACTCCTCTGCCGCATCCCAACTGATGGAATCCAAGATATAATATTTATTAATATATTCCTGCTTAAGATTTTCATAAGTAGAAATATTTAATTGATTAGTGCACTGTTTCATTTCTATACTCCATTAATAGTTGATCAAATTGTTGATAAGTTAAGGTTTTACCTAATTCCTTTAAACATAATTTAATAAGAATCACATGACGGTCAATCCTTAACTTTTTATTTTTCTTAAGAGCCCTAAGAACAACTTTAGCCTCTTTTCTTAAAAACTGCTCCCGATCCCTTCTGACAATTTCTTCATGAAGAGACTCTAATTCTTGTATATTATACACCCCACACCTCCTTTAATTGATTAATATAGAACTCACGATCCTTTTTATACAAAATGTAGTCCTCAATAAAATAATTAAGACCCTCATCATCTAAATCAATTATAGACTCAGGTACAATTCTACCAAGTTGGCCAGTATTAATAAAAGAATGTTTTACAACCTCCATCTGCTTCTTAGCATCCATAATATACATGATACTATCAGCAATAAAATCTTGAAATTGTGACATAATTACTCCGTTTTTGAATTGATATTTAATTGTATCTTTATGATACATAATAAATTATGACACATAAAACATGCTTTGTCAAGCTTTTTATATAAAATAGTATATAAAAATATAGAAGTGTATCATAATTGAACATTAATTATTATATATATGATTAATGATATTATCGAATAGCATATAAAAAATAATTGACATTTTTAAGATTGCATGAGATAATGTATTTATATTAAATATAATATATAATATATATGACTATTAATTCTTTATTAAAGCAATTTAATATTAAAAAGTCTGACTTTGGTAAGGAGTTGGGGTATACTACATATGCGGGAACCTATAAGGCATTAAACAACCCTAAGCAACAGCCGCAGATTCTGGCATATCTTGAGAAAAAGATATTGAAAGAAAGGGGGATTGATATTGGGGATATTATTGAAACAATAACTAAGAAAGAAAATGTCACAAAGTAAAGAGTTAGTTCTAAAAATAGCAAATGACTTTGAATCTAAATTTAACAAGATCCCTAGTAGCATTTCTTTTACTCATGTTAAATGGCTGTTTGATTCGGTAGATAAGTATTTGCCTCTTCGATTGGCAAAGCAGGAGGAAGAAATAACATTAAAAACGATGGATTATTTAGAGGAAGAAAGGGGTTTTAATCTTAAAGTTTAGATAAGTTCAAGGTTTAATATTATATACTTTGATATATACTTTTTTCCTATATAAAAAAGAATCAATTAATTTGAGACTTGATATTTTCAGGAGAAAGTATCTTATGGATCTGCCAATACATCAGATCTAGCTTAAATTTTTTATTTATATAGAATACAGACTCTCTGCGAGAAGATACAATTTCATCTTTCATTAATTGCACAAAGAAAGAAATTATCTGTTTTTCTATATCTTTAGTAACAGGTTTTGATTTTTTAGGTGGCATAAGAAAAGGATCGGTGGATTCCATCTTTTTTCTCATTTCACGATTAAATTTATTAGAGCAGTGTAAGCACTCAAGAAGAGGAATTGTCATTTCTTTATTGCAGGAAATGCAATTATATATAACTTTTCTAATGTGTTTTTTGATTACATAAGTTTTTGTAGCCATCTTCCAATACAAATTAATTTATATTGGAAGATAATTTAAGCATTAAGAATAATATAAGGGAATATTTTTTATTAAAAATGTAGCATTTTGAGACAAACCACAAATCCCACAATATCAATTCAATTCAAATAAAAATGAAAAAATTAATAATTCTACTGTCTTTACTATTTTCTGGCAAAGCTTACGCATCCCCATATATTGCTATAGAGATGCAAGATAATAACCTAAATTACAAATCACCTTCCAATTTCTCTTTCCATATCGACCCCAATAAATTTTACCAGAAAGAAATGCGCAATCCATCAATACATCTTGGATATGAAGTTAGCGATCTATTATCTATGGAGGTTGGAATTGTTAAAGGTGAAGAAAGGAAAGATAACAATAACACAGGCCTCGTTTACACAAGCGGCCCGTTAAACGGTCAAAGCCTAAAAACCTCTTCTGAGATTAAAGCTCTATTAATATCTTTTGATAGTATATACAGCTACCAAGTACCGGAGACAAATTTTATCCCTTTTGGGATCTTGGGTGTAACTTATGCTGATTTCTCATTTAAGGAATCGTTTAATGACGGCTCTACTTATTCAGATGATGAGCAAGGACTGGGTATTAACCTAGGATTTGGTTTGGCTTACAAGTTTAATCAACATTTTTCCCTAAGACTAAAAGCTAAATATACACTCTTAAACGACATTAAACCTACTTCAATTAATGGAGTTGGAGAAGTTAAAGATGTTGTAAGATTTGGTGCTGGGTTTAAAGTAACCTTCTAATCTATCTTGACATCAAAATATATAATGTAAGAATGAATCGAGTTAATTAACTACTTGATTCATTCTTATGACACTAGAATTAGATGGCAGGCCTCCAATATATGAATCTCCTGATGAGATGGAGGTGGCAATCAAAGAATATTTCACAAAAGAATCTAAATACAGCCTAGGCAATCTAGCCATTCATTTAGGCATGACGCCTCGTTCATTCAGAAATTACGAGAAAAAAGACAAGTTTAAAGAGTTAGTTGAGCATGCTAAAGGAAGAATAGAGGCATATTATGAGCATGAGGCTCTACATGGTGGCCTTGATAAAACAATGACTATATTTAATCTTAAGGCTAACTTTGGCTGGAGAGATAAAGATGAAGAAAATAAAGGTAATACAATAATTATCCAAGACAAAGGCAAGGAGGTAGTAAATGCCAATTAAGAATGGTCGCAAATCTCTTACATCAATTATGCATTCAGTATCAAATCTAAATCCAAAAAGAAATGAGCAAAAAGAAAACAAATAAAACACCTATTATTAAAACAGAAGCCCCAAAAGAATCATCCTTTGTAAAAACAGTAAAAGAATCTTGTTTGAAAGAAAGAATATCCCCAACAACAATAGAAACATTGCTTGGTCAATCTGACAAAGAGGTGATATTTAAGTCACTAGTAAGTCAAGCGTCCACTATTATCCCATTTCTAAGTAGAGAGGAGCAAGTTAAAATTTTTAAAGATTTAATTAAAATTAGTGAGGTGATCTAATGGCATTTACAAGTTTTCCTATCGAAACAAAGAAGTTTACCGAACTTGTTGAAACTACATCAATTGATGGAACCGAACAGCTAGCTGTTGTTGACGGCGGAGTTAGCAATAGAGTTACAGTTGACAACTTACTAGATCCATTTAAAGCTGACAATGTAGTAATTGTTAAACAAGAAAGTGATTTTGGAACTGCTGTTGGGGGGGTTATTGAGTTACAAGATAATACTATCTATGAAATAGGCGTTTCCCAAATAGTCATGACTAATAGACTGTCCTTCACAACTCCATTAGGTAAAGTGATGGTAAGGGGTGGTAATATTGCAATAGCTGAATTAATATATTTAGGAACTGACACCTTTATTACAGCCTCCAATTACCAGACTATTGAATTTAGAAATTGTTCTATCACAGGCGCTACAGGCACGGCAACCTTACACGATTTAACAGGATTAGGTAAGTTGGTTAGAAGTGAAGTCTATTATAGAAATTTTACAGTGACCAATTTTGCACAAGCTGGTACAATACGGAACTCACTTTTGTTGAACTTAAGTAATTTTTATGCTTTTCAATGCGCTGGGTGGGTAGTTGATGATTGCTTTTTATTTACCGCCAATATATGTGGTTTCCAGAGCTTTGGCCCAACTAACAAACCTATATTGGATTTTAGAACGAATCTAGACCAGGCAAACATTAGTATTTGCTCTTTTGTTCCTTATAGAGGTGATAGTGCAATCAGCATCAGCCCTGCCATAACCCCAACATCAGGGGTATCAATAGGGCCTGGTGTTCCTTATCAAGGATTTACTTTTGTTGCTATTGCATCTTTTAGTGATGCGGGCGGAGGTAATACTAGGGTTAATCTAACAAGCCCACCATATAACAACCCTTTTGCTAATGGTGAGTTAGTTAACATATTAGATTCTAGCAATTATGGAGGGTTTCACGCTGTATCAAATGTAACAAATACAACCTTTGATATTCCTGTTGCATTTACAACAGATGATGCTAATCCTAACAGTAGTTTGGCGCTATTGATTAGCGGCGGTACAGCCAATACAATACCTTTCTTTACTCCCGGTGTGTCCGGATCTATAACTGCCATAGCAGATAATGGATCAGGAAATGCTAGGTTTACTTCTGCTGCACACGGCAGAAGTAATGGAGAAGCTCTATTTATAGATGAGACGCAAGATTATAATGGTGGTGGATATGTGATAGTCATAGATGTTAATAATTTTGATCTTCTTGATCCATTTGGTCAACCAGTTCCCTTCGTAGGTATAGAATCTAGCGGAACTTGGGACACTTCAAGTTTGGATCAAACTAATAATGTAGTAACTACTGCAAATACAGGCGGCATAATACCAGATTCCCAAACATTGGGCAACACCATATTAACTAGCACTGTTGCATTTGCATCAACAACAACTCTAACCAGAGTCTCGACAGGAACATGGTTTTCTGATGAGGCAGAAAGATTTAAAGTAACCTCTGATGGACGCTTAATTTATATAGGAAGGACAACTGCAACAGTTTCCATTTCAGCTAAGGCGGTTGCTCAGAAACAAGGCGGATCAACATCAACAGCCTTCATGAACATAATGGAAAAAAGAATGGGAGCGGGATCATTTACTGAGATCGCAAATCACCCATCAAGTCAAACGTTAATCACCTCCTCTGATTCTGCGCAATTAACAATTGCAGCTATTGTGGACAAAGTTAATCCTGGTGATGAATTTGGAATTGGTGTAGCTTCTGACACATCTTTTACAATGGATATATTCTCAATTGACTTCAACATAAAAAAATAATGAAAGCACTAATAGAACAATATTTATCAGATCAAGGAATTAAGCCCGAACCTTTTAAGGTTCAGTTCTTAAGATATACTGAAAAGTTATATACAGATGACGAAGGTAATTGCTGCCTTGAGTTTCCTAAATGGTCTTTTCCTTGTCCTAAGCCGACTTTTACATCGCAAGAAATAGAGGATTGCTATAAGGTGGAGATGGTAGAGTCGATAATTGATGGCATCAACAATAAGCTATCTGGACAAGAGGCTACTGATAAAATTGATGAACTAGAAGCTTTAACTGATTTAGAAGATATAAAGAACTTCACATACTAAATGGAAGTAAAAATCGACATCCCCCATAACTGGGAGCGTAGAGATTATCAGAAGCCTTTATGGAATTCTCTACACAATGGCTGTAAAAGAGCTGTATATGTTTGGCATAGAAGGGCAGGTAAGGATCTGTTTGGACTTAATTGGTTAATATACAGTGCGGTCATGAAGATACCTGGTACATATTGGCATGTCTTCCCCACATATAACCAAGGCAAAAAAGCAATTTGGCAAGAATCAGACATCACTGGCCGTAAATATCTTGACTACATTCCTAAGCAATTAATTGAGAGTAAGAACGATCAAGAAATGCGCATTAAATTTGTCAACGGCTCTGTCTATCAGATAGTTGGTTCTGACAATGTAGACGCTTTACGTGGAGCTGGAATAAAAGGGGTTATATTCTCTGAATATGCCGAGCAACGCCCTACTGCTTGGGAGGTTATACAGCCCATGATCATGGCTACTAATGGTTGGGCTATATTTAATTTTACTCCAAAAGGGCAGAATCATGCTTACGATCTCTATAATATGGCACAACACGACCCAGAATGGCATGCAGAAATATTAACCGCTGACGATACTAAGCCACAAGTATTTACACAGGATCAATTAGACCAGATCAAGAGAGAGTATGAAGCAAGAGGGAAAACATTAGACCTATATAATCAGGAATATTATTGTTCATTCAATAATGCTATTGAAGGGGCTTATTATTCAGAACACCTTAATAAAGCAGAAAAAGGAGGTAGGATCACAAAAGTACTACCTGAATCTAATCTACTAGTGGACACCTGGTGGGATCTTGGGGTCAATGATACTACCTGTATTTGGTTTACTCAATCTATCGGAAATGAGATAAGAGTTATCGATTATCATGAAGAGAATGGTAAGGGTTTGGATCACTATATCAAGATAATAAAAGAAAAACCTTATATATACAAGAGTCACAATGCTCCACATGATATAAAGGTAAGAGAATTTACTAGCGGTAAAAGTAGGTACGATATAGCCTGGGATTTAGGTATTCAATTTGATGTAGTTCCAAACATACCGGTTGCTGACGGTATCAATGCCACAAGAGCAATATTCCATAAATGTATATTTGACGAAGAGAAGTGTAAAAAAGGACTAATAGCCTTAAGAAACTATAAGAAAGCTTTTGACGAAATAAGAAATACCTTTAAAGATAAACCTCTTCATGATTGGGCGAGTAATGGCGCAGACGCATTTAGATATTTTGCTGTTGGTTATGATGAGCGCAACTATCTTGACAGTAAAAGCGAGGCAGAGTATGCTGTTGTTAATTACTAACCTTAATATATTTTAATATGGGAAGTTCATCAAGCCATATACCGGAGATACCCACGTTTGGAATTGGGGAAACCGCTAAGAAAAAAGTAGGCATAACCCCAGAGGGGGCTATCGGAGCCTTCGTAGGCCCCTTAGGATTTGTGGCTGGACAGGAAGTTGGAAAAAGAAGAAAAGAGAGACAGCAAAAAAAGGAGCAGAAACTTGTACAAGCCTTAACTGGAGAAGCTCGAGCCACAGAGCAGAGAGCAGAAGCAATAAAAACAGCAGCCGAAGAGTCAGTTAGGGCTCAACAAGAGAGAGCTAGAAGAAGAACTGTCTTTGCTGGAGAAGGTGTAAGGGAGAGTTTATTTAGAAGAGTGTTATCGGGCGGCCCTTCTAGAAGGGCTTTACTTGGTGGTTAATTCAATAGATTATAATGTCAAGAGCAAAAGAACTGCTAAGAAAGGCAGAGACTCTAAAATCAAAAAGAGCTAACTTTGAGACTGAGTGGCAGAATGTTGCTGATATATTCAGGCCAATTAAAGCGGATATAACTGTATCTAGAACCCCCGGGGACAAGACTCACATCAAGAGGCTTTATGAGTCCTTTCCCATTGTGGCTGTTAGCACTCTTAAGTCAATAGTAATAGGGGTATTCTTTAACAGATCAATAAAGCCAATTAAAATTACCTCACCTGATGAAGAGATAAATGAAGATAAAGAGGTTTCTAAATGGCTAAGTAAATTTACAGACATGATGCTAGGTAAGATGTTTGATCCTAGATCTGGATTTGAAAGAGCGTTTTCAGAGGCTGTGTCTGATGATATTGCTTTTGGAACCATGTCTACTTTTGCTGAGAAGTCAGATAAATTCATACTTAAATACCACACCTTAAATATTAAGGATTTCTTAATTGCCGAATCAAGAGATGGAGATGTTGATTATGTTGTTATAAGGTCTAAGAAAACCGCAAGGCAGATCATCCAAGAGTGGGGTGAAGGAAGAGGTAATATTAGTCAAAGTATTATAAAGGCTGGTGAAAAAGATCCATTCAAAGAATTTGATATCCAATTACACATATTCCCAAGAGAGGAGCGGGACAAGGGTAAGATAGACTTATTAAATAAACCAATCTCCGGTATATGGCTTGATGAAACCAATGGCGAGATTATTCAAGAAATAGGTTGGGATGTAATGCCAGTTGCTGTAGGAAGAAGTGAAAAATCCTCAAATGAAGTTTATGGAACCTCCAGGGGAATGATGGCTTTAGCTGATGCAAGACAACTAAATCAAATGTCAAAAGATTCAAATCTTGCAAGGGAGTTAGCATTAAGACCTCCTTTAGCTATTAATGCTAACTTTAACAAAAGAATTAATCTTTCACCAACCGCCCTAAACTACCCCGATCAGAAAACATTAGCTTCTGGAAGGCCGGCGGTTGAGCAGATGATTACTGTTGGTAATATTGGTGCTGTAGATACAGAAATAGCTAGAAAAGAAAATAATATACGCGAAACGTTCTTCTTAGATAAATTAAAGATATTCGACAACCCAAACGCCACCGCAACTCAAGTATTAGAACTTAGAGCTGAATCTTTTAGGATTATGGGTGATTTTATTCTTTCTCTCATTGATTATATGGATCAATTATTAAATACTACTTTTGATATCCTATTTAGAGAGATTTATGATATTAATAATGACTTTGCATTATTGCCTAACAAACTTTTCCAAGAACAGCTTCCTGAATTACTGAAAATAAATCCGGATTTAAAAGTTAACTATATAAATCCTATTACACAGTCTCAGCAGTTAACAGAATCAACCACAATAGATAAGTTTATTGCAGATGTAGCTAATGCTGCACAATTGAATCCCGAAGCTCTAGACTTGGTTAATTTAGACGAAGCGATAAGGAGAAAAAGGCAGATATTAAATATAGATCCTGATATTATGAGGCCTAGAGTGAAAGTCCAAGAAATAAGATTAGGGAGACAGCAGCAAATTGCTCAGGAGCAGCAAGCTCAAGAAGCAGAAAGGGTTGTTTCTGGTCTAGCTTCCGCTAAACAGGCAGAGCTTATATAAAAAACAATCATTATAAATGATTTATTCAAAAGAAGAGTTAGAAGGTATTTATAGACAATTATTTGAAAGCGAGAATGGTAAGATAATTCTGAATGATTTACAGAATGTTCTTATTAGAAGAACCCCATTCTTTGCTGAAGATATTACCACCGATGCTTTGCTTCGTGATGGAGCAAGACATCTACTTAACTATATTCATTATCAGTTAGGTAAAGATTAAATTACTAACAAAACTTAAACAACATGACTGAACAAGTAACTGAAGCGGTAGAAAATACCCAAACAATTGACGCTATTGAAAATTCTTCAAATGAAGAACGAGTAGCAACTTTAGCTGTTGATCAACAAGAAGCTCCTTCACAAGAAAACTGGATCAATCAACTAACAGATAACGATCTTAAATCAAGTAAATCACTAGCTAATTTCAAAGATATTGACGGCTTAGCAAAAAGCTACATTAATCTAGAGAAGAAGTTGGGAGCTCCTAGAGAGGATGTTGAGTATAAAGCAGAGGATTATACATTTGAATTACCAGAAGACTACACTGCTAATGACGATATACTTAATCCTGTAAAAGATAAAGCTATTGAGCTTGGCATTAAACCAGAAGCTTTTAAGGAGTTGGTGCAAACTTTTACTGGCAAAGAAAGTGAAGTCTTAGGTCAGTTAGAACAGGATAAACAAGAGCAAACCGCTAAAATACAAGAGTCTTTAAAGAAGGAATGGGGTAATAAATACGAAGAACGCCTTGAAAATGCTGATAAGATTTGGCAACAATTTACCTCTGCTGAAGATGATAAAGTCTTAGAGACTTTGCAACCAGATGCTAAATTAGCTATTGCGAAATTAATGGACAATATAGGTCAAAAGATAACTTCCCCTTCCATTGGTAAGCAAGAAGGTGCAACTCTATTGACAAGAGAAGAAGCAAATAATAAGATACAAGCTATCTACAAGGATAAGGATCACCCTTTCCATAGAGGTGAGCCATCTGCGGTTGCGGAGATATTCGAATTGCAGAAAGCCCGAGTAGGAGAAGTATAGAAGATTGTCCACATAAGTAGAGGGTAGCTCCAAGAGTCCTTGAAAATCTGATGGGTAGCAATTGAACCGATGGCATTAGCCATTTTTTTAAGTGTTATTTATTAATTTTTTTAAGGAAAATAAAATGAGCTTTCAACATGATATATTGGCAGCTACCCAAGCTTTCAATGAAAACTTACATAAATTAGCGCAGCAATCAGTCTCTAAACTTGCTGATACTGTGCGTCAAGAAAATATGACTACTAAGTCAGAATTTTTTGACAGAATCGGTGGCATTAGAATGCTACCAAGAACTTCACGTCACCAAGACACTGCATTCACTCCATTACCTTTCTCTCGTAGAAGAGTAGACATTTTGGATTATGAAGTTGGTGATATCATTGACGAAAACGAAGACGTAAGAAAGTCTTTAGTTAATCCTCAATCTGCAACTCTAATGAGATTCAATGAAGCAGGAAACATTAACATGGATAAAACCATTGTTGATGCTTTACTAGGTAATGCTACCGCTGCTGATTCTGAATTCACTATTACCAATGTTGCTCTTCCAGGAAGTCAAGCTATCGTTGATGGCGGGACAAACCTTCCTCTTGATAAAATCAAGAATGGTTTAGAAATCCTTGGTCAGAATGATGTTGATTTAGCAGTTGATAGACCATATATGGCTATCACTTGGAGTCAATATAGATCATTACTAGAAGATAATGAGTTCATCAATAGAGACTTTAAATTATCTTCAGGTGAAAAACTAGGCGTTGCTTCTGTTAGTGAAATCTTGGGTGTTGATATTCGTATCGTATCTCAAGAAGTTCTACCTAAAGCTGGTAATATCAGATCAGTTGTTCTTTACACAAAATCTGCAAACATACTAGGACTTAACAATAAAATGTCTGCTAAAGTTCTTGAAGATCCTACAAAAGGTGGATCTCTAAGAGTGATCGGCAAACAAAACATTGGTTCTGTCCGTATGGAAGAAGAAAGAGTTGTTAAGATCGATTGTGACGAAACAGCCGTTTAATATTAATTATTTAAAGGAGACTAACTATGGCAGTAGTAGATAAAGCAGGAAGTGTTAATAACTTATCAAGCATTGACACTCCAAACACTAAAGTAGCACAAAATGTTACTGATGGTGGTAAATTAAGATTCGTTCGTGACACTGTTGAAATTGCAGCAGCTGATGACGATGGATCTAAATATCGTTTAGCTCGTATTCCAGCTAATGCGGTTATCAAATCAATCACAATCGCTTGTGACGCCATCACTGGTGGTACTGATTTTGATTTAGGTTTCTATGACATCCCAGAAGTTAATTCTGGTGCAGTTATAGTAGCTGATGCTCTTATGGATGGTCAAACTCTTGCATCTGCAAGTAGAACTATCGACGGAACTTCAAACGTTGGTATTGCTGATCTTCATAAGAAGGCATGGGAAATTGCAGCCCTAACAACAGCTCCAAGTAAACTATTTGATGTAGTTTTAACTGGAAATACTGTTGGAACAGCAACAGGAACCGTTACTCTAACTTTAGAGTATAGTTTAGACTAATAGGTCTGTGGAAGGGGTGTTAATTGCACCCCTTCTTTAATTTTATTTAGAGGATTTTATGGTATCAAAGACCTCTATCTGTAACAAAACATTACGAAAGTTAGGCGCAAAGCCAGTAATTAATGTTGACACAGATACATCAAGACAAGCAACATTATGTAAATCAGCTTACGATGACGTTTTGGATGAAGTGCTAAGAGAGCATAATTGGAATTTTGCAGTTACCAGGCAAGCTTTAAATAAAGATGCTTCCGGATCTCCATTGTATGAATTTAGTAATAGATTTATTTTACCTACATTACCTAAGTTTATTAAGTTAATCTCCATAGAGAATAATCCCGACTATAGGTTAGAATCAGGGTTTATCCTAGCAAACGCAGAGGAATTGAATATTAGATATGTTGCTAGGATAACAGATACTAATAGGTATGACTCTATGTTTATAGAAGTCTTATCTGCAAGGTTAGCGGCAGAGATAGCATTTGCGCTAACCAGCGATGCAACAGGGAAAACTTTAACTCAAAAGATGCAACAAGAGTATCTATTAGCATTGTCAAGAGCTAGGGATATTGATTTTCAGGAGGATAATCAAAAAGCAATAACGAATAGCCAATGGAATGATTCACGATTTGTAGCTTTCGATAGAAGCGTTAACGATTTTTCTCCAATACCTGAAAATGCCTAGATCATCGAAATTACAAACAAATTTTACAGCAGGTGAATTAAGTGATAATGTAGATGCGAGGACTAATTTCGAACGTTATTTTAATGGATCTTCTATCTTGGAGAATTTTGTTATATTTCCCCAAGGGCCCATCTTTAAGAGAAAAGGATTTAGATTTATTGCAGAAACTAAAGACAGTGCCAAGAAGTCAAGAGTAATAGAGTTTGAATTTAGCTCATTACAAACCTATGCCATAGAGATGGGAGAGGGTTACTTTAGATTCTTTAGCCAACAAGCTAGAGTATTAGAGGACTCAGTCATTATTACAGGAGCCACTCAGGCTAATCCGGTAGTAATCACCGCAACAGCACATGGGTATAGCAATGGTGACTTAGTAGTTATACAGGATGTGGTTGGTATGATTGAAATCAACAATAGAGAATTCATTGTTGCAAATCAGACAGCAAATACCTTTGAATTACAAGGAATAGATGGAACTAGTTTTGATGCTTATGTAAGCGGTGGAACAGTTAGTAAAGTACATGAGATAAGTAATCCATACTTAGAAGAAGAGTTATTTGATGTTAAGTTTGTACAAGATAGTGACATAATCTACTTTATACATCCTCTACACCCTATCCAAAAACTGATAAGGCTAGCTAGCAATGAGTTCATCTTGGAAGAGGTTGAGTTAGTAAAAGGGCCCTATATAGAAGAAAATATAATATCTTTAGATGTCCTAACTTTAACAGGAGGCGCGCCCTGGACAGAAGGCTCAACTCTAACTTTAACTGCCAGTGGAGGCTTCACACCCTTTACTTTGGACCATGTTGGTGGGTTGTGGAAATTGACATCCGGTAGTGATATTGCTCATGTTAAAGTTACTGGCTTTACAAGCTCAACCGTTGTTACTGTGGAAGCTAAAAATGATGTTCCTGTATCATTACAAGGAGTTGGTGTTTCAACATGGAGTGAGGGAGAATTTAGTAACGCTAGAAGCTACCCTAGTGCTGTTTCATTTCATGAACAGAGGTTGGTATTAGCTGGCTCATTAAACTCTCCACAGAGAATTTGGTTCAGCAAGTCTAATGCTGATTATGAGAATTTCGAGGCTGGCACTGACCCAGATGATCCATTTAATGTGAAGATTGCTGCTCAAAAAGGGGATCCTATTAGGTGGCTTTTTTCTGATAACGTTCTATTTGTTGGAACTGCTACAGGTATATTCAGGGTTTCTAGCTCAAGAAATGGTGCTGCTGTTGCTATTGATGATATTGATGTAAAATTACACATAGCACATGGATCATCTTCAATCCAACCTGAGTTAGTTGGCGAGTTCCCTTTTTATATCCAGAAAGGATTAAAAAAGGTTAGAGCAGTTAGTTTTAGTATAGGTCAAGATAAATATGCAGCTAAAGACATAACTATTGATTCTGACCAGATAGCTGGCACAGGCTTTATGCAAATTGATTACCAGCAAAACCCTATATCCTCAATGCTAGGGATAAGAAAAGATGGTGAAATGGCTATTGTAACCTCCGAGACAGATCAAGATGTCTTAGCGTGGTCAAGAATTATTACACAGGGTAACTTTGAATCAGTAGCAGTTGTGACTAACAATGATGATCAAGATGATGTTTATGCTATAATCAACAGGAATATAAACGGAGTTACAAAAAGATTTATTGAGGTTCAAGAACCTAATTTTGAAGTTGATGACGTTAATGCATTCTATGTTGACTCAGGATTAACCTATAACGGAATACAATTTACAAATTTAACTTTCTCTTCTGCGACTGGTTCATTTTCTTTAATTACAGAAGATGGATTTATGTTAATTACAGAAGATAACTTTGCTTTAATAACAGAAGAAGAAGAGGTGACTTTTGTGTCTGACGCTCCTGTTTTTACACCGGATGATGTTGGAAAAGAGATTCATGAAATCGATGGTAATGGTGGAAAAGGAAGGGCGTTGATAGTTTCGTTTACAAGCTCAACAGAGGTTGTTGTTGATGTGATAGAGCAATTTTCTGGTTCTAGTTTAGAAAGTGGTAAATGGGCTATAGCTATTAAAACAATTGTTGGATTGGATCATCTGGCAAATCAAGATGTCTATATATTATCAGATGGTGCAACTGAAGCTTCCCAGGAAAAAGTTAAGACTGTTGACAGCAATGGCTCAGTTAGTATAAATGATGCTGGAAGTATTATACATGTTGGACTTGGGTACAACCCTAGACAACGCAATATGCCAATGGAGGTAAGCGCCCTATCTAATCTAATAGGATCCTCGCAAGGTAAGGAAAAGAGGATAGATCGAGCAATAATTAGATTTAAAGATACTAGGGGTGGCCAGATAATAAGTGATGACGAGAATATTCCAATCTTAGCCAGAGATCTTGATGATAATATGAATGAAACAACACCGCTATTTAGTGGTGATTTAGATGTGGATATAGCCAGTGATTGGGATAAATTGGGGTATGTAACTATTACTCAGACTGAACCTCAGCCAATGATGGTAAAGAGTATAACCTATAAAGTAACAGTTAATGATAAGTAAAGACTTTGATATTGCACATATTGATATAATTAATACTAAGATTAACTATAAAGATCTTAATATTTTGAAGGCTGAAACTTACCCAAGTTATGATCTTGGTGATCAAGCAAAGACATACATAGCTGATGATAGAGTAATCTTTGCTTGCGGTATTAAGATTATTAGAAAGGGGGTTGGGCATTGCTGGGTAGTACCAAGTATTTATGTGGATGATTACGCTAGGAGCTTCTATAAAGAAATTAAAAACCTCTTAGACACTTATTCCTCAACAATGAAATTACACCGCATTCAAACAACAATTCAAGACCCTTTTGTTAATTGGATTGAGAGCTTAGGATTTAAAAGAGAGTCTATTCTTAAACAGATAACTTCTGATAAAGAAGACGAATATATGTATGTTAAATTTTATTAAATTATGGCAACAGGAGCAATAATTGCAGGAACAGCATTAGCAACGGGAGGTCAAGTATTCCAAGGAATTCAGGCCAAAAAACAAGCTAAAAAACAGGCTAATTTATTGAGGCAGAGAGCAGCTTTAGAAAAAGAAGCTGCTGAATTTGATGCTTTACAACAAGAAAGAGCTTTCGAGAAGCTTATGGGTAGGCAGAGGTTAGCGTTTGCTGCTAGTGGCGTTGAGCTTGCAGGATCCCCGTTATTACTACTTGAGGAGACTTTAAGGGACAAGCAAGAGACAATAGATAATATTAGAAGAGCTGGTGAAGCTAGAGTCGGGGCTTTAACAGCTCAGGCTAAGGAAGTGAAGAGAGCTGGTAGAAATGCTTTAATCGGTAGCATCATGGGTGCCACTGGAACAGCTTTAAAAGGCGCTGCAAGATTTAAACAAACAGGAGGAGCTAATGGTTAATATTCCAACAAGTCCAGGCGTAAGGGCAAGGCCTACAACTCAAGTTGCCGGAGCGGCCCCGGTGGGTGAGCAGATATTGCCACGTGCGGTCTCAGGATTAGGGTCTGATATTGCTCAAGTTGGTTTTGAATTACAACAACAAGCCCAAAGGGAAAAGGATGTGTTCGACACCAGTCAAATGATAGACTTTAAAAACAGGCTTAGAAGGTTTGATAATGCGCAGAAAGTGAAGTTGGCAGAATTACCTGCGGATGAGGGTGTGATTAATAATGAAAAAAATAGGATTCTTGAAGAAAGAAAGTCCTTTGTGGAGGATTTAACTGGCAACTTTGAAGGTAATAATAGATTGATTAGATTAGCAAATCAGCAAAGCGATACTAGCTCCGTTGATTTAGAGTTTAATTTAGACAGAGATCTATCCAGAAAGAAACAAGAGTTTGGAAGAAATAAAATATTTGAATCTATCTCTGACCTAAAATCTCAATCAGAGGTAGCAGCTACAGATCAGGAATTTATGCAGATTAGCAATGATTTAGCAGAAGTTTTACAGGTTGGACTAGGAAGTGGCCTAATAGATCAGGGTGATATAGAGAGGCAAGAGAAGATCTTTAAAGACCTAAGAAAAGAAAGGCAACAAGAATTAACAAACGCGCAGACCTTTTCAGATGTTATTGATGGAGCTGTATTGTTGGATTCTACAAGCGGTGAGGATAAAAAACTTGTAGATGAAAGCTTTAATAAGCTTGTTACTCAAGTTGAAGACCCGGAAGAGTTTGCAGAGCAAATCTCAGTGACGACAGGTATTATACCCTCTCAAGCAAAACAGTTTTGGTCGAGTAAGTTATTTGCAGGAAGCCCAATCCAGAAAGTTCAGTCAGCTGAAACAATTGGAGCACTAATTGAAGAAAATCCTAACCTAGAAAGACAGTTTAATTCGCAAGAGAAAGCTTTAGCTAAAGCTATCAGTGATAGACAAGCTCTAGGATTACCCGCTGATCAAACTGTAAAATTTGCCCAAGAGGAGATAAAGCAGAATAAGTCTCAAGAAAGAGTTATTAGAGAGGGTCAATTTAATTTACAATTTGGAAAAGCAGAAACCTCTAAAAAGGCTATTGAGCAAATTCAAGAACTCAATGAAGAGTTTAAAGATGAATCAGGAATTATATTTGAGGCTGAAGTTCCTGTGCAGATGGGTCTTGATACAAGAAGGTTAGCTAAAGACTTCTTCTTAAATGAGGGTGTTGATATGGACACCGCTCTAGACTTAGCAAAAGATAAAATTAGAGGAGAGTGGTATATAACTAATATAGGCAAGAAACGTTATCAAAAATTTGCTCCTGAAAGATTCTACACCGTAGAAGGCGTCGATAACAAATGGATACAGAATCAGGCGTTGCACCAAGTTAGAAAAGTAACTGTTGAGGATATATCTACCAAAGAGCTAAAGGATCAGGTTACACTAGAAGTTGTCCCAGATAGTATTATTAGTGGTCAACCAATATACAATATTTACAGAGAGAATGAATTTGGTGCAATAGAGTTAGTGCTGGATAATAATAATTTACCAATGACCTTCCAGCCAGACTTCTCTAAAACTGAAGAATATAAGAGAGATCAGAAGAGGAGAGATGATCTACGCCTAACCCCAGAAAAGAAAGAGTCTTTCAGAGAGTTGCAAAAAAGAAGATTGCAGCAACGCAAAAGACAAAGAGAGATTGAGCAATCAACCATAGGAGGTAAGTTTAGATAATGGTATCAATTCCTCAAGACAAACAAACTATTGACACAACTCCTGATATAGAGCAAGAAGTTGCTGCTCAAGAAGTATTGAGCACCCAACCAACAAGAATTACCCCTGCTCTAACTACATCAGGAGGATTCACAGGAGATGTTTTAAGACAAGGCAAGGCAGCTAGCCCGATCCTTGGACAATTTGAGCCACAACAAGAAGAGGAATTCTCTACAATGGAAGTCCTTAAGTCTGCTTTTGCCCTTGAGAACACAGTTGGCTCAACTATTGCAAATATTAAAGCCGGTAATATTGGTGACGAAGAAGAGGATCCTGAATTTGACGTTTTAGAAAGAATTGAAGGTACCGAGTACGAACCATATCTTGATAGCTTCAGAGATGTTTTTAATGAAAATCAATTTGCCAGAATAACATCAAGAATAGATAGAGAGAATAGAGATAGAAATATACTAGCTTCCAATGGTACAACAGGAGTTGTAGCATCAATTACTGCTGGCATATTCGATCCAGTTAACCTTATACCTATTGGAGGGAGTGCATACAAAGCTTTTAAAACCGGCAATATAATAAAAGGTATAGCAAAAGGTGCTCAGGCTGGCGGCCTTTCAACAGTGGCTAGTGAGTCAATTTTACAAAGTCAACAAGAGTTAAGAACAGTTGAAGAGTCAACTTTTAATATTGCTGGCAGTGCTGTGCTCGGTGGTTTAATTGGCGGTTTTTCCGCCAAGCTTTCCAGGAAGCAATTCAATAATCTTTCTAGAAGAACAGAAGATGATATTCAAAGAGAAGAGTCTCAAATACAAATTGATAATGATGGAAATTTAAGTGCTGCTAAAGTAGAGCGCACAACATTAGATCAAGAAACCTTAGCAGGCGGGAAGATTACGCAGGCTGTAATAAAGAGCACAAAAAAGCTTAATCCGATGCTTAGGGTTTTAGAATCTAATAGCCTTGAGGCAAGAAGAGTAATTCCCAGTCTTGTTAGGACTAACATGTATTTCAAGAAGAATGCTGACGATATAAGGACTGATCAATCTGTTGAAATTGCTATAAAACAATATGACAGAGGTCTTGGTGTAGGAATACAGGAAAACAGGAGTCTTGCTAAAAAAGTAAATAAGAGGTTAAGAAAAGAGGGTAGCAAATTAACACTACAACAATTCAATGATGAAGTGTCTCTTGCTATGATTAGAGGTGATAAGTCTGATATCCCAGAAGTACAACAAGCTGCCCAGACTTGGAGGAGAGAAGTGTTTGATCCATTAAAACAACAAGCAATAGAGCAAAAGATACTAAGCCCCGATGTTAAACCTGAAACAGCTGTCTCTTATATGATGCGCCAATATAATGTTAATAAAATAGTGGCACAAGAACCAGAGTTTAGGAAAATTATAGAGACAGGAGCTAGGGAGAGGTTAATTCCAGAGTTAGAAGCCCAACTCAAAAAAACGGAAAAAAGGATTACGGCTAAAGAATTAGAAAAGTTTGAAGCAGAAAGAAAAGGACTAGATGTTAAAATCAAGAAGGCTAAAGGGGAAGAGCTTGAAAAGTTAATAGATAGAAGAATATCTCTTGATATCTTAGTTGGAGACGAGGCTGCAATTGATATTTATGTACAACAGATTACAGATAATGTAATCAATAATATTCGTGGGATAGAAAGAAAAGGTGTTGCAATGCCTTATGATCTAAAAATCGGCGTGAGAGGGCCAGCAAAAGAAAGGGTATTAACATTTGTAAGAGACGAAGAGATAAGGCCATTCCTAGAAACAGACGTAGATATATTGGCTAAAAATTACACTAGGGTAATGGGGACTGATGTTGAATTAAAAAGAAGCTTTGGAGACTTGAATCTAAAAGACCAACTAGAAGCTATTGGTGATGAATATACAGACCTAAGATCTAAGGCAAAAACAGAAAAAGAGAGGTTAGCATTAGATAAAGAAGAAAAAGAAGTTAGAGAAATTATTAATGCTTTCAAAGATATTATAAGAGGGGATTATGGACGAGTTAATAACCCTGATACCTTTTGGCCCAGGGCAGCAAGAGTGTCAAGAATGGTGCAATATATGTCTAAACTTGGAGGGGTGGCTATATCGTCTATTCCAGACATGGCCCGACATGTAATGATCCATGGCTTTAATCGTGTATTTAATAAAGGTCTTAAGAATGTAATCACTAATACTAAGGGGATTGAATTATCAATCGCAGATGCTAAAGAGGCAGGGAATATATTAGAGGCAGTAACTCATCAAAGAGCTGCGCTAATGGCAGATTTAGGGGATCCATATAAAACAGGAACCCAATTTGAAACAATGCTCTCTTGGATGTCAGACAACTTTAGTAAGATTTCTTTATTGGATTATTGGAACAATTACCAAAAAGCATTCTCTTCTGTGATTACCCAACAAAGACTCATTGAGAATGTTAACAAATTTAAAACATTAAAGCCAGCAGAGCGTCGCTATATGGCTTTCTTGGGTATAGATAGTGACAATGTTGATGTAATAAGGATCCAGTTAAATAAACATTCATTTAAAGAGAAAGACCTAGATATCGCAAATCTAGCTGAGTGGGATGATCTAGAGGCTGCTAGAATATATAAAAACGCCCTTAATACTGACGTGGATAGAACCATTGTTACCAAAGGTGTAGGGGATATACCATTATTAATGAATAAGGAGCTTGGTAAAACAATCTTCCAATTTAAATCATTCGCCTTCGCAGCACATCAACAGGTAACAATAGCCGGATTACAACAAGCAGATGCGGCAGCAGTTAGCGGTATTACTACGATGATAAGCATGGGTATGTTGACCTATTATTTGAAACAGAAGGCTGCCGGACGTGATATATCTGATGACCCTGAAGTTTGGTTAGCAGAAGGTGTCGATAGATCTGGCATACTACCAGTAATAGCTGAAATAAATGGTATTGCAGATGTGTTTGGGTTTGGTGCAGGAACTATAACAGGACAACAACCTTTATCTAGATTTGCAACTAGAAATAAAGTTGGTGGTTTGGTGGGGCCATCCTTTGGTGGAGTTGTTGATGCAGCAACCTTCTCAAGAGCTTTAGCTAGTGGTGAAATAAAAGAAAGTGACTTGAGGGCTTTAAGAAAAAATCTTCCATATCAAAACATCTTCTATTTAAGAGGTGTGTTAAACGAAATTGAAAGAGACTTGGCAAGATAATATGAGTAATTACAATTAATTTAAACTAAAAATCTTTTAAAAAACATGACTGTATCAAATACTAATCTAAGAAATGATTACGAAGGCAATGGAACACAAACTATCTTTGCTTTCACATTCAAAGTTCTAAACGAAGTCAATCAAGAAACCGGTAAAGATTATACCATTAAAGTTATAATTACAGACTCAGTTGGAGTAGAGACAGAGCAAACAGAGGATGTTGATTACACAGTTGCATTGAGTGAGGATGGAACAGGTAATATAACTTTTACAACCGCCCCCTTATTAACAGAATCAATCACTTTTTTAAGCGATATCCCAAGAACACAGAACACAGATTATATTAATATCGGTACAGATAAATTCCCAGCAGACTCACATGAAGGGACAGTTGATAAATTAACATTAATTTCTCAAGAGCAAGATGAAGCGATTAGTAGGGCGGTACTTCTTCCTGAAAGCTCTCAATTAACAGGCTTAACAATTCCTGTTTCTGTAGAAAATGCTGACAAAGCAATCGTTGTTAATAGCACTGGAGATGACTTGGCTGCTAAAAATCTAGCTGATATCGGCACTTTCCCAGTTACAGATTTTGCCGCAACATTATTGGATGACGAAACAGCGGCAGAAGCTAGAACAACCTTAGAAGTAAAGGCGGCTGTTGACACATGGAGCAACCTAGGAACAACCAGCGGTGCCGCTAACACATACACAACAACAGCCTCTACAACTTCTGGTGTAAGGTATGTGATAAAGATAAATGTTGATAACACAGGAGCCTCCACCCTTAATGGTACAGCAATGGAAAAATTTGACGGGGCTGGTTCATTAACTGCATTGGAGGCGGGAGACCTACAGCAAGATCAGAATTATGACATATTAGATAATGGAACTAAGATTGTGGTTTTTAATCCTCAGCTACCATATATAGACGGAACTAACTTTACGAACACACCTAAGACTGCTGGCGATACTGTTCAAGTTGTTAATACACAAACAGGGGCAGTCGCAACGGGCACTACTCAGATCCCAGCAGACGATACTATCCCTCAGAATACAGAGGGTGATCAATATATGTCCTTAGCTGTTACACCTACTAACTCTAGTAATAAATTGAAAATAGATGTATCATTAATAGTGGCTTCTTCGGCAGCAGCTTATGTAATGACAGCCGCCCTGTTTCAAGATAGTACATCTGATAGCTTAGCAGCAGCTTATGAAGTTATAAGAGCTGCTAATGATGCGGTTATAATAAACTTCATACACTTTATGACAGCAGGGACCGCATCATCTACTACTTTTAAGGTAAGAGCAGGTACTGATGCAGCAGGGACTACAACCTTTAATGGGGCAGCTGGTTCGAGAGGTTTAGGGGGTGTTTTAGCATCTTCAATAACAATAACTGAAATACAAGTATAATTATGAGCAATATAATAAAGGTAATACAAGAAATATACCCAGGTATCGAGGGCGGATTCTCATATTGGGAAACTAATTATGATGGATCTGCATTAGAAAATCCTATTGATGGTCTTAAATGGGAAAATACAGAATACGATAAACCCACTTGGGAGCAAATAGAAATTAAGTTATCTAATGTAGCTTTAAAAGAAGCCCAAGACAATAAGAAAGCTGAGATAAACATCTTTAGAGACAAGCTCTTAAACCTAGACTCACCACACACAATAGGCGCAACTTATCTATTGGAATTAAATGGCGAACAAGTACGCTTCCAAGTTAATCAAAAAACAAAGACAGACTTAGTAGCTAATATAATTGATTTACAAGATCGTATTGACGCAGGAGAGCAGAACCCAACTTCTGACTGGATAGCCGTTGATAACAAGACTTATCAACTAACTATTAATGATTTTAAGGCTTTAGTTAAGCATCTAAAGCATAGATCAGAATGTCTTTATAAAAATGCCAGAGCTGCTAAGGATGCCATTTTAGCTATGGATAATGTAGAGGATATAGAGGCTTATGATATTAATAATATTGCGATTTATGATTAGTAATGACTCATTATTTAGGCGAATTAAAAATAAAATTAAGAAGATTCCTTCTAATTTTAAGAAATTTATTAACAAGATAAAATACACATGAAGAACATGCAAGCAGCAGAATTTGTAGACGATGCTAGTGTTAAGGAGTTGGTAGTTGGTGCGATTGGTGCTATAAGCATGTTTTTCTTTGGCAGATGGTTTAATAATAAAGACAGTATAAAGGTCAGATTGAGAAAGTTAGAAACTGGCCACGAAGTTATTAAATCAGAACATGAGTTTATTAAAAATACCTTGATAAATGTTCAAGAGCAACAGAAAAGACAGGGCGATTCTTTAATTGATCTTGAGAGAGATGTGCAAGAAGCAATAGGCACAGCAGAGCATACCTTAAGAAATGTTAAACTTACTCAACAAATGCTTGAAAAGAATTTTATACACAATGACCAATTAACACCCAAGAAATGAGCAGAGGATTTTTTCAAGATAAAGATGGAGATAAAAGTTGTAAAAGATTAGGGGGCATGCTGCTAATCATGGGGGGTTTGATATTAGATGCTGCTATTGCTTTCGCTACTATTCTTGGTAAAGGGGAAGCTATAGGGCTAAAAGGAATGTCAACTCCTATGTATCTTAGCGGTGGCGCAATGATTACTGGCGGTGTATTAGAAAGTAAATATATGAATAAATAATGAATAGATTACTACTAATTGTCGGACTTATTGGTTTAATCCTTCTAGTTCTTTTTCTGATTTATAAAGAAGGGTTAAAGAATGGCGAGATTAAAGAGATTAAAAAACAACAAGAAATTGATATAAAGATTCAACATGAAGTTATTAAAGAGAAACAACAAATTGTTAAACGTAAGCAAATCAATAAATCTAAACCCACTGCAATCATTGAAAATGAAAAGATTATTCTGCTTGATAATAATAGCAACCTTGGCTGGTTGTACCAAAACCGTTGTAAAGACTGTAAAGGTAGATAGCTTTTGTGAAGGTAAATATGAGGCCTTGTGGCTTGAAAATGAAGATTTTGACATACTAGGTGAATTATATTTGAACAATAAATATTCACCTACTATAAAGAAATATATAGATTACCATACTATTAATGGTAAAGAATATCAACTTTGTATAGATAAAAATGACTGATGACTTAATAGTAATTAAAAAATCAACCATAAAAGCTAAATTAGCTAATATATTAGGTAAAATGTTGCTTTTCTATACCAAGCTTAATCTTGAAATAGTTCTATTCTGGCGCAGATTATTGCCTCCTACTGAAGGCAATATCTCTCTAATTGATGCTACAATAGGCAACAAATCCTTTGCTCAATGGTTAATAAGTGCCACTAGATCATTATTGGACAATCCACTAACAGCGTTATTTATTAGTACATTTTCTATGTTTATTATTGGGGGGTTCTTCCAAGGAAGAATAAGCGAAGTATTAACTTATTTATGTTTTTTTAATTTACTAACAATGATGTTCAACGTTATGGGTTGGATTGATAAATTACAGGGGGAATGATGTCTTATTCAAAAAGATCAATGGATAGACTAAATACGTGCCACGAAGATATTATTACCTTAATGATTGAAGTAGATAAGGGCTACGAGAATACTATTTTAGAAGGAGTTAGATCCACAGAAAGGCAGCAAGAATTATATAAACAGGGAAAGAGTAAGCTTGATGGTATTACCAAGCTATCTAAACATCAAATCACAAAAGAGAGGCCAAAATCTATTGCTGTTGATACAGCTCCTTGGCCTGTTGATTGGGCAGATCTTAAGAGGTTTTATTATTACATTGGTTATGTAAATGGCATAGCTGATAGATTATACCGTGAAGGTATAATGAAGCATCGCATTAGATGTGGTGCAGATTGGGATGGAGACAGATCATTCAAGGATCAATCCTTCCATGATGTACCTCACATTGAACTAATTATTGAATAACATGATTTTAGTATTATCAATACCAATAGCAATGATTATGTTCCAAGTCTTCTTCGGAGTATAATTAGGTAATATACCCTCTATCTCTTAACTCAAAATAAAGGCAAGCTAGATTCTGCGCTTTATTTCTATTTGTATGCTTTGCAACACTTATAAATGGGGCTCCTGTCTCTTTGTCTCTATAAGCTAAGTTCTCCATATCTAATTTATACCCCTCAACTTCATTGGGTAAAACCATCTTAAATCCTTCAACACTAGCCGAACAAGTATTAATCTGATATTCTCTTTCGTAAAATTTTAACAGATTATGCTCTCTTTTAAAAAATAGTTTAAATAGTTTTTCTCTCATTTTATAATATCATGTTTAGTTAGTATATCTAAGGCTTGTGGTACAGACCTGGCTATATAATAATGCTCATTACTTGCATTACAAGTTTGCTCAAATAGTTTTTGGTTCTCGCTTTGTTTTCCTTTCTCCGTTTTAAATTCAATATATATATGATGCGCTATATCATCTTGACAGACTTTAAATTCATAATCTGATTTACCGGGATTCAATCCTTTTGCCTTTAATAATGCTCCTGTCTTCTCGTTCCTATATTCACCGCTAGCATCATAACTAAACCATTGACAATTGAGTTGATTTAATCCATCATAACGTTTCATCAAACCACCAAATTGTTTATGCATCAAATCCTCTTGCCCAAGTCCTCTTCTCATATTTTATTTGCATTCTTCTGGAATTGTTTGTAAAATCTCGTCTCTAATTTCATGTAGCACAGCTACTACTTGTTCAGAATGGTTTTGATATTTAATATGGTTTCTTAAAATATTAAATATATCATCTATTGCAGTGTTATATAAACTAGCATTAGATGCCAATCTAAAACTTTCTACATCCTCTGGTAAATCAAATTCTAGTGTTGCTTTCATGTCTTATTAGTGTATAATTTGCATTATGTAAAATGGGCTTTTATAAAAAAAATGTGTAATATGCTAATAGTTGACATAGCCCCGCACACCTTAAAAAGGTTGGCAATCTGCCTGCACATCACGACTCCGCTATGCAGAACCGCTATGTCTTGCCCTCTATTATACCCTCTAATAACATAACTATTAGGACTTTCACTGTCTCACAGCGTAGCGTTCTTATGGTTAGCTCATGGTGCACCTTAGTCACCTAGTTATGTCAATTCCGCCTTCATCTTTAGCCAGGCTAGCTTTTCACTCATCACTCTCCTTGTCATTAATACCAATAATCAACTCCTCCCCCTTCAAGCAATATTCAATATTAGTCTTATTATATTCAACTTCACCTTCTGCATAATCTAAAGCATCTTTTTCTTTCATCTGGCACAATTAAACTCTTTTATTATTCCTTAATGGCTTCTTGGCAAGATCTCTTGCAAATTCAATAAATCTAACCTCGCACTCCCTGCAATATAAGACGCCTTTTTCAGCTTCATTCTTGTTGCATTCTATGCATTTGTAACTGTAACTCTTTTGCTTCTTCATTTGTTAACACTCTTAAATCCGCTCTTAATACTTCGTTATTATCATCAACTACGTACCATTTATTGATGTGCGTCTTAAACCAGACCCTATTATCCCCCCTAACCTGAACTTTTACTATATATTCCTTAGTCTTTAAACCCCAAGCAGGGAAGCCAATTTGATAATAAAGCTCTTTATCCTCTGACATAATGTCTCTTGATTAGTTTTTTTGATAATCCTATAGAGCTTACCACCAGTAAGCTCATTAGCAACCTTAATTATTTCATTTATTTGCGCAATATTAACTTGCTTTTTCTTACCTTCTTTCTTGGCTATTAATCTATTAAATTCTTGTATTTGCATAATCTATATTATTGGCGGCCGGCAACACTCCCCATTCCAAAGCATTAAAACAGTTACCGACCATAAGTTATTAAAACGGAATATCATCCCCATCATATTCTACTTGAGGGGCTTTATCCTGGATTGTTTGTGTATTATTTACACCTTTATCATACCTACTAGCTTTAGAGATGTAAATCTTTTCAGACTTGATTTTGTCTCCATTTTTATCAACATAGGATTCACCTTTCAATTGCCCCTCAATTACAAGTAAATTCTTCTTGCAAGCATCTAGTGTATCAATAACAGATGGATCAAAGCAAACAAAATATTTAGTGGTGTAGTTTTTTGTTACAGTTCCATTCTTATCTTTTGATTGATCGCCCCAAGTTATCTTACCACTTGCCCGAGGCTTACCATAAGCATTAGGCTCTGAACGCTTAAAATCTTTTTCTGTCTTTGAGTATGATTTTGTTGCCTCATCCCATTTTGCAGCTATATAGCAGATTCCGTTTATATTCATTTGTTTTTTTTATTTAGTTAATAAGTAGTTACGCTTTTAACAAAAGCGGTAATAAAATTAAGATTCTGTATCATAGAAACTGTAACTTCCTATTTCAGACTTAAGATACTTATAATCGTGAGAAGCGTTTGAAACTATAAAACTATCTTCATCCTCTTCAATTTCCCAAACTGGATCAATCCAATCTTTCAAAGGCTTACCTTCTTTTTTAAGTTGCTGTATATACTCAGGAGAATGTTTGACAAGCTCGCCGTCTAATGTCTTTTTGTAGTCTTTAAAAACTATCTCAATCCCTTTGTCTCCATTATATTCTATTTTACTCATTATTTTTTACCCACAATTTTTCATTTTCATAAATATTACCAATTATCTTTCCAAAACCTTTTGTAAGATTGTTAGTTTCTTTTTTTTGAATCCATTCAGATTCTTTAACGGTAGTCGTAATCCATCCAGTTCCAAACTTTATACCCCATTTAACCTCAACTACTGCATCACATATATCCAGTAGATCCCCTTCATATATTAACTTTCCATTCCCATCTTTAATACCTGTACATTGCTGTATACAATACCTTGTATCTCGCCAAGGATTTTCTCCTTTATCCCAACCTTGCCAACCAGCAAAATTGGTAAAATCTGCAATCATCTTGTTACTTACACTATCCCATGCCCTAAATTCAAATCTCTTTTTATTCATAAATCTCTTTTTATTCATATTTCACCCTTGTTAGTTTCTTCTATTACAAAATCAAATTTCTCTTCAAAATCCTCAACTAGCTTTAC